>Ga0247831_1000922_pt1 | contig 60050 bp, 63 predicted proteins | sample LaCruzMarch2015__9_FD_192406 | JGI IMG/M metagenome (GOLD analysis project Ga0247831, IMG submission 192406) | Freshwater microbial communities from meromictic Lake La Cruz, Castile-La Mancha, Spain - LaCruzMarch2015_1m | ecosystem: Environmental > Aquatic > Freshwater > Lake | place: Spain...
CCCGGCAGTTACTCGTTCATACTTTCTAGCGGTTAAAACTGAGTCGGTATCGCTTGAGATAAATACTGAAAGTGCCTCACCAAAGGTAAAGAGATCAACCTTCAATTACGCACCAAATAGATTTGTTTTTTTACCAACAACTCCTGGTTGTGCAATAAAGATAAAGCCAGCTTGCGGAAATTGATCCATATCAATCTCTTCACCAGGATTTCCAACAGCAGATGTAATGATCAATTGATCTAGCTTTTCACCGGCAAAACAGCATGAGGTAATCTTTTGAGTTGGTAATTTAATCTCTGCCAGCTGCTTGCCAGTTTTGCCATCAAATGATCGAACGCAAGAGCCCATCCAAAACGCGACCCAAATATTGTCATCGGCATCTGCACACATGCCATCTGGATAACCCATGCCATCAGTAATCTCAACCAATGTTCGACGGTTGCTGATTTGACCATTGTTGTAATCAAAAACTTCAACCTTCATCGCTAAGGTATCGATATAAAACATTCGGGATCGGTCGATGCTCCAATCCATGCCATTAGAGATACCAACCTCACCAAATAACCGATCTAGTTTTTTTCCATCTTTGCTTAATCGGTAGAAGGCTCCCTCATTGCTCTGATTCTCATAAGCCATCGAACCCAAAAATAATTCGCCAGTTGGTGAAACCTTGGCATCATTCCAACGCAACACATTTTTATCTTTAAAACCATCAGCTTCCTCACGGGTTGGCAGTTGATGCAATTTTCCATCAAGATCGCGAAGCACTGGGCCGTTAACAGTTCCTAAAATCTCTCCACCAACAGTACGTGGAATTTGAAAGCCAACATCTTCAGCGGTTTTGTATTCGCCAGTGGCACCTGTTGCTAGATCACGCCATCTAATTGCATGGCCATAAATATCGCACCATTGCACATGATTATTTGATGCACCAGATGAGGTTGGACCTTCACCTAATTGATTGCGCCGGGTATCAAATACTTCAACTGCGATTGTCACGAGTTATCCCTTTAATGAACCGCTTAGCAATCCACGTAGGAAGTAACGACCTAAGAAGATGTAAACGACTAAGGTTGGGAGAGAGACAATTAAAGATGCAGTCATATTTACGCCGTAGTAAATCTGGTTAGAGGATCCAGTAATGAAGTTCAGCGCAGTAGTTGCAACCGATAATTTAGGTGATCCGCCTGTTAAAAATATCGCAAAGAGGAAATCATTCCAGGCTGAGGTAAATTGCCAGATTAATACAACTACAAAAGCTGGAATTGAAAGCGGCAGGATAATTGAGCGATAAATTCGGATCATTGATGCTTTATCAACTCGACCAGCCTCAATTAACTCATTTGGGATACTTTCATAATAGTTACGGAAAATTAGGGTACAAATTGGAATACCGTAAATTACGTGTGCTAAGACCAATACATATATTGATTTATTTACACCTAATTCGGTTGCCAATCTGACCAACGGAATCATGATCGCTTGGTAGGGAATAAACATGCCGAAAAGGAATAATGTAAAGACAAAATTTGAACCTTTAAATTTCCATTTGGCAAATACATAACCATTAATGGATCCAATAATTGCTGAAAGTATTGAAGATTGGATTACAAAAAACAGGGTTCTTCCCATAGATTCTGAAATTGCCTGTGGGAAAAAATCAGTGCCGCTCCAGGCCACAGACCAGGCGGAAAAATCAAGTCGTTCTGGCAGTTTGAATGCGTTGGTTAGGTAAACATTTTTAACGCCCTTAAGGGAATTGATCACCATCACGTAGATCGGCATTACAACTAGGAACCAAATAAAGGTGAGAGATACGTAGCGGAAGATTAACCAAAACTTCTCCTTACCATTCAACTTACGTTTCTTGTTGCGGGCACTTGGCGCCTCGGTAATTAAATCAACTATATCTTTACTCATCAGCGGTACGCCTGTTGTTTGCTGTTGTATCGAAGGTATGGCACAACCACAATTGCGATCATGATAAGCAAGACAATGGCAATTGCGGTTCCCTTTGCGGCATTACGTTGATCAAATGTAGCCTCCCACATATAAACTGCAACCACTTGAGTTACATATGATTTTCCATTAATACCAATAATTAAATCAAAAACCTTCATTGAGATATGGCCCAAGATAATCAGAATTGTTAATAAGGTTGGAGTCAGTTGAGGAAATAAGACATGTCGGTAGATCTGTGCCTCAGAAGCACCATCAACACGGGCTGCCTCGCGCATATCATCTGGAATTCCTCTAAATCCAGCTAGGAATAAGGCAAGAACATATCCAGACATTTGCCAAATAGCCGGCAACGCCATTGCATACATAGCTCCGCTTTGTGAAACATACCAATCGTTTTGTAAGAATCCAAGCCCTACCTTTTGCAATGCTAGATTTAATCCGCCCGCCTCTTCATCTCGTGCTGAGTTCAAAAGCCAGTTGAAAACTGTTCCCATGGCGATAAATGAGATTGCCATTGGGTACAGGTAGAAGGATCTGAAAAAACCCTCACCTTTAATTCCTTTTTCTAACAGCAAAGCCATGATGAAACCGGTTATTAAGGTTCCAAGAATAAAGACTATTGTGAATTTAACTAGGTTACCAAGGGAGTGCGTGAATCGCTCGTCAGTTAGTAGATCTGTGTAATTTTTTAGACCTACGTACTCGATCTCTTTTTTTGTGCCTGAGTTTTGATTTGTCAACGAAACATTAACCGACCACATAATTAGGCCGTATACGAAAATAAGAACTGTAATTATCGAAGGAAGAACAAAAAGTAAGCCGCCCATTTTCGAGGAGATGGAGCGCTTGTTTAATTTCACTTGCTGAGTCATATCTCCTCCTTATCAAGATTAATCTGCTGAAGTGTACCCAAGCAAAATAGAAAACTTTGCTGGGCGGTTTTACCCACCCAGCAAAGTTTCTTATCTGTAACTAACTATTAAGCCTTGCCAGCTTCGTAAGCTGCTGCAAGATCCTTAGCAAGTCCGGCGTTATCTTTGAATCCGCCTGAGAAGTACTTACCAACACCTGCATTGTATGCAGCCATCAGTGCGTTATTTCCAGTTGCGCCGTGAACTGTTGAACCGACTAAGCGATCCTTTTTCCAGTCAGCAGCAGCAGATTTTAGATAATCGTCATAAAGAGATAGAGCTGAGTCAGTACGAGCTGATATCGATCCCTTCTTTGGATTAAATGCATCCTGTCCAGCCTTAGATCCACAAACCTTCAACCATGCGATTGCAGCGTTGCGGTTTGGAGCTCCTACTGGAAGTGTGAATGAATCAGATAGCCATTGGTATGTACCAACAGTTCCTGGAGCTGCTGCAAATGTGTAGTCAGTTCCTAGGACTAATCCATCTGATTGCCACTGTGCTGAAGCCCAGTCACCCATGATGAAGAATCCAGCTTTGCCGTCAGTTACTAACTTTCCAGCATCTGGCCAATCAAGGTTTCCTGCTCCCTTGTTTCCGTATGAAAGTGCGCGTTGGAAGTTCTTGATACCAGCAGCAACTTCTGGACCTGTCCATGAAGTTGAACCGTTAAATAGTCCTTCAAACTTATCTGCACCCATAGTTGCAAGAAGCATCCAGTCTAGAAGGTGAGCAATCGCCCAGTCTCCCTTTCCAGCAAGTGCAAGACCAGGAATACCGATCTTCTTGAACTTCTCAAGGTCAGCAAAGAACTCGTCTAGTGTTACAGGAGCTTTTGTGATGCCAGCCTTTGTTGCAGTTGCAGGGTTCCACCACAGAACATTTGCGCGGTGAATGTTTACTGGAACTGAGTAAATCTTTCCATCAACAGTAATAGCTTTTATTAAGTCAGATGGGAAAATCTCATCCCAACCTTCTGAAGCGTATAGAGATGTTAGATCCTCTAATTGTCCGCCACGTACATAACCATCTAGCTCCATACCAGCATGTGCCTGGAATGAATCAGGTGGCTCATTTGCATCTAAACGGCTTTGTAGAACGGCCTTTGCGTTTACGCCAGCTCCACCAGCAACAGAGGCGTTAATAAACTCTGTATCTGGGTTTTCAGCGTTGAATACATCAACCATTCCCTGTAGGCCGGCAGCTTCGCCACCAGATGCCCACCAGGTAAATATTTCTAACTCTGTGTCTGTATTTGCTGCTTCATCACTTGATGAACCACAGCCTGTGATCGCTAATGCGATTACAGATGCTGCAGCAATAAGACGAATTGAACCTTTACGCATTCAATTCTCCATTTCTTTTAAGAGAGTCTCTATAAGAGATTTGGCGCAACGAGGACCGTCGAACCTGTGATGATCTTGGCCCTTTAGGCGGGGATCGTCAACGATCAACAGGTAAAGATTGCGCATCTTTTTCCTTAATCTTTATCAATTTATCTAAATGTTATAAACGCTCCCGCAGGGCTCTCAAGTGGTGGTTAAGGGTTCTGGCAGAGCTGGGAAATACCCGTAATCTTCTCAGTATGACCTCCAAAAAACATGACCTAAAAAGATTGTCCACAATTTTTACCGCATCCCTCGCATCTGATTGCTTAGATCACATGGGTTACCGAAATCAGATTTTAAAATCAGATATTGAAATGATCTCTGGTGAAGGCGTAATGATGGGTTACGCATTTCCAGTAAAGGTAGAAGCGGTTTTTGAAGCACCAGAAGTTCCTTATGTTGGATTGTTAAAGGCGTTAGATGAGGTTGGCGAAGATCAGGTTTATGTAACACCATCAAATAGAAATAATGGTGGTAACCATCCGGCAGCTTTTTGGGGAGAATTGCTTTCAACTGCATGTAAACACAAAGGTGTGGCAGGTGCATTAACCGATGGCCCAGTCAGAGACACGGTAAGAATGCGTGCGATGGGCTTTAAAGTATTTGGTGTTGACACATCACCACTAGATATCAACTCTCGTTATGAAGTAGTTGCTCACAATGTGCCTTGTGTGATTGATGGCGTAACTATTAATCCAGGTGATTTGATTGTCGCTGATATCGATGGCGTTGCTGTGATCCCAGTTGATTTAATTGATGAGGTAATCGCTCGCGTAGAGGAGAAAAACTCTGGTGAGAATCTATTCCGTGATGCAGTTCGCCAAGGAATGCCACCATCTGAAGCATTTGCCAAGTTTGGCGTTTTATAAGTGAAACCATCCCGCGAATGAAGCCATCCTTTAGATGAAACCTATTGTTCAAGTCTCGCTTGATCTAACTGATATCAAAGAGGCGATGGAGATGGCGCACACCGCCATGCGCGCTGGTGTTGATTGGTTAGAAGCAGGCACGCCATTTATCTTGGCGGAGGGTTTACATGGTGTTCGTGCACTTCGTAGCGAGTTTCCAAATACACCAGTTATTGCAGATCTAAAAACTATGGATGGCGGTTACTTAGAAGCGCAGATGATGGCGAAGGCTGGCGCAACGCATGTTGTTGTAATGGCACGCGCACATCCTGAGACCATCAAGGTAGTTGTGCAAGCTGGCAAAGATTGTGGCGTAACAGTGATGGGCGATAATTTAGGTTGCGAAGATATGGTCGCCGGCGCCAGAATGCTTGAAGATTTAGGTTGTGACATGGTGATTCACCACATCGGTTATGACGAACGTCGCGGAATCGCCGCTGCTGGAAAGGTTCCACCAAATCCGCTTGATCAATTAAAGGCTGTTGTAGATGCAGTTGGAGTTCCAGTTCAAGCAGTTGGTGGTTTATCACTTGAACAAGCGATCGCTTCACCTTCCTACGGTGCACCACTTGTTGTAATTGGCGCTCCCCTGGCAATTGATGCAGATTCATTTTCACGAGGGGCTGGAAATGTGGAAGAGGTACTTCGTAAAATTTGCGAAAAGGTCCACGCTTACGGCGATATTGCAATTACTCCCAGAAAAAATTAACAGCAAGGATTAATTAATGAAATCTATCGGCGTAGTTAACTATTCATCGAAACCCTTAAGTGTTGAATTACAAGAGATTGAACGACCGGCTGCCGGTGATGATGATGTGATTATGCAGGTTGAAGCGGTAAGTGTTTGTGGCTCTGATCTTCATCAATGGCATGGCACCAACTCTTGGGCGGTTAATTACCCAGTTGTTTTAGGACATGAGTTTTGTGGAGTTATCGCCGAGCTTGGCAAAAATGTTAAAGCAGCTGGTAAGTGGAAAGAGGGCGATCGGATAGTTACTGAAACCGCTGCGGTTATTGATGCTGATTCACCAATGACTCGAGTAGGTAAGTACAACTTAGATCCAAACCGTAAAGGATTTGGTTACGGTGTAAATGGTGGAATGACACGTTATGCAAAGGTGGCATCTCGCTTGTTGCACCGAATTCCAGAAAATATCTCATTTGAGTTTGCCGCAATGACTGAGCCTTGCGCGGTTGCATACAGCTCAACAATTGCACCTGGCTTTATCAAACCTGGTGATCGCATTGTTGTTCTTGGGCCTGGTCCAATTGGTGTTCTTGCAGTTGCAATGGCTCGTCTTGCAGGGGCTGAGGTTGCACTTGTTGGACTTGAAAAAGATCGTAACCGATTAAATATTGCAAAGGCTTATGGCTGTGAAGTAATTATTGGCGACGCAACTGAGTGGGCCAAGACTGTTGATGGTTTAGGTGCAGATGGTGTTGTTGATGCAGCGGGCGTTAGCGCATCATTAAAACATGCACTAGATGTTGTTCGCCCCGATGGATGGATCAGTAAGGTTGGTTGGGGTCCACAACCACTTGATTTCTCACTTGATCCATTGGTTGCAAAAAATGTAACACTACGCGGCACCTTCTCGCATAACTGGCCAATGTGGGAGCGAGTGCTTCGCTTGCTCGGCACTGAAAAATTAGATTTAACACCAGTGCTAGGTGGTGTATTTCCAATTGAACAATGGCAAACCGCCTTTGAGAAGATGCAATCTGGTGAAATTCTAAAATCTGTTATTAAGCCGGTTTAATGTGGGGTTATCGATATGAGATTAAAAGATAAGGTAATAATCATTACCGGTGCTACCTCCGGAATTGGTAAGGCGATCGCTACTCGCGCTGTTTCTGAGGGTGCCAAGGTTTTAATTCATGGAATTGAAAAATCAGATGGCGAAAAGGTAGTTGCCCAACTTGGCGCAAATGCATCCCTATGTATTGCTGATTTAGCAGATCCTGCAGCCCCAAAGAAAATAGTAGAGGCAGCAATCGCAGCTTTTGGTGGTATTGATGCGGTCGTAAATAATGCAGCGATAATTGAACGAAACAACTTAAGTGCATTAACACCAGAGGCCTTCACCAAAACAATTGCTGTTAACTTGCAGTCAGCCCTATTTTTAATTCAGGCCGCCTTCCCCCATCTGAAAAAATCCCAGGGTTGTGTTTTAAATATTGGTTCAATCAATGCATACAGCGGTGAATCCTCTCTTCTTGCTTACAGTATTGGTAAGGCTGGATTGCAAACGATGACGCGGAACTTAGCTAATGCCCATGGCGTAGATAAGGTTAGATTTAATCTAATTAATCCAGGTTGGATCCTTACCGATCGCGAGTATGTAGATCAGATTGCTAAGGGATTGCCAGAGGGTTGGCCAGAAAAATTAGGGCGCGACAATATTCCATTTGGAGTTATGAGCACACCGGAACAATTAGCAACCGCTTGTGTTTATTGGATGGGTGATGAATCAAGGCCATTTACTGGTTCAGTAGTTGAACTTGAGCAATTCTCAATTATCGGCAGAAATCCGGAGAAGTAAATGCCAAAACTCGCCGCCTTTCCAAAGGGTTTTATTAAGCAATTAGTTGCTGGCCAAATGAGTATTTATGAGTGGATTAAATTAGGTGATGAGTTAAATGTTGATGGGCTTGAGTTCTACAATGATTTTGCTGATGTAAAAGATGAAAAGAATTGGGCACAGATTCGCAAGGCGGTTGAAGATACTGGGATGGTAATTCCAATGATGTGTGCTTCACCAGATTTCACAATTCCAGATGCACAACTTCGCAAAAAAGAGATTGAAAAAGAGATTTGGTCCCTGGAAATGAGCGCAGCCCTTGGCGCTAAGTACTGCCGCGTTTTATCAGGACAACGCCGTAAAGATATTACTCGGGAAGAGGGTATGAATTATGTGGTTGATTCAATTAACGCTTGTATTCCAACCGCTGAAAGCTTAGGCATTACCTTAATTATTGAAAATCATTACAAGGATGATTTCTGGACCGAACCTGAGTTTGCCCAGATGATGGATGTCTTTGTAGATCTAGTAAATCGCATTCCATCCCCAACCTTTGCAGTTAACTTCGATCCATCAAATGCCATTGCTGCTGGTGAAGAGCCACTTGAGTTATTGGAAAAGGTAAAGCACCGAGTTGTGACTATGCACGCTAGTGATCGTTACTTAGCCAATGGCACCATTGAAGATCTGCGCAAAGCAGAGGGTGGAACCGCCGGTTATGTCTCATTTTTCAAGCATGGCGTAATTGGCAAAGGGTTAAATGATTACGATGCAATCTTTTCAACTCTAAAAGCGGTTGGCTTTGATTCTTGGATCTCAATTGAAGATGGTGTTGATGGCATGGAGCAAATGCATGAGAGCGCTGATTTCTTAAGGGAGAAAATAAAGAGGTATTGGCCTAATTACCAGCCACGATAATGTTGTTTAGCGGCTTACCTGCTGCTAATAAATCTAATTGAGATTTAATCAATCTTCTAGCTCTTGGTTCAAATGCGGTTGTATTTCCACCAACATGTGGTGAGATCAAAACTCCCTTAGCGCTCCAAAGTGGATGACCTTCTGGAAGTGGCTCTGGATCAGTTACATCCAAGGCTGCGGTGATTCTTCCCGAGTTTAACTCTTTAACTAATGCATCAGTATCAACAATTGGTCCACGCGCCACATTTACCAGCAAGGCGCCATCCTTCATTAACGCTAATCGAGCAGCATTAAACAAATGCTTGCTCTCTTTAGTTAATGGCAAAATCAAAATGATTACATCCAAAGTTGGTAGGTGCTGATCTAGTTCAGAGATAGGCGTGGTGTTATCACGACCACTTTGGGTAAATGGCATAACAGTTACTGAAAATCCAGAGAGCATACGTGCAACTGTTGAACCAATTGAACCAAAGCCAATTACACCAATTTTGCGATCATTAATTGATTTCTCGCGAGTATGAACCCATTTACCTTTATCTTGATTTCGAACAAACTCTGGAAATCCTCGCAGTGAAGCGATTGTTAAGCCAACTGCGAGCTCTGCCGTTGAATCATCATGAATGCTTCGACCATTACACAATGTCATTCCTGATCTTACAAACTCCATTGCATCGTCATAGCCAGCATTCGGCATTTGTAAAATTTTTAAATTAGGCATCGCCTTGGTTAACTCGAGGGCTGGTCGGCCACCCATATAGGAGGGAACATAAAAGGTAACCTGGGAAAAATCTCCACCATCAGTTGGCGTATTTGCTGGAGATAATTTTTTGAAGGCTGCTGGAACCTCGAGATCATCCCACTGCGTCCAAATTATATGGCTCATAAATTCTCTCGTTCATTTATATCAAGTGGAGTAGTAACTACCTTGTTTACTAGCTGACCAACCTCTTCAACATTAATTGTTACGACATCCCCTGCCTGAAGTGAGATATCAAGCGGTGGCACAATTCCAGTACCGGTAGAAAGTATTGCACCAACTGGAAATGATTGACATCTAAATAGGTATTCAATTAAATCGGTAAAGCTTCGATTTAATTGGGCAAGTGAGGTTTGCGCCTGCCAAACAATATTGGCACCACGTTCAATCTTTGCATCGATTGATAGTGAGCTGTAATCGGTGATCTCCCAGATTGGTCTAATCATTGGACCAACCGCATTTGAGCCATGGTAAATCTTTGCTTGCGAAAGATAAAGTGGATTTTCACCCTCGATATTTCTAGATGTCATATCATTGCAAATAGTTAAACCAATTAATTCTCGGTACTTATTTACTACGATTGCAACCTCAGGTTCTGGTACTGAAGTTAATGCATCGGCTCTAATTCCTACATTTGAATTTGTGCCAACTGTGCGCCTAGCAGTTGCCTTAAAAAACAACTCTGGTCGATCTGCCTCATAAACTAATTGATAAACATCTGGAATTCCGCTCTCCTCTTTGCGAGCATCACGGGAGCGCTGGTAGGTAACTCCAGCTCCCCAAATCTCAGAGTCAGCAGCAATTGGTGCAGCTAGTGAGCCAAAGATCTCTTCAGTCCCAGCTTGGTCAAATAAAGATTTGAATTGGTTGAGCGGTAACTCGAGGGCATCAGAGATTGTCATAACTTTTGGAATGGCAAAGTACTTACCATCAATTGATTTTGTGATCCGGTATTGGTGAGCGGCGGTGTGAATCACAGCGATAAATGCTGAGGTTGCTGTTTTGGTCTGCGCCATACACGCAATAGTATATGAAGGTGATTGAGAGAGAGTTCAGCGGTTTAACTGCAATTATTACCGGAGCCGGCTCTGGTATTGGATTAGCTGTTGCTAAAGGACTAACTGATCGTGGCGCCACTGTATTTGGTTTTGATCTCGCTGAAGGTCAGATGGCTGGCGTAGCAAAGTTCATTAAGTGCGATATTGGTGATAACGACTCAGTATCTAATGCCTTCGCAGAGTTTAGTAAACAAAGCTCACAATTAGATATCTTGATAAATAACGCTGGAATTGGCTCACTTACTACGGTAGAGCATGAGACAGATGAGATTTGGCAAAAGGTTTTAAATGTAAATGTAATTGGAACAGCACGTGTATCACGGGCAGCGATTCCACTACTTCGCAAATCAAAAACTCCAGCAATTGTTAATACCGCCTCTATTGCGGCAACAGATGGAATTCCAAATAGAGCTGCCTACAGCGCATCAAAGGGTGCGATCCTCACCTTAACTTTGGCTATGGCAACCGATCACATAAAAGATAAAATTAGAGTTAATGCGGTAAATCCTGCTACGACAGATACACCATGGGTACAAAGATTATTAAATCAATCTGATGATGCAAATGCAGCCCGCGATGCACTGGCCGCTCGGCAACCAATGGGTCGATTAGTTACCCCTGCTGAAATCGCTTCGGCAATTATCTTTCTAGCCAGTCCACTGCAAGCATCCACTACAGGAACGACTTTAAATATTGATGGTGGATTGCACTCACTTCGGATACCTAAATGATCAATAATTATCGATTCGGTGCATACGCCCTGCTGGCGATTGGGTTAATTAATTTAAGGTACCAAACTGGAAATGCCAATAATTTGAATACCAGCTCAGTATTGGTTGGCCTTGGAATCATCGGCTTGTTAATTACCTTTATTCCACCGTTGAAATCATTGTTACTTCGCAAAAGCATAAAAATTACGGCCTTGATGATTTTTTGTGCAGCAATTGTGTATGGATTCGCTATCTAAGTAATGCAACTTCCTGAGATCAAAGCAAGATGGAATGAAGTTTTAGATTTACTTTTAATGGAGGATCGAATCACCTGGCTAGCATTTTTTGATGCCCGGTTAGTTTCTTATGAAAATCATCAATTAACCTTAGATTTTGCTGATAGTCAAAAGTTTGCTGGCCCGCATGATTTTAAAGCAACGCGCAATCCAGATCACACTGCAAGATTAATTGCGGCGATTAAACGAGTTTTTGGAGAAGATGCATCCATAATTGAGCAATGATAAGTTTTAAAAAATTGAGCATTCTTGCCTTATCGCTAGTGATGATAGTTGGAAATTTAATCCAACCAGCAAATGCGACAACTGTTTCAGTAACTTTAAATGTTTCCACCACACCAAAAGCTGGCGAATCGATCGTGACTTTTTATGGCCAGGTGAAACCTGCAACAAGAGCAGCGATAAGTATTAACTCCTTTAATGGCGTAACTTGGATTAAAACACCCTTAAAAACTACCTCATCAAGCAGTGGATCCTGGCGGATTACCACAGTTGCCACTGCGGTAAAGGCTGAGGGGCAGTATCAAGCAATTGCGGTAGTAGGCAATAAAAAAAACATATCAAAGACTGCGAATTTCAAAATTGATAACTCATTAACCTTCGCCGATCAAAATACATTGCTAGCAGGATACGGGCCCGGTGGATATATTCATGGAACGGATATCAGTAGATGGCAACATCCAAATGATAAACCAATTGATTTTCAAAAGAAGTTTAAAGCTGGGATGCGCTTTGTTTTAATAAAGGGTTCAGATTCACAAGAACGAGCTGACCGATTAACTATGCGATGGTTGGTGGAAGATCGAAATGCGGCACAAGCTGCCGGTATTTATACTGGAATGTATCACTTTGCCTATCTTCCAGATAGTACAGATTTAGCTTACATTCAACGTGATGCAAGAGCACAGGCCCAAAAAGTAATTTGGCGATTGGCATCTTTGGGTGGATACAATGAAATGGATCTGCCAGTTGCCTTAGATCTAGAACAAAATTGTGTACGCCGAAGCACCTCTGGAAATTGCACAAAGTACTTAGGTCGATCACTGGTCACAGCATGGGCAGAGACTTGGCTTGAAACAGTTGCTGAAAAAACTGGCCGCAAACCATTTCTTTACTCATATGCCAGTTTTCTAGAGAGCGCTATGGTTCGAAGTGAGAAGCTGCGTCAGTATCCACTTTGGCTTGCGCAGTATGGAATTAATCCAGCAGATCCAATTGCCCAACCTGGCTTAAAAACTGTTGGTTGTTTTGTTCACTCTTGGAGCACCGCTAACTGTTCATCTCAATGGCAGATTTGGCAGTACTCATCCTGCGGAATTGGTCCAAAGTACGGCGTACCTAGTGGCAGATTAGATTTAAATGTATTCCGAGGCACACCTGAAACCTTTATGTCATTGGTAAAAGGTAAGTGGCAGCCAGAACCAGCGGATTTAATGCCGGTTAATGAACCAACCGCCATGAATATTCTCTCGGTTGCAAGCAATACGACAAATCAACCAGTTGAAATCAGTGTCGAAGTAAATCGCAATATTGGTTCACCAGTTGTTACTGGAACAGTTGTTTTTAGACCAACTGACAAAACAATCAAAATTAAATCACAGAGTGCTGTTCGGGCAGCCAGTGGTCGATGGTTACTTAGATTAACTGGCGTACCTGCAGGATCTATCCCTGGTACTGTTAATTTTGTTGACACTACAAAAACACATGCTGAGATTGAATTGCCATTAACCCTTAATGTTGTGCAAGGTCCGGTTCTGCCGACTCCTACTCCAACACCTAAGCCAAGCATTAGTAAAAAACCAGTAGATAGCTGCGCTAACCAAATCAGAATCTGATATTCCTCGGCTAGAGTTGCCACCTATGAAGCAGAAATTATCTGGCTCGGTGGTTAGATCTGATTTGAAATTATCAGATGGTCGCACAATCTCTTATTACGATAGCAAGCAGATCGATCGCACCGCCATTGATTCTCGCGATGAAGCGGCACAACCTGGTATCGGACATCTACGACTTGATGCTCTTGTAAATGAATGGGTCGTAGTTGCATCTCATCGCCAACATCGAATTTTTCTACCGCCCAAGGAGTTGTGTCCGCTCTGTCCAACAACAGCAGAGAAAAAAACTGAGATTCCTGATTCAAATTATGAGGTAGTAGTTTTTGAAAATCGCGCGCCAGCTTTGCGCTCACCTGCTAGCAATTGGGCGCTACCGAGTATCACTGGAATTGAAACCCCAGATGCTGATGCAGCTGGTGCATGTGAAGTAGTTTGTTACACCGCAGATCACAACACCTCATTTGCAAAATTATCAATCCAACAGATTCGCACAGTATTAGAGGCTTGGAAGGATCGAACCGCTGAACTATCTAAGCTCCCTTACATTGCACATGTTTTTCCATTTGAAAATCGTGGCGAAGAGGTTGGCGTAACACTCTCTCACCCACATGGCCAAATTTATGCATACTCATTTTTACCGCCTCGCATCGATCAGATGTTAGATGCAGCTGCGACTCATCTGAAGAAAACAGGTCGAGTACTACTTGATGATGTCATTGCCCGTGAAGTTAAGGATAAAGAGCGAGTAATTGCGCAAAATAATGAGTGGATCGCCTTCGTTCCATATGCTGCCCGTTATCCATTTGAGATTCACTTAGCGCCAAAACGTTCAGTTGCCGACTTTACCCAGTTAGATGATGCGCAATCGGAGTTATTTCCACCGATTGCTAAAGAGATATTGGCAAGGTTAGATGGCGTATTTGGCATCGAGATGGCTTACATAGCCTCTTGGTATCAAGCACCAGTGCGATCTGGTCGCGACAGCATGCGTCTGCATTGGCAGATAGTTTCAGTACGACGACAACCTGGAAAATTAAAGTACCTATCTGGATCTGAATCTGGAATGGGCGCCTTTGTTATGGATTTAGCGCCAGAGCAATCTGCGCAACAGTTACGGGATGTAAAGCTTTAAAGTTTATTAAGAGACTGGCGTTATTGAGATAACCTCAACACCACCAATTGAACCCAAAACATTTAGTAAATCAGTTGGATCAGATCCTGGAACTGCGATCGTAATGTCATCAACACCTCGGCCATTCTCACTTCTTAAAACAACTAAGCCGCGAATATCTCCACCAGCAAAACCAATTGCAGATGCGAGTGCGCCAAGTGAGCCGGGACGGTCAGGTAGAGAGACCTGAACTCTAAATAATGCCATGCTCCCTGAATTGGACTCGAACCAATAACCTGCCGGTTAACAGCCGGCTGCTCTGCCAATTGAGCTATCAGGGATTAAACCAATCTGGGGATTGATTGGTGAAGGTGAATAGTAGCGAACTTCTTTACACCCACAAAAATACTTAAATTTTTACGCAGTTTACGCCTCTCCTAGCGCCAACTCTTTCTGAACTCGACGCGCTGCCTCCATGGCAACTAACTGGCCAAATATCTCTTGGTACTGCTCATCATTTTCTACTGGGTTTAATCGCTGCAGCGTAGATTTAATCTCTGCAATAGCACGCGTTAATGCGACCTCTCGTAATCGAGCAAAGATGCTGGTGATGTAACGATCAGAGACCTCACCGTCAGTGCGGATTGGTTCAACCGTCAGCTCTGTTACCAATGACTTCATCTCATCACTATCGCACTTTTCGAGCAATGATTCTGTTGTAAAGGTATCTGCTGAATCAATTAATTTTCGAAGTGAATCATACGCAGGGTATGAGAAAGCATTTGGTTCAAGATCTACCCAACTAGATGCTAGATCTGAGATTTGTAACTTAACCTTTAATACTTCGCGCTCTAGCACCAGAATTGGATCGGTTAAATTCACCTGTGAAGGTTGCGTGCCTTCAGTGCGAGATCCACTGCGCTTTACCGCAGTCGCCACAATATCTACCTCCATGCCCAACCAACCAGCAAGTAAGCGCACATACTCTGGGCGAAGCGAGGCATCTCGAATCTTGCCGATTAATGGCGCCACTTGATTTAAGGCATTAACTCTTCCTTCTGGCGCGCTAATGTCATATGCAGCAATTACAGATTTAATGGCAAACTCAAATAACGGGACTCGGCGTGCAATTAATTCGCGAACTGCAGCATCTCCATGCGCTTGGCGCAACTCACATGGATCCATTCCACTTTTTTCAACTGCCACAAATGTTTGTGCCACAAACTTTTGATCATCCTCAAATGCACGAAGTGCTGCCTTTTGACCTGCTGCATCGCCATCAAAGGTAAAGATAACCTCGCCACGAAATGCATCTGCATCCATTAACAATCTTCGGATGATGCGAATATGTTCATCACCAAATGCGGTTCCACAGGTTGCAACTGCAGTTGTGACACCAGCTAGATGAGCTGCCATAACATCGGTATAACCTTCAACAATTACTACCTGGCGGGTTTTAGAGATCTCCTTCTTTGCCATATCTAAACCGTAGAGAATTTGATTCTTCTTATAGATTGGTGTTTCTGGTGAGTTTAAGTACTTAGGTCCTTGATCAACATCATCACTTGCTAGTTTGCGTGCACCAAATCCAACAACATCACCTGAAATATCCTTTACCGGCCAGATTAAACGATTGCGGTAACGATCAATTGGTCCTCTGGTGCCCTCTTTAACTAAGCCGGCCAGCATTAACTCCTCATCGGTAAATCCCTTACCCTTTAAAAATTTGTACAAGCTATCCCACTCATCTGGTGCGTAACCGACGCCAAAGTTTTTTGCGGCATCTCGATCAAAGCCACGCTTTGTTAGGAAATCACGACCATGTTGGGCTTGTGGCAGTTGTAACTGTTCTTGATAATAAGTAGCAGATGCTAAATTTGCTGCAACTAATCTAGAGCGATTAATTGATGGTCCCGTGGTTGTGCCACCAGCTTCATAAGTGAGCGTGTAACCAATTCGATCAGCTAGGCGTTCAACAGTTTCAGTAAAGGTTAAATGCTCTAACTTCATAATAAATGCAATTACATCGCCACCGACTTGGCAACCAAAGCAATGAAAGTATCCCTTGCTTGGGGTTACATGAAAGGATGGTGATTTCTCATCATGAAATGGACACAAACCTTTTTTCTGACCGCCGCCAGCACCCTTTAATTGAACATAATCTCCAACAACATCATCAATTGGGCTGTGGTCGCGCACATAAGCAACATCGGTATCTTTAATTCGGCCAGCCATGGGGTAATCCTATTTAACTTTTAATTTACTTCTGGCCAGTAAGTTTTGAGTGCAATATTTGAGCGCCAGGATCGGTTAAAGAGGCCACTTGGTCAATTACTACTCGAAGTCGTTGCTGATCATTTTCAGCGCTCTGCCAATCCTGTAAAAAGAAGCTTTCAAGTGACTCTGGTGCGCTGGAAAGTATCGCCTCGACCAACTCACTGAGTAATTGTTGTTGTTCGGCGTAGCGCTTTTGTGATGCGGCAGCGTTAATTACATAATGACCAGCCATAGATTTAAGTAGCGCTACCTCAACCCGCTGCTGCCTTGGCACAATTAAATTTGCGTTATACCGAGTTAAATCACCATCACCATACTTTTCTTGCGTAGCAACCTCTGCTGCTTGGGCAAATCTGCCAATTAATTGGGATGCCAGATCCTTAAGTCTGGCTAAAGATCGATGAGTGCCATCGTAATACTTAGGCCAGCAAGATAACTTTTGTAGATCAGTTAGCGCTTGGGCCATTTCAGCCTCGGTGATATCAGCCAGATATGAATCTTGAGCAACGGTAAATAACTTTGGCAGATCATTACTTAATTGATCAAGCTTAATCTGACCACTTACTAAGGAGTCCTCTAGATCATGAACACTATAAGCGACATCATCAGACCAATCCATAATCTGGGCTTCCATACTTGTCTTTCCACTTTCAACACCCTGGCGATACCAATTAAAGATTTCGAGATCATCGCCATAAACACCAAATTTGCGAGCATTTTCCGCCCGCTGCCATGGGTATTTAGTTGCTGCATCTAAGGAGCTGCGGGTTAAATTCAATCCAATTGATTTGCCATTAGGTAAGACTGTCTTTGCTTCTAATCTAATTAGCAATCGCAAGCTTTGTGCATTTCCTTCAAAGCCTCCACATGAATCTGCTAAAAGATTTAACGCCTCTTCACCATTATGACCAAAGGGTGGATGTCCCAGATCATGAGCTAAGCAAGCACCCTCCATTAAATCTGGATCTGCGCCAAGAGCTGCGCCAAGTTCGCGACCAACTTGCGCACACTCAAGTGAGTGAGAAAGTCTGGTTCGAGGAAAATCAGTCGCCCATGGAACAGCTACCTGCGTTTTAGCAGCAAGTCTTCTTAGAGCAAAGGAGTGAATAATTCTTGCGCGATCACGAGCAAACTCGGTTCGGCCACCTCGTTTAGCTGGTTCATCTAAAAATCGCTCGCGATCAAACTCGGTATAACCAGAGTGCTCATTTGCTGCGCGTAACACCATTTACTAATCCTATCTACGGCAGGGCCAGTGCTTAAATCACCCGATCACTTAAGGAGATACCAAATCGGCCAACTGTTATATATGCTAAATAAGCTGCACTTTCGCGAAGTAAGTAACGCAACTTTGAATTCTCTAATGCACCTGGTCCGGTTTGACTCGATGCGCAAGATGCGGTGACTGATAAATCCTTTGCCATCGTCATGGCACGCAAACAATGATAAGAGTCGGTCACAATCAATACCGAAGTAAATTTCGCTTTGTTCATAGCCGCTACATACGCCTCGGTGCTGCCTAAGGTGTCGCGCCCCTTTGGAATAGCTTGAATGCTTTTCTTTGGAACCCCATTAGCAATTAACCAGTTATACCCAGCAGCTGCCTCTGTACTTCTATCCCCTGGTGCACCTGCGCCAACGGTATAGATCACCTTTGCCATCTTATCTTTATACTTTTCACTGGCACTTTGCAATCGAGCAAGCAGAAGCTCACTTGGCCGGCCATCAAATTGAGCAGCACCCAAGACAACAATTACATCACTTTTAACTGGAGTTAAATTATTGGCGGTGTACCAGACATTACCAATAACATAAATTGGAATGATGATTATCAAGAGAAATACAAATGCAATGATCTTTCTAATAAATTTAAAGATAAACATATTGATCCGGCTCAGCCACCAGAAACAGAGTCATCAATGGTGATACTTACTAACTCATCTGGATCCTTTAGCCAACCATCTGGAAGTGAAACTGGCCGACCATGACTTGTGCGACCACGAGGTGCATCTCCGACCTCGGTTGGATATGGCTGCTCCTCTAAATTTGAAAGTAAATCCTGCATCTCTTGCAATGATGCAACCATGCCAAGGGAGGATCTAACCTCGCGTGGTACGCGAAAACCCTTTAAGTACCAAGCCATATGTTTGCGAAGATCGCGCATAGCTCGATCCTCATTTTCAAAGTAGGTAATTAACAATTGCGCATGACGCAACATAAATGCACGCACCTCAAATAAGGTTGGATTACTTCTGTTGTTATCTCCAGCAAAGGCGCTTACGAGATCAGCAAACAACCAAGGTCTGCCGAGACAACCGCGACCAACAACAACGCCGGCACATCCAGTTTGTTCCATCATCGCAACACCATCAGCACCACTCCAGATATCGCCATTTCCTAAAACTGGAACGCCAGTGGGTGCTAAATGTTCTACTAAATCTGCAATCTTGCTCCAATCAGATTTGCCTTCATAAAGTTGAGAGGCGGTGCGAGCATGAAGTGCAACCCAAGCAACACCTAAATCAGCAGCACTCTTCGCCGCTTCGCGATAGGTATGGTGTTCATGATCAATACCAACCCGCATCTTCACCGTTACCGGCATTCCATACTTGCTTGCTGCTTTTACGGAGGCTTCAACAATTGATGAGAACAACCTTCGCTTATATGGGAGAGCTGCGCCACCACCACGCTTTGTCACCTTTGGAACTGGACAACCAAAATTTAAATCTATGTGATCAGCTAAATTTTCAGCTCCCAACAAATCAATCGCCTTACCAACAACATTGGGATCAACTGCGTAAAGTTGGATTGATCTTGGTGTTTCGCCAATACCTGGCTTAATTAATCTAAAGGTTTCCTCGCGTCTTTCAATCAATGCTCGAGCGGTAACCATCTCGGAAACAAATAAACCAGCGCCTTGCTCGCGGCAGAGTGTGCGAAATGCCGAGTTTGTAATACCAGCCATTGGTGCAAGAACTACCGGGATATCTAAGACCACCTCATTGTTTACAAAGTTGCCATTAGAAATCGGCAGCCGAAGTGGCATAACCTGCGTTAACAATTAAGCGCCCAATAATTTTGGCGCTAAGTAATTTTGAACCTGATCTAGGGAAATTCGAGATTGCGCCATGGTGTCACGCTCTCGGATGGTTACCGCTTGATCATCTAAAGATTCAAAATCAACTGTGATGCAAAATGGAGTTCCGATCTCATCCTGGCGACGGTATCTGCGACCAATTGCACCAGCATCATCAAAATCAACATTCCAATTTTTTCGCAGCTCCATCGCTAAATCCTTCGCCTTTGGCGATAGATCTGCATTTCGAGATAGTGGAAGCACCGCAACCTTTACTGGTGCCAGCCTTGGATCTAACTTCATAACTGCGCGCTTTTCCATCTCGCCCTTTGAATTTGGTGCTTCATCCTCGGTAAATGCATCCATCATGAAGGTAAGGGCGCAACGGTCAACACCAGCTGCTGGTTCAATTACATAAGGCGTCCATCGTTCATTTTTCTCTTGATCAAACCAGGTTAGGTTTTCACCGGATGCTGCACTGTGCGCCTTTAAATCAAAATCGGTGCGGTTAGCAATACCTTCTAGCTCACCCCACTCAGTTCCAGCGAAATCAAATTTGTACTCAATATCTGCAGTGCGCTTTGAGTAATGAGATAACTTCTCCTTCGGATGATCATAAATTCGAAGGCGATCGGGATTAATTCCTAAATCTTTGTACCAGGCAAGGCGAGTATCAATCCAGTATTGATGCCACTCTTCATCAGTTCCTGGAACGACAAAAAACTCCATCTCCATCTGTTCAAATTCACGGGTACGGAAAATAAAGTTACCAGGAGTAATTTCATTACGAAATGATTTACCAATCTGGCCAATACCAAATGGTGGCTTCTTGCGAGAGGTCGATGTGACATTCTCAAAGTTGATAAAGATTCCTTGCGCAGTCTCTGGTCGCAAATATGCCAAACCAGATTCATCTTCAACTGGCCCAAGGTAGGTTTTTAATAAACCAGAAAATTGTTTTGGAGTAGTGAACTTTCCCTTTGATCCACAATTAGGACAGTTGATCTCCTCCATTGATGGCGCTTTTTTCTTATGCTTATTTTCATACGCCTCTTCTAGATGATCGGCGCGGTATCGTTTATGGCAAGAGGTGCACTCAGTTAATGGATCTGAAAATGTTGCTACGTGCCCTGATGCTTCCCAAACCTCGCGAGCTAAAATTACACATGAATCAAGACCGACCACATCATCGCGGCCTTGCACCATAGAACGCCACCATTGACGTTTAACATTATTTTTTAATTCAACACCCAGTGGACCGTAATCCCAAGAGGCACGAAGTCCGCCATAAATTTCAGATGAGGGGTAAACAAAACCACGGCGCTTGGCCAAGGAGACAATATTTTCTAAACGATCTGCTGCCATTTTTACTCCATCCGGCTGGCTGTCGGCGGCTTGCTACCTACGCCTTAAGTGTAAGGGGTAAGCGGCGCTGGCGGGCTGAGGCTTTGATTTTGATAATCATTCTCATTTGTGCTACTTTCTATTTATGAACATAGCCATCCTGTTAGCCGCAGCCACCGTATTAGCAACCACTCTTGGTGGCGTAATTGCACTTCGAGCTCGTGATCGTCTGCACTTAGTTTTAGGTTTAGCAGCGGGATTGTTACTTGGATTAGTCGCCTTTAGCCTCCTTCCCGAGGTTTTTGAGATGGGCTCCGGCACTTTGTTAGGTGCGCCCAGCGTTTCAGTAGCGCTAATAAGTGGTTTCTTACTTTTGCATCTCTTTGAGAAATTCTCTGGCTCTCATGAACCGGCTGAATCAGATTATGGGCATGACCATGAGCACTCATCAAATGTCACCGGCACTATTGGTGGATTGGCGATGGGTTTACATGTTTTTCTCGATGGCTTGGCATTAGGTGTTGCATTTTCTATAGATGAAAAATTAGGAATTGCAGTTTTTGCAGCCTTACTTGTTCACGCTTTTAGTGATGGTTTAAATACAGTTGCGATGCTAGTAAAGAGTGACAAATGGACTAAAAAAGGCGTTTGGCTGCTAGGTGTTGATGCAATAGCAAGAGTTAGTGGTGCTGCCATTGGATCTAGCTTGGCGCTTTCAGAGAACTTTACCGCTCTCTACCTTGCCGCATTCTCTGGAATCGTAATTTACTTGGCAACAAGTCATATCCTGCCAGAAGCACATGCAAGCCATGCTACTCGTTGGACATTGGTTTCAACTCTTGCTGGTGTAGCAATCATGTGGGCACTTGTTAGCCAACTTGAATCAGTTCATGTACACGGTCATGATGATGCAGCTTCACATTCAGAGAGTCATCAAGAAGAGAGTCATCAAGAAGAGAGTCATCAAGAAGAGGGCGCACACGACGAAAATCATAAAGAGGATCATGCTCATGAAGATGAGGGAAAGTAGTGACAAAAGATCTGGCCTTAATGAATAAATCTGAAATTAAAGTAATCGGCGCCCTCAAACGACAAGCTCGATTTACAAGTGCTCAATCCGTTTATCAGCTGCTCCGAAAAGATGGTGAATCAACTGGTTTGGCAACGGTTTATCGAACATTGCAAAAAGCTGCTGCCAAAAATGCGGTTGATGTTTTGCGTACAGATGATGGTGAGGCGCTATATCGTTTATGCGAGACCGGTCATCACCATCATTTAGTTTGCACCAGTTGTGGCAAAACTATTGAGGTAGAGGGCAGCTCAGTTGAAAGATGGGCCAATACTGTGGCGAAGAATCATGGATTCAGAAAGGTGACGCATGTAGTTGAGCTATTTGGCTTATGCGCGAAGTGCTGATTTAAGCCTTACCAAATCTGCGTTCACGCTCTGCATAAATCTCAATCGCCTTCCACAAGGTTCGACGATCAGCATCTGGCCAGAGCACATCTAGAAATACCATCTCAGCATATGCAGATTGCCACATTAGGAAATTGCTGGTGCGTTGTTCACCAGATGAGCGAAGGAATAAATCAATATCACTCATTTGTGGTGAGTAAAGGTACTTTGCAAAGTTTTTCTCAGTAATTGATTCAGGTTTAATCTTCTTGCTCTTTATCGCTTTACTAATTGCCGTGATCGCATCGACAATCTCGGCCCGACCACCGTAATTAACACACATATTCAGCGTTAAAACCTTGTTGGATTTTGTTAACTCCTCCGCCTCTCGCAGCTCACTTAAAACAGAGCTCCAAAGCTTTTGCTCCCTGCCCACCCAGCGAATGCGCACACCTAAATCATTCATCTCATCTCGGCGACGACGCATTACCTCGCGATTAAATCCCATTAAAAACTTAACCTCATCTGGTGACCTGCGCCAATTCTCAGTTGAGAATGCGTAAGCACTTAACTCTTTAACACCAATCTCAATTGCGCCATGGACCATATCTAATAAAGAAGCCTCACCAGCTTCATGTCCTGCAGTTCGTGGCATTCCCCGCTCTTTAGCCCAGCGGCCATTTCCATCCATTACAACTGCAACATGATTTGGAATCTGATCTGGTTTTAACTTTGGCGGTTTAGCACCTGTCCAATGTGCAGTTGGTGCAACTACCTTCTTCTTATTAGCCACGGTTTATTCTCTCAACTAATGGCAAGGATCGTAAACCACGCTCCAGGTGCCACTGTAAATATGCGGCAATTAACCCTGAAGCTTCACCCCGATTTTTCAATTCACTAGCCATCGCCGACTCCCAATCACCAGTTAATAAATTGGCCATCAAATTTAGGGTTGTCTCACTTGGTGTTGCCGAAGCTGATGGTTTGCAATTTGCGCAAACGCTGCCGCCACCCTGTAATGAAAAAAACTTATGTGGTCCTGGTGCATCACATCTTGAACAAATTGTTAGTGATGGCGCATACCCTGCAACAGATAATGAGCGAAGCAGGTAAGCATCTAAAATTAAAGATGGGTCATATTTTTGTTCAGCTAATGCCTTTAATGAACCAGCAACTAATAAAAATTGTTGTAATGCAGGCTCGTGCTCAGCCTGCGTAAAACGCTCTGCCGCCTCTAAAATTGCAGATGTCACAGTCCAGTTTTGGTAATCACTTGATAAGACATCTCCGTAATTTTCAATCGCTTCAACTTGCGTAATCGTGTCAAAGGTACGACCGGTATAAAGTTGTAAATCAACATAACTAGCTGGCTCAAGCCGGGCGCCAAATCTGGATTTAGTTCTGCGCACACCTTTTGCAACCGCTTTTATTCGGCCATGGTCGCGGGTGAATAAGGTAATAATTCGATCCGCCTCCCCCAATTTATGGGTGCGCAAGACGATCGCCTGATCTCGGTAGAGCGCCATACTGGCTAACTTACTAGAGTCACCAGTGTTGTCTGCTTAACGAACTGCGCGATTGATTGAAGAGATAACCGCTTTTAACGCAGCGGTTGTAGTGCTTGGATCAATTCCAACTCCCCAATAAACCTTGCCCGCTACTTCACACTCAAGGTATGCCGCAGCCTTTGCATCTCCGCCGGCAGATAATGCATGCTCGTAATAATCAAGAACTCGAAGCTCCATGCCAGGTGAATGCGCATTAATGATTGCAACAAAGGCTGCAATTGGACCATTACCAGCGCCAGATAAATTATGTGATTTACCGCCATCAATTAACTCGACAGAGAGCTTTACATCCTCATCCATCTGTGAAGATTGTGAAAGTCCAGTTAATTTAAAGCGGCCCCATTGATTCTCCTTTGCCGGTAGGTACTCATCCTCAAATGAGCGCCACATAGCATCTGGTGAAACCTCGCCACCTTCAGAGTCGGTCTTTGCTTGAATTACTTGGCTGAACTCAATTTGAAGTCGACGTGGTAAATCTAATTGATGTTCATTTTTCATCAAATAAGCAACGCCACCCTTACCGGATTGACTGTTCACCCGGATAACCGCCTCATATGAACGCCCAATATCCTTTGGATCAATTGGCAGATAAGGAACCGCCCAAGTGAACTCATCTCGAGTTTTACCTGCAGCTTTAGCATCACGTTCTAGATGATCAAATCCTTTTTTAATTGCATCCTGATGTGAGCCAGAAAAAGCGGTGAAAACTAAATCGCCGCCATATGGATGTCGCTCTGGCACACGTAATTGATTGCAGTACTCAACAGTTCTGCGGATCTCATCAATATTGCTGAAATCAATCATTGGATCAACACCATGGCTTAACAAGTTAAGACCGAGAGTAATTAAACAAACATTTCCAGTGCGCTCACCATTACCAAATAATGTGCCTTCAATTCGATCAGCACCTGCTAGGTAGGCAAGCTCTGCCGCTGCAACTCCAGTTCCACGATCATTATGTGGATGCAAACTTAAAATAACGCTATCTCTATTCTTTAAATTACGGTGCATCCACTCAATTGAATCGGCATAGATATTTGGGGTTGCCATTTCTACCGTGGCCGGTAAATTCATAATTGTTTTCCATTGTGGGGTTGGCTTCCAAACATCATTTACTGCGTTGCAAACCTCAACAGCAAACTCGAGCTCGGTACCGGTGTAAGACTCGGGTGAGTACTCAAATGAAACTAAGGTGCCAGGAACAGTTTTAACTAAATCTAGACAGATCTGGGCGCCATCGGTCGCAATCTTCATGATGCCAGCTTTATCTTGTCCAAAAACAACTCTTCGCTGTAGCGCCGAGGTTGAGTTATACAAGTGAACAATTGCCTGCTTGGCTCCCTTAATAGATTCAAAGGTTCGCTCAATTAATGGTTTTCGTGCTTGGGTTAAAACCTGAATAACCACATCATCTGGGATTAATTTCTCTTCAATGATTTTACGGATGAAATCAAAATCAGTTTGGGAAGCGGCTGGAAAACCAACCTCGATCTCTTTGTAACCCATCTTTACCAATAATTGGAACATCACTAATTTGCGATTGGCATCCATTGGATCAATTAATGCTTGGTTGCCATCACGTAGATCAACGCTGCACCACTTTGGCGCTTTAGTAATTGATTTATCGGGCCAGGTGCGATCGGTTAATGCACCATTATTTGGAAATGGATTAAAGGGTGAGTACCGATTAACCGGCATCTTGGATTTACTTTGATCTGGGAAATTACTTGTCATTTTTCTTTGCTCCTCGTCGAATTTTTTGGGCTTACGGGTCTACCGATGCGACCAACCCCGCGACGAGGGGACCGGTTACTTGGCCCCGCCGCGGCAGGTAAGAAGAAGCAGAGATGAAAGTGATGGCAGGTTTAATGAAGGTGCTGCTGATGAACCTGCGATTAACATGGCTCAAGGTTAACCGAAGCCTTGAATTCATGCCAACTTAAACCGCAACCCATTCCCTTTACCTGCCTTAATCCATACGATTAAAGCATGGCAATAAAGATGGCCAAGCCATTTACCTCCCCTAGACCGGCGGAGTATGCGCAAATTCCAAAACCAATCTTTAAAAAGGATTGGATTACAGATTCACTTCTGCCAGGTCCTAACCCAAAATTATCTGATTTACAAAACATAACTTTTCTAGCCAATACCCCAAAGTACATCTTGAATCTGCAGCGCAGATATGGTGATCATGTTTCTTTTTTTCTATCAAAGCGATTGTTTGTCGGCTTATTCTCACCCGCAGCTGTTCATGAGGTAACAGTTGCCCAGCAACACAGCTTTGTGAAGGGTGTTGGTTTTGCTCGCATGCGCAAAGTATTAGGCGAAGGATTGTTAACTAATGAAGAGCCGGTTCACCTAAATCATCGCCGAATGATGCAGCCACCATTTCATCATGGAAATCTCGATGGATACGTCTCACTAATGTTTAACTTGGTTGAAAAATACACTGAGGAGTGGCGCGGTAAGGATGAGATTGAACTAGCCCCAGAAATGATGGCGTTAACCTTAGAGATTGTTGCACAATGTTTATTTGGCTTAGATTCGCATCAATATACAAAGGCAATTGCACACAATATGGAGATCGCAATTGATCGAATCGAACGAACTATGTTGCCTGGACTGGAAAAATTTGATCACTCTCCGATTTCTTACTTTAAGAAGTTTGAGATCGCATCTGATAATTTGGCTGATATTGCAGAGGAGATAATCAATAAGCGAATTGCCTCAAAGCTAACAACCTCAGATGATCTACTTGGCATTATGTTGCAGATGCAGGATCAGGTAAGTACTGAACACATTAGAGATGAGGTTTTAACTCTGATTCTCAGTGGTCATGAAACTACCGCCAATGTGATGTCTTGGGCATTCTCATACTTAAATAAAAATCAGAAATTTTGGGAACTTTTGCGACAAGAAGCGTTAAATCAAAGTTGGTTAGATGAGAAACGTGCGCCAACCTACAAGGAGCTAGAGGATGGTTCTCCAATCGCAACTGCGATTTTGAATGAGACGATGCGGCTTGCACCGCCCGTTTGGATTGCACCAAGGATTGCGACTAAGGATGTAGTTATCGAAGGTATAAAGATTCCAGCTGGTGCGCATGTATTGGTAAGCCAATATGTAACTCATCGAAATCCAAGGTACTTTCCAGAACCAGAAATCTTTGATCCAAATAGGTGGCTGGCAACAAACTTTGAAAACTCATTGCCAAAGGGTGCTTACTTTGCCTTTGGTGCTGGTAGCCGTAAATGTTTAGGCGAATACTTTGCGCTAGCAGAGGCTAGGTTGATTTTATTAATGGTTGCAAGAAGTTTTGAACTATCAGGCAAATTTCCTAAGCCGCAACCCCGCGCTACCTACCGCCCAAAGGGCAAGGTTAAAAATCGCGTAAAGGTTGTGAATTAAAGAGAGAAGCTTGGGTACTCATCGCTAACCAAGAGAATTGCATACCCATAAACACGATTCCAGTACGCCATTACCTTAACCACACCATCTGCACTTGCATCGGGGTAGTTGCCGGTAAATAAGATGTTAAACCAAGCAATAATTGTTAGCACTAATGCATAAATCGCATAGATCAACCCAACTATGTAAAGCGGGATAGCTAAAAACCACTTATAAAGTGGTGCGTAACGATTTAAGTTTTTACCGCCTGCAATATCTGGAAAATCTAGCTTCACCTTTTGATTCTCCTCAATCGATGGGTACTCATCCGTTAGGCAGAAAACAAATGAAGCTAATCGATTGGTTAAAGATAGGTATGCCTTATTAAAGGTTAGAACATAAGATGGATAAACCCCACGAAAGATCAGCGCAAGAGCGGCTGGTGCAATTAATACGCCACCGGTGTATTGCAAAAACTCACCATTGTCATTGGCCCAGGTAGAAAAAGCGGAGACAAAGATCATGAAGGGAAAGGCTAAAATCAATCGCCAGAGAACTGAAGATTTATCTCGATTATCTAGATCTACAACAATATGGGTAACAATTTGTTTGCTCATGTAAAGATTCTAGCGAGAACTTTCTATAAAACTGGTAAATACCTACTTAATTCAAAGGCACTTACCTGTTTTCGATACTCATTCCACTCAGCACGCTTATTTCTAAGCACAAACTCAAAGACATCCGCGCCTAATGTTTCCTTCACTAATTTACTTTGCTCCATAGCAGATATTGCCTCTGCAAGATCAGATGGCAGTGGAGTTGGATTTGAATTTTCACTTAATTCATACTTGCCTTCAACTCCAGCTAGGCCAGCACCAATAATTACGGCGAAGGCTAGATATGGATTACATGCTGAATCTGGTGAACGAATCTCGACGCGAGTTGATGCCTCTTTCTTTGGCTTATAAGTTGGAATACGAACCAATGCATTGCGATCATTTTGCGCCCAAGTTGCAAAGGCTGGTGCTTCACCGCCGCCATTTAATCGTTTGTAGGAGTTAACCCATTGATTGGTAATTGCGGTTATCTCTGCTGCATGTTTGATTACACCTGCAATAAATGAGCGACCAACCTTTGATAATTGCATTGGCGCACCCTCTTCATAAAATGCATTTTTCTCACCTTCAAATAGAGAGATATGTGTGTGCATCGCAGATCCTGGATGTTCGGTAAATGGCTTTGGCATAAAGGAGGCGTAGAAGCCTTGATCAAGTGCAACCTCTTTAACAACATGTCTAAAGGTCATGATGTTATCTGCTGTAGTTAATGCATCTGCATAACGTAGATCAATCTCCTGTTGGCCGGGTGCGCCCTCATGATGAGAAAACTCAACTGATACACCCATTGCTTCCAATAAGGTGATTGCTTGCCGGCGAAAATCATGTCCAACAATTGATGGTGTGTGATCAAAGTATCCGGCGGAGTCCACTGGAACTGGTGCTTCACCATTTACTGGTTGGTTTTTAAATAGGAAAAACTCAATCTCTGGATGTGTGTAACAGGTGTAACCAAGCTTTGCCGCTTTTTCTAATGTGCGCTTTAAAACTCTTCTTGGATCAACAGAGGCAGGTGTTCCATCAGGCAATGTAATATCGCAAAACATTCGCGCCGCACCTGGTGCTTCAGTTCGCCAAGGCAGAATTGAAAATGAGGATGGATCAGGTCTAGCCAACATATCTGCTTCGGTAACACGAGCAAAGCCTTCGATGGCAGATCCATCAAAGCCAATTCCTTCGGCAAATGCATTCTCTAACTCTGCTGGAGCAATCGCAACAGATTTTAGAAATCCAAGTACATCGGTAAACCAAAGTCGAACAAATCGAATGTTGCGCTCTTCTAGGGTGCGCAGTACAAACTCTTGTTGTTTAGATAAATCAGATGGGGTGCTCATGGGTGGTATTAAAACAAAGTTGCGTTACAACTGTGTTAACTATCAAATGCCGGCAAACCCCGCATTGAGGCTAAATTACGAAAGAGTCGCCAGTTTCAACAGTGCTTTGAGGCAATAGATCCTTAGTCACAACAGAGTTTGCTGCGATCTTTGAGCCATCACCAATATTTATATTTCCCAGCACTTTGGCACCGGCTCCAATTAATACATTGTTGCCGATGGTTGGGTGACGCTTATCTTTTGCAGTTACGCCGACATTGCTTTTCGCTCCCAATGTCACATTGTGATAGATCATGACATCATCACCGATTACCGCAGTTGCGCCAATAACAACGCCCATACCGTGATCGATAAAAAATCTACGCCCAATCTTTGCCGCTGGATGAATCTCAATTCCAGTAACACTCCGGAGTAAATTGGCATGGATGCGAGCGATTAACTTTAGGTTTATTCGCCAAAGAAAGTGTGAGATGCGATGACCCCAAAGTGCATGCACACCTGGATAGGTCAACGCCACCTCTAATCGATTTCGCGCAGCAGGATCCTTTGCCTTAGCGGTATCGATATCTTCGAGAATCTGTTTAATCATTTAATCAGCGAGATCTTCATATAGGACAGTTGAAAGATAACGCTCACCAAAGGATGGAATGATGACCACAATGTTTTTTCCAGCAAACTCTGGTCGTTTTGCTATAACTGAGGTTGCCCAAAGCGCAGCACCTGATGAGATACCAGCCAGGATTCCCTCTTCACTTCCAGCACGACGTGCATACTTAATTGCATCTGGCGCAGATGCATCCAAAATTTCATCGTAAACATTTCGATCTAATACTGGTGGTACAAAGTTTGCACCGATTCCTTGTATTGGGTGTGGTCCAGGTGTGCCACCATTTAAAATTGGAGAAGCAGCTGGTTCAACACCAATTACTTTGATACTTGGTTTGCGCTCCTTTAGTAATTGGCCAGTGCCGGTGATAGTGCCACCAGTTCCAATTCCAGAGACCAAAACATCAACCGTGCCATCGGTATCGCGCCAGATCTCTTCACCAGTTGTTTGACGGTGAATTATTGGCCCCGCTGCATTTTCAAATTGGCGAACCATTACTGCGCCAGATTTTGCAAGCTCCTCAGATCTTGCAACAGCGCCCTTCATTCCCTCTGCTGCTGGCGTTAATATCAATTCCGCACCGTATGCTCTAATCAATTTACGACGCTCCTTTGAAACCGACTCTGGCATCGTCAAAATTACTTTGTAACCTCGGGCAGCGCCCACCATGGCCAGCGCAACACCGGTATTTCCAGAGGTAGCTTCAACAATTGTGCCACCAGGCTTTAACTCACCACTCTTTTCAGCGGCATCAACCATGGCGATTGCTAACCGATCCTTAACTGTTGCTGATGGATTGTAAAACTCTAGCTTTGCCCAAACATTTGCAGCAGCGCCATCCATAATTTTATTGATTTTAACCAGTGGGGTATTTCCAAAGATCTCAGTAATATCATTGTAAATCTTCATTTTTCTCTCCTATAAATTGATTGGTTGAATTAAAAAAAGGTATTGCGGGATGAGTAAAGAGAGCTAATTAGCAGCTACAAGATGTGGCAAGACCAAAATCAATTACCCGGCGGCGAGTAAACAGCCACTTCCCGATTGATTTGATCATGGGATAAATCTAAAGTACTAATTAAGTAATGGCTAATTGCGAATTGTTTGCGTGTTCGTCAATGAAGGATTTAAGACTCTTTCCAGTGTGATGTGATCGGCAAACGGCGATCCTTACCAAAGGCTTTGCCAGAAATTTTGGTGCCAGGTGGATACTGCCGGCGCTTATATTCAGCCCGATCGACTAATTGAATAATCCGATCAACTAAAGCGGCATCAAAGCCAGCTGCGATTGCACCAGGACGGCCACCATCTTGATCAATATAAATATGAAGTAATTGATCCAATACTTTGTACTCTGGAAGTGAGTCGGTGTCCTTTTGTCCTGGGCGCAGTTCAGCACTTGGCTCTTTATTAATTGAGTTAAGTGGAATTGGTGGAGTCTGCCCCTCATTTATCGCCTGTTGATTTCGCCATGTAGCTAGATCCCAAACTTGAGTCTTATATAAATCCTTAATCGGTGCGTAACCACCAACAGCATCACCATAAAGAGTTGAGTACCCAACTGCCAGCTCTGATTTATTACCAGTTGCTAAAACTAAATGTCCCTCTTGATTTGATAAGCCCATCAAGGTGGTGCCACGAACGCGAGCCTGCACATTCTCTTCAGCTAAGCCAGCTAAACCTAGATTGCTAATAAAGGATTGCACCATCGGCTCGATCTCAATAATTCGATACCTCAATCCGATCGCCATCGCTAGCGCCTTCGCATCACTTAATGAGTGATCAGATGAGTACTTACTTGGTAGGGCAACTCCATGCACTCGATCAGCACCAATTGCATCGGCGGCGATCGCGGCCACTACCGCTGAATCAATTCCGCCAGAGATACCCAGTACAACAGATGGAAAGTTATTTTTAACTACATAATCACGTAATCCCACAACCAATGCCTGCCAGATTTGCGCAAGATCATCCAACCTTGGTGCCACACCTAGTATCAATTTCTTATACTTTAAAATTGGTGGATCTGAGATGATTAAATCGGGATCGCTGCTAGCAACCTTTACATCTAGATCAATAATCATTAACCCCTCTTCAAACTGAGGAGCGCGAGCGATGATCGAACCATCGGAATCAACCACAATTGTGTCGCCATCAAAAACTAAATCATCTTGGCCGCCAGCCATATTTACATAGGCTAATGGTGCATTTACCTGTTGCGCTCTTCGTTGCACCAATGCCAGGCGAAGATCATCCTTATTTGCCTCAAATGGACTGCCATTTGGAACTAAGAAGAGGCCAATATTTCGACGTGCTAACTCCGCAACCGGTCCACCCTCTTGCCAAATATCCTCACAAATTGCAATACCAATATCGATGCCAACCACTCTAATAACTAATGAGTGATTACCTGGCTTAAAGTTTCGAAACTCATCAAAGACGCCGTAATTTGGCAGGTGATGTTTTATATAGGTGGCGACAATCGCCCCACGATGAATTACAGCCACACAATTTTGCGGCTCACCCTTCTCGCTCTCACCCAAGTAACCAACTAATAAGGTCAGATCCCCATTGCCCTCATTACTTACTCGTTTTGCTATTGCATTAACCGCATTAATTGAGGCGGATCTAAATGAGGCACGGGTCGCTAAATCCTCAACTGGATACCCAGTCACAATCATCTCGGGATAAACAACGACTACCGCACCTGCATTAGCGGCATCGCGAGCATGCTTTGAAATTAGGTCAGCATTAGCCGCCAGATCACCAACAGTTGGGTTGATCTGAGCGAGCGCAATCCGTATCTGTCCCATATTCACTTTTCAAGAGTACCTCGAATCGGTATTGTGAAGTAAAGATTGTGAAGTAAAGTTGGCTTACCAATACCGACAGGGACCCTTACCGGCCTTGATCGAAAGAAGGATGACATGAGCAATGCAACAACCTCGCGCGTTTCAATAACAACTCTTGCTGCCAAGAAAAAGGCGGGCCAACGGTGGGCGATGCTTACCTGTTATGAACAGATGACCGCATCTATCTTTGATCAAGCTGATATCCCGGTGCTACTCGTTGGCGATAGTGCTGGCAATAACTTCCTGGGTGAAGAGAACACCATTCCAGTAACAGTAGATCAATTAATCCCATTAGCCAAAGCGGTAGTTAGCGCATCGACTAAGGCGATGGTGGTTGGCGATCTGCCCTTCGGTTCTTATGAATCATCACCGGAGCAGGCACTTGCAACCGCTACTCGTTTTTTTAAAGAGGCGAAGGTGCAGGCGGTAAAGCTTGAAGGAGGGGCGAAGGTAGTTCCACAGATTGAAAAGTTGATCGCGGCTGGAATTCCAGTAATGGGTCACCTTGGCTTAACTCCTCAATCAGTTCACGCACTTGGCGGCTTTAAGGTGCAAGGTCGTGGTGATGATGCACAACGGATCAAGGCTGATGCGCTTGCACTTCAAAAGGCGGGTGTTTTTGCTGTAGTCCTCGAGTTAGTGCCTGCGAAATTAGCAGCGGAAATCACCGATGAACTATCGATTCCTACTATTGGAATTGGTGCCGGCGTAGATTGCGATGCTCAAGTGTTGGTTTGGACCGATCTGATGGGAATCACTGAAAACCCTCCTAAATTAGCTAAGGCTTACCGCAATCTTCGCAAAGAGATGACCGATGCCGCTAAGGAGTTTGCCCAAGATGTTGCGACAGGTAGATTCCCTACCGAGAAGGAGAGCTTTAACTAAGTTTTCAAACCTAAAAGAGTTTAAAGTGGAGGCAGCGGTTGAAATTAAATCTAGCAATCGACTTCTCACCACTTAAAAAGTATCCAGATTTTCGAAGGCTTTGGGCCTCGGGCTTGATCAGCTACTTCGGCTCGATGATCACATATGTGGCACTTCCCTTCCAGGTAAAGGAGCTAACCAACTCCTTTTTGGCGGTTGGCTTAATCGGCTTAGTCGAGATTGCCCCCTTAATCATCTTTGGTCTTTATGGTGGCGTGCTGGCTGACCGAGTTAACCGCAAAGTGATGATCTGGGTAACTGAATTTGCCTCCATGTTTTTAACAGCGATTTTGTTAATCAACGCCTTGTTGCCAAATCCCAAACTGTGGGTGCTCTAAGTCGTGGCCGCCCTGTTCTCGGCAGTTGATGGATTGCAACGACCAAGTGCAGATGCGATTTTGCCAAGGTTGGTTGGCCATGATGATCTGCCAGCGGCTAGCGCCTTGATGAGTTTGCGTTGGCAATTTGGTGTAATTACCGGTCCATCACTTGCCGGAATTTTAATTGCAACCTTTGGTGTCGCCTCTGGCTACGCCTTAGATATTCTTACATTTTTTATCTCCTTAATTCTCTTAGCAAAGGTACGTTCTGTTATCCCAACAAATACCAGCAAAAAACCCACACTTTCCAGCCTGAGAGAGGGCCTGGCCTACGCCACCAATCGCAAGGATTTAATGGGTACTTACCTAGTTGATTTATCAGCGATGTTTTTTGCAATGCCAACTGCGCTATATCCATTTTGGGCAGACCAATTAGATGCACCATGGGCTCTTGGTCTCTTCTACGCCGCCGGAACTGTTGGTTCATTAATCATTACATTAACTAGCGGGTGGATTAGGAGTTACCACAAACATGGTCGAGCGGTAACTTTGGCCGCATTGGGTTGGGGGATGGCAATCTTGCTAGCTGGTGTTGCTAACTCATTATGGTTGGTTCTCTTTTTCTTAACATTAGCTGGGGCCTCAGATATGGTCTCCGCCTTATTTCGATCAGCGATCTGGAATCAATCAATCTCCGATGATTACCGGGGTAGGTTGGCCAGTATTGAATTACTCTCCTATTCAGTTGGCCCATTGGGGGGACAAACTCGCGCCGGTTTGGTCGCAGAACGCAGCTCACTGCGCACTTCGGTGATCAGTGGCGGCCTACTTTGCATCACCTTTGTCGGATTTTTCGCCAGTATCCTGCCGGAATTTAGAAAATATGATGCCAAAACCAATAAATTTGCGGTAACAGAGGCAAAAAAACGTAAAAATCTCCAAAATTAATTAACTCACCAGTATTTTTTGTAAAATTTATCGATTTTTGCGAAAAAAAACCAAAGTATTTTTAAATTTTCAGGAAAAAAAACATAAAATTTCGCAAAAATAATGTTGCGACACGCCCCCTTTTTTTACTCCAAAAAGTGGATTCTTTTCCGTATTAGTGCCACGCTTGTCCATGAAACAGGTTCGGTGACGGATCGAACCACTTTGATAGGAGATCTACGTGGCTGCAAAGCGTCGTAAGAAAGCTGCTGCTAAGGCAGCACCAAAGCGTCGTCGTAAGAAGGCAGCAGCTAAGGCTGCTCCAAAGCGTCGTCGTAAGAAGGCAACTGCTAAGAAAGCTGCTCCAAAGCGTCGTCGTAAGAAGGCTGCTAAGAAGGCTGCTCCAAAGCGTCGTCGTCGTAAGAAAGCTGCTTCAAAGGCTGCGCCAAAGCGTCGTCGTCGTAAGAAAGCTGCTGCTAAGTAAGTATATTTACTTAAAAAAACCCGCTGCGAAAGTAGCGGGTTTTTTTATTTCTATTTAACTACTTACTTATCCTCAGCAAGATACTGCCCGCGCAATTTATCTGTAACTCGATCAAAGATTCTACTTATCTCCTCTTGATCCTTAACTGTTAAATGATCAAGTAATCGCGAGCGCACCGATTCAACATGATCTGGCGCCGCCTTCGCTATCGCTTTAAATCCCTTCTCCGTCATAACCGCAAAGTAGCCCCGCTTATCATTTGGGCACTTCTCACGCTTGATCCAGCCCACCCCTTCCATCACCTTTATCCGATGAGAGAGCCTAGATTTTGAGAGCATGGCAAGCTCGGCCAACTCACTCATTCGCAACTTGCGTTCTGGTGCATCTGAAAGCAACGCTAAAACTTCATAATCTGCCATCGATAGATCATGTTGATCTAAATCTAAATCAAGTGCATCTAATAATCGACGAGATGCGATTATGTAGGAACGCCAAGCTTTCATCTCACGTGGATTTAACCAATTAGGTTGCTTAGCCATAAGAGCACTTTACTTGAATTTTCAACTACTTAACACTTAGCGAGATTTTTAATTTATAAAGATAGGCTAGCCCTATGAATTCAGCTGGCGGTAAGTTAAAGAGCGGATTAGATCTCTCCCATGTGAAGGATGCTGTTCGCCCGCAGGATGATCTATTTAGATTTATGAATGGCAAGTGGTTGGATGAATCAGAGATCCCAGCCGACCGAGCAAGTGATGGTGCTTTCTATTGGCTGTACCAGCAGGCGGAAAAACAGGTGCGCCAGATAATTGAGCAACAATCTGCCAGCAAATCCGCCACCGGCACTATTGCCCAAAAGATTGGCGATCTCTACAACTCCTTTATGGATGAGTCAGGAGTGCAGGCTCTTGGCATTAAACCAATCGCTGCCGAGCTAGCTAAGGCGCAATCCATTAAAGATGCTAAAGAGTTTCATCAACTGCTTGGTGAGTTGGAAGCACGCGGCTTAGGTGGCCTCTTCTACGCATATGTCAGCACCGATCATATGGATAGCACCACAAATATTATTTACCTTGGTCAATCAGGGCTCTCCCTGCCGGATGAGGCGTATTACCGCGAAGATACCTACGCCGATATTCGCACCGCATTTACTACTCATATCGCCAAGATGTACGAGATAGCTGGCCTGCCAAATGGCCAGGCTTGCGCAAAATTAATTTTACAGCTTGAAACTCAAATCGCAGCCAGCCATTGGGATCAGGTTAAAGATCGTGATGCCACCCTTACCTACAACAAAAAAACCTTTGCTGATCTAGCCGCGATCACCGCGCACTTTGATTGGGCAACCTGGATTTCAGCTAGCGCTACCCCAAATCATGTTCTGGAAAATGTGATTGTTCGCCAACCCTCATACTTTGAAGGGTTATCAAAGTTGCTTGGAAATTTTGAGGTTGAAAAGTGGCGGGCCTGGCTGACTTGGCACATCCTCTCTTCAACCGCTCCTTACCTAAACAAGGAGTTAGTTCAGGAGAACTTTAATTTTTACGGCACCACCCTTTCTGGAATTCCGCAATTAAAGGATCGCTGGAAGCGCGGCGTTGGCTTAGTTGAGGGCGCTCTTGGTGAGGCGGTTGGTCAGATCTATGTTGGCAAGTACTTTCCTGAAAAAGCAAAGCAGCGGATGGTTGATTTAGTTAAAAACTTAATTGAGGCCTACCGAATTGATATCGCAGCGTTGGATTGGATGTCCCAGGAAACGAAGGAAAAGGCCTTCATAAAGTTAGATAAGTTCACACCAAAGATTGGCTACCCAGATAAGTGGCGCGATTACAGTAAGTTAACAATTACCTCAGATGATCTAGTTGGAAATATTGGCCGGATCGCAAAGTTTGGTCAGGATTACGAGCTTGCCAAGATCGGCAAACCGGTTGATCGCAGCGAATGGTTTATGACCCCCCAAACAGTCAATGCCTACTACAACCCAGGCATGAATGAGATTGTCTTTCCAGCAGCAATTTTGCAACCGCCATTTTTTGATGTTAATGCCGATGATGATGCGGCGAATTACGGTGGTATTGGTGCTGTGATTGGACATGAGATCGGCCACGGCTTTGATGATCAAGGCTCGAAATATGATGGTGATGGCAATCTGCAAAATTGGTGGAGTGATTCAGATCGAAGTGAGTTTGAAAAGCGGGCAGATAAATTAATTAAGCAGTATGACCAACTATCCCCAGCAGCCGCCCCCGATGTAAAGGTAAATGGCGCTCTGACTATTGGTGAGAATATTGGTGATCTTGGTGGTTTAACGATTGCCTACAAAGCTTATGAGATCTCCCTAAATGGAAAAGCGGCGCCAGTCATTGATGGCTACAGTGGCGCACAAAGATTTTTCATGGGTTGGGCGCAATCTTGGCGAGGTAAGTACCGTCCAGAGGAGGTTCGCCGCCGAATCGCTACCGATCCCCACTCACCCGATGAGTTTCGCTGTAATCAGGTGATCGCCAATTTAACTGAGTTTTATCAAGCCTTTGATGTAAAAGAGGGTGATCGCCACTTTATGCCTGCTGATCAACGTGTCCGGATTTGGTAATTACCTCTCTGGAAATTGGTGTGAAAACAATGAGTGATCTCCAATTAATTGTGCGGCCGAAATCAAAATGAGCTTCTCCTTTAAGGTTGAAAAAAACTTAACCGGCAGCTTAGGCCGAACTGGTGAGATCACTACCCCGCATGGTGTCATCAAAACCCCTGCCTTTATTCCAGTAGGCACTAAAGCAACCTTGAAATCAGTCTTGCCAGAATCTATAAAGGATTTTGGTGCACAAGCGGTTTTAGCAAATGCCTATCATCTCTACTTACAACCTGGTTCAGATCTAATTGATGAAGCGGGTGGTGTTGGCAAGTTCATGAATTGGGCTGGGCCAACCTTTACCGATAGCGGTGGCTTTCAGGTTTTATCCCTGGGTGTTGGCTTTAAAAAGGTTATCGCGATGGATGAAAAAACTTTTCAAGCAGATGATGTGATCGCTGATAAGAAAGAGCGATTAGCACATGTTGATGATGATGGCGTTACCTTCAAATCACATCTAGATGGCTCATTGCACCGTTTTACCCCTGAAGTATCGATGCAGGTTCAGCACCAACTTGGCGCAGATATCATCTTTGCCTTTGATGAGTGCACTACCTTGCATAACACCCGTAAGTATCAAGAGAAAGCACTAGAGCGAACCAGGTTGTGGGCTAAGCGATGTTTAACTGAACATGATCGCTTAACCCAAGCAAGAGGTAATAAGCCATATCAAGCATTGTTTGGTGTGCTGCAAGGTGCTCAGTATGAGGATCTACGTCGCAAAGCTGCGCAAGATCTAGGTTCAATGAGTGAGGATGGGATTTCTTTTGATGGCTTTGGAATTGGTGGCGCATTAGATAAGCAAACTCTTGGCCAAATTCTGCGTTGGGTAAATGAGGAGTTGCCAGAGAATAAACCCCGTCACTTCCTTGGCATTGGTGAGCCCGATGATCTATTTGTTGGTGTTGAAAATGGTGCCGATACCTTTGATTGCGTGGCACCATCTCGTCAAGCAAGAACAGGTTCAGTCTTTACCAAGGATGGCCGATTAAATATTTCAAATGCACCCCACAAGCGTGAGTTCATACCAATTGAGGATGATTGCACCTGTTACACATGCAAAAATTACACTCGTGCTTACTTGTGCCACCTATTTCGCAGTAAAGAGATGTTGGCTTCTACTTTAGCGACCATCCATAATCAACACTTTATTGTGGGATTAGTTGATCAAATGCGCAGCAGCATTAATGATGATAACTTCTTTGAGTTTAAAGCGGAGTTTATGGGGCGGTATTACGGCAGGTAGATTACTTAACCTTTGGCAGATTCCAGCCACGGGCGATTGAAATAGTACGAACCAAAATAATCACCGCTCCAGATATTAAAGCCACAATCTCATTAGGTAATGCGGTTGGTTCAATTAAGACATAAACCAAGGCACCAACTGCGCACGCTGTTCCTATTGTTTCTCGGTGTAATAAGACTGGTTCTACTTGGCAAAGAACATCCCGCAACAAGCCACCAGCGACAGCAGATAAAACACCAAGAATTAAGGCAGCATAACTTGGGGCTGCATTATCAAGTGCGAACTGCACACCCGAAACTGTTGCTACAGCCAACCCTAAGGTGTCTAGCCCAAGTACAACTTTGCCAACAGGTTTTGTAATTCGAAGGCCAATTGTTATCAAGACGGCAAGAAGTATCGCTAAGAAGTACCAGGGCTGGGCTAACCAGATTGGTCGCTCCTCCAAAAATAAGTTTCGCAATGTTCCGCCAGTAATTGATGCCACGATAGCGATTAATAAAATTCCGCCGTAATCCATCCGTCGATCCGCTGCGATGCGAGCGCCAACCAGTGCAAATGCAAAGGTAGCGATGATGTCGAGTATGGCAATCATGGCCTCAATCTATAAGGTACTTCTTATGAACTCATCCATAAACTCGGCCCGTACCCCACTTAAAATCGGAATTCTGGGCGCTGCCCGAATTGCACCAAGTGCAATCATCTCCCCAGCCCACGCCACTGGCCATCGCCTCGTTGCAGTTGCATCTCGCGATATCAAAAAGGCAGAGGAGTTTGCCAAGCAACATCAAGTAGAAGGTGTCTACGGTAATTACCAAGATTTAATTGATGATCCTGAGATTAATGTTATTTACAACGCTCTTCACAATGGTGCACACGCACCCTGGAACATAATTGCATTAGCTGCTGGCAAGCATGTACTAAGCGAGAAGCCATCAGCTTCAAATGCGGCTGAAGCTAATGATGTTGTGCAAGCGGTAAGCAAAAGTGGCAAAATCTTTATGGAGGGTTTTCATTACTACTACCACCCAGTTTTCCAACGTGCCCTGGCCATTCTAAAATCAGGAGAGATTGGTGAGGTCACCAAGGTTGATTCAGCCTTGATCATCCCAATGCCAGATCCAACAGATCTAAGGTTGCAATTTGATTTAGCTGGCGGCTCATTAATGGATGTTGGTTGCTACGCACTTCACTCACAACGGATGATTTGTAATGCAATCACCGGTGGTGAACCAACCGTCTTAAGCACCGAGGTAAATGCTGATAAGAATGATATTGATACCAAATTAAATGTTGAACTTCAGTACCCAAATGGGGTTAAAGGTTATGCTAAAGGTGATTTTGAATCCCCTGAATTTAACGCTCCCCTAACTATCACCGGAACCAAGGGCAGTATTCACCTGCCAAACTTTGTTGTTTCAGGTTGGGATGATCGAGTAATTACTAAGGTTGGAAGCACCGAGCGCACTGAACACCTTGGCACGCTTTCTACCTATACCCATCAATTAATGGCCTTTGCTGATGCGGTTGATTTAGGAAAATCAATTCAAACCGATGCAGCTGATGCGCTAAAGCAAGTTACTTTGATTGATGCCTCATATATAAATGCTGGTCTACCTGTACGGCCAAGATTTAATATTTAAATTATAAAATTACTTTTTGCTTTTTCAACAGCAGATTTGCGCCCATCAACCTGTAATTTACGATAGATATTCCTTAAGTGAGTTTTCATAGTATTTTGCGAGATGTGTAGCTCTTTACCAATTTGCACAATAGCTTTTCCAGTAGATAACTGCTTCAAAACCTGAAGCTCACGTGAGGTCAAAGATTTATTTTTAGAGTCAAGGGCGACACTTTCTAACTCAACCCGCTTTAAACAATCCCTGGTTAACTCCTCTAAAAATAGGGATGGCTCCTCACTCGATAGTGATATCAATAGATTTAAAATCGATCCACTCTGTTTTACAAATATTTCACGATATCCAGTTTCCTGAGCAATTTGAAGCGCTTGGCGCAGATGATTCTTTGGATTATTGCTTGGGCTGGCAGGGTATTCACTTAGGCAAAGATATTTGTATATCCGCTGTCTTGCAGTTTTTTCAGGAAGGTTTAATACCGCTTCCATACTAGGGTGCTTGCCTTCGGTGTAAACCATGGCATCAACTACCTGTTTAACAAAAAACATATCTGGAATTCGCTTAGCAATCTCATTTACTCGATTTTGATCCTTCATCTTAAAACGTACGTCCAGTTCGGCCGTATCTACCATCCAGCCCAGATCAAATTTTGTATCTAAATTGTTTACAAATTTACTCAGATCCTGACAACGCTCTAATGCGATTTGGATCTTTGCAGCTGACGCATAATTTCGAATAATTGAGCTTTCAGCTAAAACATACCAAGGTAACAATCTAATTTTTAACGCCTCAACCTTGATCTCTTCAAATAATTCATTAGCTTGATCTAATTTTGAAAAGGCCAATAAAGATCTAGCCATCACAAACTTTGCATCTAAGGCGCCGGTAATTCCTGTATAACCATTAGCCTCTGAGGCATAGAGCGCAGATTTTGCAGTTTCATAAGCCTTGATGTATTCACCCTGTTCGGAGAGCACCATAGATTTAATTGCCATTAGATGCACTCCATAAGCATTTTCAGCGCTGCTATCTGCAATCTTCTTTGCTTTCTCATACTCAGCTTCAATTTTAGATTCAGCAGATTGCACCATAAATATTGCACAGCGAATTCTGATTAGGTTAATTTTGTCGCTATCACCAAGATCTGATGTGATCAATGGAGATGCTAGAGATATGTTGATTGCTTCCAAAGAGCCAGTTAAATCGCCTCGGGCTACACGACAGATTGCAAATACATAATGTGTGATCTTTTCCAGAAAATCAAATACTGGATTATTTCTCTCTTCTAAACACAACTCATTTGCTAGCGCCTCTGCAGTTTTATAATCTAAATCAACAATGTGTCCCAGCATGATAAATCCACGCCGGATAGCCAATCCACTAACCGATTCATCTCCCATATATGGAGCCATTTTTATTAATTGTTGACCTTTGCCAGTTGCGGCAAGCTGTCTTGCATTTGCAATTAACAATTCAAAGATTAATTGTGAATCGCCACCTTGAACCAGGTTGTTTAAGGCATCAACTGAGACATCACGTACTCCGGTTGGAGCCTCACCCTTTTCACCCTTTTTCACATTGGCCATGCGTAAAGGGTGATCCAAAAAGCGGGGTTGGACAACCTTTAATCACCCTTTTTAGGGTGATCCCATGGGCTATTTGCGTGGGGACAAGCGTAAATCAGGCCGGGATTCCCCTTAACTGTAAGCCTCTAAAATTGCAGTATGGATCTTGCGAAGGTAATTCTTTTTTATCGCTTTACGCCACTGAAGGATCCTGAAGCAATCAAAGTTTGGCAACGAAATCTCTGTAAATCTTTAAATTTAACTGGCCGAATAATTGTTTCACCCCATGGCATAAACGGAACTTTGGGTGGAAATATGAGTGATTTAAAGAGGTATGTAAAAGAGAGTAAAGGTTATGCGCCTTTTAACAAGATTAAATTTAAATGGTCTGATGGAACAGGCCAGGATTTCCCAAAGTTAAGTGTGAAGGTTCGCCCTGAATTAGTTGCATCTGGATATCCCGATGAAATAAAAGTTGATGAGAATGGCGTGGTAGATGGCGGAGTGCATTTGAAACCATTTGAAGTAGATAAATTAGTATCTGAACGTGGCGAAGATGTGGTTTTTTTTGATGGACGAAATGCTTATGAAGCAAAGGTTGGAAAATTTAAGAATGCAATTGTGCCAAATGTTGAATCATCCCGTGATTTTGTAAGTGAAATTGAAAGTGGTAAGTACGATCACTTAAAGGAGAAGCCAGTGATTACTTACTGTACTGGCGGAATTCGCTGTGAAGTTTTGTCTGCAGTTATGAAAAATCGTGGCTTTAAAGAGGTTTATCAAATTGATGGTGGCATCTTTACCTATGGTCAAAAATTTGCCGACAAAAGCCATTGGGAGGGCTCGCTCTACACCTTTGATGATCGAATCTCTATTGAATTTAGTAAAGATTTCAAAAAGATTGCTAATTGTGAAGAGTGTAATACGGCTGCATATAGATACTATGACTGTCCAAATGTTCCTTGTAACTCAATTAATTTGCTTTGTGTAAATTGCTCAGAAAAGATGAGTAAAACATCATGTCAACATCCACAACGCAAATATCGAAACGCTGAATTAATCGACTAGTAATTGCCTTGCATGATCCTGTGGGTGATTGGTATAGCCGGTCAACCATTTATTAATTGAGTACTCACCTGACTCGCTATGCATTCCAGAGTTGTTTAATAGCTCAGGAGTAAGCCGCTTAATAATGGTTAAGGATGCCTCTCTGGAAGCTTTAAACAATGCTAGCGAATTTTCAATCGGAAGATCTTTGTAACCCAATACCTCAGAGGCTGCCCATTTATTCTCATCGTAGCCTTGAATAACACTGCCTGGCTCTGCAATTAACCTGCGCAATCTGGCATAACTTTGAGATTCGCTATCGGCCAGGTGGTGAATTATTTGTCGAGCATTCCAGCCATCTTTTTTCGGCTCATCTAGCTTGGCAACTGGAAAGGCGGCAACCGCATCAAGAAATTTTTGGGTTGCGGCTTCATACCCTTTTGCGATCTCTTCAATACTCATGGCTGAAGGGTACCGTTGCTTTAGCGCCTTAGAAATTTACGCACAGAAATCCAAACTCTTCTACTCAATTTTGTAGTTTTTGTAATTGGTGCGTACCCCATAATTGGTTGTGAACTTGGATCCTCTGGGGTTTTAACATTTAAAAGTGCAGGTGAGGACTCGTCAAGTGAGGCGGCAATAATAGTAATTGCCGACACCAGCGACATGCACCGAACAAATTGATCACGTGGAATCTGTTGGTTTCTTAAAATTAACTCTTCAGTTAAGTTATCAGCAACTACCTGTAACTCTTTAGCAATTGCAGCATCCTCATGATCATCATCTGGTCGCTTAATTAATTCAATTTTTTCGCTGATCGCAACACTGGTTGCCGACAAGGCATGTGCAATCGCTCTATCAACAGTTGTTACCCGTTGCTTATCTTGGCTGGCATCAAAGATTCGTCTAGCAATTGTTCGGACCTGAACCACCATATGTTCAACAGCAACCCCATTTATATATAAAGAGTCCGCTACCTCTTCCTCAGATAATGGTGACCATTTTGCGTACTCGCGAGCCTCAATTGCTTGGGATCTTAAATCTGGAATCTCCTCTACCAATAATCTCGCCTTTACCAACCAAGTAGCCGCCTGTTTTTGATTAAATGAAGAGGCGTAACCTTCAGACATTTCAATAAGTAGATCGGCAGATTTTTTACCAATTCGAGCAATCTGATCGATAGTTCTTCCTGCTGGTGTTTTTGCATGTGAGAAGTATGAGAATGCAATAGCAATTAGTGCGCCAATTAAGGTTGAGGAAAGTCTATGCACGGCGGTGCTCTCACTTAATCCTGGACCAAGCACAATTAATGCTGTTACTGGAACATTTACAGAGGCAACCTCACCCAATCTAAGCGCTCTTGCTACCACTGAACAGAGCAGCACAGTTGTACCAACTGCGATAAAGCCAAAGCTAAAAAGGTGAACGGTGAGCAAAGCGATACTTGCACCAATTGCGGTTCCAATTAATTGACCAAAGCCTTCGCGAACCGATTTATAGATTGAGATTCGAATACTTAGTGCACAAACAATCGCTGCAACCAAACCACCATTTGGAACTAATTGGTCACCAACGATCCAGGAGGTGGCTGCTGCTGCGCTGGCTACTAATACTCTTCTAATCCATGCTCTGCGCCGAGTAATTGGATCAAATAGCTTTGCAACTTTTTTTCTCATGGCTGAAATCTAATTTTCTTTGCATCCATGATCACCTTGATCCGAGCAATCGCACTTTTTCCCATTCCGTGGAGATCTTCTAAATCTTGAAGAGAAATCTTTCGCAGATCTGAGATTTTGTATAACTTAGCATCAACTAATGCTCTTCGAGCGGGTCCAGCTAATCCAATCTGTCGCCACTCTTGATCAAATTTTTCATACTTAGCTAAATCAACCTCACCAATTGCAGGTAGATGCGCGCCTTTTTTGGCCGCCTTACCTTTAGGAGCTTTGGGCATGGCTCAATGATAAAGCTCTATTTTCGTTTTGCCTTGACCATTATCTGAACTTGGCGTTGATTCATTAATTTACGCACTAAAGTTTTTGGCAAAGGCTTCTCGAAATGAAGTGCACTTTTTGTTTGTGGGAAATCCTTCAAATCTGCGCGGAGTGCTTCAAGCACAGATCCACTAAATGGATAAAAGGAGCAACTTTTTTTCGAGCAGCAATTCCACAAACTACCTCTTTATCTAATTTAAAGGCTGGAATTCCATATGAGATAACCTGCTTCAATCCTGGTTCGATCTCAAGAATTATCTTGCGCATCTCCTTTAACAGCCCGCGTTGTGGCTCCGCTTGGGCGGCAATATACGCATCCACATCTCTCTTAGACATGTGGCTATCTTATGATTATTTTTTTACTTCTTTCCAAATAATCTACTAAAAAAGCCAGGTTCCTTTGGATCATTGGCATGCCCTTGGCAACGCTGGCTCTTTGGTACTCCACGAAGCGCCTCTTCAATATGGCTGCCACAGCCACTCCAGGATGGCTTACCGCACTTGCGACAAGTAGTTCTACTGCACATTTTTCACTCCTTTTAATTAATTATTTAATAAAACTTTTTCAGCAGCTGGTGAGTTGCTCCAGGTTAAGTAACCACCATCTAGATTTACCGCATTAAAACCCAGCTCATTTAATAGCATCGTTGCAGTATGACCGCGTACGCCTACCTGACAACTAACTAAAATATTTTTATTGGTCAGCTCCGCTTTGCGTTCGCGAATCTCATCAACAGGTAAGTTATCAAAGCCAGGGATCGCACCTCTTGCTACCTCGCTGGCTCCTCTGACATCAAGTAATTGGTAACCCATCTCTTGATACTCAGCGATCTGACTCCATTGTGCAGTTTTAGTTAAACTAGAGAGAATATTTTCAGCAATATAGCCGAGCATATTTACTGGATCCTTTGCTGATCCAAATGGTGGCGCATATGCTAGCTCTAGATCTGCTAACTCTGGTGCAGTAATTCCGCCGCGGATAGCGGTTGCAATAACATCAATTCTCTTATCGACTCCCTCGATGCCAATGCCTTGAGCGCCAAGTATCTCGCCAGTTTTTGCATCAAAGATTAACTTTAAACTCATCTGCTTTGAATCTGGGTAGTAACCGGCATGTGTGTTTGGATGAGCGTGGATAACCTTATATTTGCGCTTTGTTTGCGATAACCGCTTCTCATTCCATCCAGTAGTTGCAATCATTAGATCAAAAACTTTAACTATTGCAGTTCCGATTGTCTTTACCTCGCGAACCTTTCGGCCAGCAATGTGATCAGAGACAACTCGTCCATGTCGATTTGCGATATTTGCAAGTGGCACCAATGTGGCAGAGCCATCTAAGGAGTCGGTCTTCTCTGCAACATCTCCGATTGCATAGATGTTTTTGTCATTTGTTAGATTGTTTCGGTCAACGGTAATTCCATTTCGTGTTCCGATCTTCAATTCCGCCACCTTTGCCAAGGAGACATCTGGACGAACACCAATTGCCAAAATAATTAAATCTGCTGGTAGTTCAACTCCATTTGCCAAAACAACAGATTTATCGGTGATGCTCTTGGCGCTGGTTCCAAGGTGCAGCTTTACTCCATGTGATCGCATCTCTTTCGCAACCAAAGTAGCCATCTCCGGATCTAGTGGTGCTAACACCTGATTTGCCGCCTCTACAACACTTGTATCAATTCCACGATGGATTAAATTTTCAGCTATCTCTACCCCAATAAATCCGCCACCTATGACAACAGCATTTTTTGGCTTGAGATTGACCTGAGAAACAATTCGTTCAACATCTTCAACTGTGCGAAGAGTCAAAGCTCGTTCAACCCCTGGAATTGGTGGCACGATTGGTGAAGCACCGGGACTTAAAATTAACTTGTCATAATTTAAAACATACTCGCGACCAGTTGCTAACTCTTTAATTGTGACCGACTTTTGCTTTCGGTTAATTGATAGAACTTCACTTGAAATGCGAACATCTAATCTAAACCGGGCATGAAGTGATTCTGGCGTTTGCAAAAGAAGTGACTTCTCCTCTTCGATTACTCCACCAACATAGTAAGGCAAGCCACAATTTGCATATGAAACATATCCGCTTTTTTCAATGACAACTATTTCAATCTCATTATCAAGGCGTCGAAGCCGAGTAGCCGCCGACATGCCACCAGCTACTCCACCAACAATTACTACTCTTTTACTTTTCATGACTCCCTTAGTTGATTGAAAGTACTATTGTCTTACCAACGGTAGGCCAGCATTTGTCCAATCGATGATGCCACCATTTAAGTTTGAAAGTGAAATAAATTGTTCATTGCTCATCTTGGCAAGTGCATCGGCAGATCTGCGACCGCTGCGACAATAAACTGCATAGCTCTTGGATTTATCTAACTTTGCAATTTCACTTAGAAATTCATTACTTTCAACATTAATATTGATTGCATTAGCAATATGACCTTCATCAAACTCAGCCTTGGTGCGAACATCTAGAATAACCACACCCGCCTCTTGCGTCTTTGCTTCAAAGGCCGCAGTATCTAGGTTCATTGTTGATTCATTTCCATTAGAACAGCCTGTCAGTACTATCGCTGAAAGTGCAATCAAAATAGCAAGTTTTCTCATTACAAAATCTCCTTACGCCAGAGTTAAAAATAGTTTTTGTAACTGTGTTGTTACAGCTTCAGAGTTGGATTTATTGTCGACTAAACACTCCTTCAAGCTTGCAGAGATTAAGGTAAAGGCAGCGGTGTTAATCGCTTTTGATACCGCAGACATCTGGGTGACGATCTCCTCGCAGTTGCGCCCTTCTTCTAGCATTCTGACAACTGCCCCAAGTTGGCCATGTGCTCGCTTTACTCTATTTGCAATAGCTTCAGTTTGGTCCTGGTCTGATAACACATGAGTAATTTTCTTGGTTGCCATTTGTTCCCCAATCCCTTGACAATGATTATACCCTAGGGGGTATACTGATATTTATCAAATCAACACGGATTAGGAGCTATGTAAATGTGTTCAAAAGTTACCTGCTTTAAATGTGGCAAACCAACATGGGATGGTTGCGGTCAACATATTGAAGAGGCGCTAGCTTCAGTTCCAGAGCAGGACCGTTGTTCCTGTTAATTTAATCTTTGCAGTTGCTAATATCTAACGGTGCTTACCGCCAAAGATGTCGTATCTGATCTAAAGCAGATAGCTAATTCACGCAAGGCAATAGATCTCCAACGCTTCTTTAAAACTGGCCCCGGTGATTACGCTGAAGGGGACATTTTCTTAGGAATTGTTGTTCCTCAGACCAGAGTTATAGCCAAAAAATACCAAGATTTATCTGTGCCGGAAATAAAGAGATTAACTGAATCGATCTACCACGAGGTTCGCTTTTGCGGCCTACTTATCTTGGTGGCTCAATTTGAGAAAGCCAAAACTAGGGCTGCTCAAAAGAGATTATTTGATTTTTATATCCAACAATTGAAGGCTGGTTACATAAATAATTGGGATTTAATTGATGTGACAGCTGTTCGAATGGGTCGATATTTGCTTGATGAGAAATCTTATCTAACTACCCTACGTCGCTTAGCCAAGAGTAAAAATCTCTGGGAAAGACGGATCTCAATAGTTTTTACCTTTGCATTCCAGCGGATTGGAGAGTTGGATCCAACTCTTGAGATCGCCGATTTACTGCTAGATGATGATCATGACCTCATTCATAAAGCGGTTGGTTGGGCACTTCGCGAGGTAGGAAAAAAAGATGGCCCAATGCTTAGAAATTACTTAAGCGTAAATGTTGCACAAATGCCCAGAACCACCCTGCGCTATGCAATCGAGAAGTTCTCAGCGAGCGAACGCAAAAAATGGTTGAACGCCTAGCCCAGTAGACTTAATCCATCATTTAAAGATAGCTTGAAAAAGATGGGATATAAATGGCCAGCTTGGTTGTTGATACAGCACCATTAATCCTCGATGTCGGTGTTGTTTTGCTTGCTGCAGCAACTCTTGGTTATGGTGCTCGACGCTTGGGTCTTCCTTCCGTTGCTGGGTACTTACTGACCGGTCTTTTAGTTTCACCATTTACACCAGGCTTTGTAGCAGATGGAAATCAACTCACATTGCTCGCCGATATTGGTGTTGTGCTGCTCTTGTTTGAAGTTGGAATTGAGATTGATTTAAGGCGAATTAGTCGCGAACAACGTTATCTATTTTGGGGTGTACCGACACAAGTTGCTCTTGGCATGCTGATTGGAACACCAGTATTTCTATATTTGGGTGTACCAATGCTTGGCGCCTTACTGCTCTCGTTATCTATTGCGATGTCATCCAGTGTTGTCATTGTAAATATCACTCGAAGCCCAAGGCGAAAAACAGATACTTTGACAGAAGAGGCAATGTTAGGTTGGTCGGTCGTACAAGATGTAATTGGCGTAAGTGTTGCCGCAGTTATTCTGACTCTTTACGGAACAAGTGACAGGCCGCTAGCGATTGCATTGGGTGGCCTAGTTGGTTTTGCACTTATTGCATATCTATCTTCGAAGATCCTGCCATTTATTTTGCGAAAGGTTCGTTGGGAGAAAGATCTATTCTTAATCTACTCAGTATCTGTTGGTTTAGTTTTAGCTGCCATGGGCACCGTTGTATTTGGAATTCCAATGGCTTTAGCGGGATTCGTTGCTGGATTAGCAATTAATCAAAGTAAGGACACGGAGGATGTCAGAAAAGCGATTCTGCCCTTTAGAGATCTATTCGCCGTTCTATTTTTTGTTGTAATTGGTTCATTGATTCAACCCGCCAAACTTGATACATCATGGAAATTTGCATTGCTAGTTTTAGCGCTAATGATTGTTTTAAAGACATTACCTACGGCATTGATTGTTAAATTTAGTAAATTACCAGTAAAGCCAACCCAATTTGGAATTGGTATCAGTCAAATTGGCGAGTTTTCATTTGTACTTGGCAGCCTGGCATTCAAAGAGGGAGTGATCAGTATTGATCAATTCACTGGCCTACTTCTGGCAGTGGTAATTTCCATCCTTGGATCAACCTTGCTGGTAAGAAAAATAAAATCCCCAGATTTAAAGTACTGAAGTAAATTACTTTTTCTTACTCAAAGTTGAAAAAATTCTAAACATCACCCATGAAATCATCGCACTTACAACTGAAGCCACAATTACGGCAATCACCGCAATATCCTGAGTTTGCTGATCATCAAATGCAATCTGGGCAATAAATATCGCCACTGTAAATCCAATTCCAGCAGCGCTGCCGGTAGCTGCCACCATGGATTTACTTGCACCATCTGGAATATCGGCAATCTTTAATCTACCTGCAACGACAGTTGAGAACAAAATACCCAATGGCTTACCGACAACTAATCCAAAGAAAATACCCCAAGCAACCAGTGATGAGCTTGCAAGATTTAGAGTATCTATATTTATTTCAACGCCTGTATTTGCAAACGCAAATAATGGAACTACAAAAAATGAACTAGCAGGATGGACCCTATCCTCGAGCCACTCGATAACTGATTCTGAACCACCCGCAACCTTTGGCGTATTTGGTGTCATTAAGCCAAGAATTACGCCGGCAAGTGTTGGATGAACTCCAGTTTTATACAAAGTAAACCAGAGAATTACGCCAATTAATATGTAGACAATCGTCGATTGCACATTTAATTTTTTAATCAGAAAGATAAAAACAACAACAACGGCAGCTGATATCAACCAATTAATAATGATGCCATCAGAGTAAACCAGTGCAATTATCAAGATTGCACCGATGTCATCAATTACAGCAAGGGCCAGTAAGAAAATCCGCAGTGATTCAGGAACTCGCGAACCCATCATGCTTAGCAATCCGACCGCCAATGCAATATCGGTAGCAACCGGTACGCCCCATCCCCCAGCAGCTACTCCACCAGCAATTGATAGGTAAATAATCGCTGGAAATGCTATGCCGCCAAGAGCTGCGATGAATGGCATTAACGCTTTTTTCATTGAGGCTAGATGGCCAGAGGTTAACTCACGCTTTATCTCAAGGCCTACAACAAAGAAGAAGATGGTCATCAACGCATAATTGATAAATTTTTGAGTAGTTAATTCAATTGAAAAAATCCCTTGTCCAAGGACAAAATCAAAGTTCAGGAATGAGAAGTATTGTTTTGAAAAGGGTGAGTTAGCAACAATTAAACCTAGGAAGGCAAAAAATAAAATTAATACTCCACCAGAGGATTCTCTATCTAAAAACTCACGCAGAGGTGGCTTTGAAAACCGCTTCACTTCGCTGCCTTCTCTCGCTCTCTTTTCGAGATCAGAAATTGCGCTGTTTCAATCACGCTTGCTTCTGGCGAAATAAAACTCATTTTAAATAATCTTTTAGCCTTGGCATTACTGATCAGATTTGGTCTTCCTACTAGCAATAATCCTGGTCTTTGTTTCTTATCAAAGAGAGCGATCAATCGAAGTAAAAATGTAGGCGCCCTGCGAGTAATTATTTTAAGATTTGGATTGTTCGCTTTAATTATCTTAGCGATTTGAACCAGTGAGCGGGTCTCTGATGTTGCCAAGATTCGCTCCCCGCGGGTTTCATCAATCTTTATCGAATCCACATGCATCTTCGCTACATCCTTTACATCAACTATTCCCACACGCAAATCTGGCACCATTCGTTTAGTGCCTTGAATTAGTTGATCAATAATCGCCATTGATGAACCAAAATTTTTATCCAGCGGTTTTCCAATTACTAAGGTTGGATTAATTACAGTTAATGCAATTTCTGGAGCCTGATTTTTTACAAAATCCCAAGCAGCAAGCTCAGCAAGTGTTTTTGATCTGCGATAGGCAGCTCGTCCAATTGGATGATTAATATCTGTCCACATCGTTTCATCAAACTCAGTAGCACCCTTTGGTAGATCGCGTGCAAATACCGCTGCATTAGATGATGTAAGAATTACTCGCTTAATTCCTGCATCCTTAGCAGCCCTCAAGGCCCTAATGGTTCCATCTACTGCTGGGCGAATTAACTTCTCTTCATCTGCAGGAATTACCAATGGGAAGGGTGAGGCAGAGTGAATCAATACATCAATATCTTTCATAGCCTCACTCCAGCCAGCATCCTCATCCAAAGAAAGTTTTACAAAAGAAAGATTGGAGTTAAGAAGTTTCATATCTTTAACATGATCCTTAAGCGCGTCAATTACCTCTTGGCTTTTATCCAAACTTCGCACAGATGCCCGCACCTGATAACCCTGATCCAAAAGTTGCAACAGGATATGCCGGCCAATGTATCCATTAGCACCAGTTAGTAAGACCATCATTGCTTATCAGCTTTCATGTTTTTATATACCCGAAACAAAATAACTAGAATTAAAATCATTCCCAGGCCCTGGAGCCCCGGTGAATCATCAAACTCACCAAATACCATGGCAAATGAACCTAGTAAAACCCCAATTACTTTGAGGGCAAGATTCATACCCTCATGATAACCGTAGTTTTGAATTAATTATCTACTTTATTTTTATCCTCAGGAGCAGCCGTTACACGTCCAGCATGCGCAACCGCGGTCGGATCATTCTTTGATTTAATCAAGCTAGCGATAGTTGAAATCAACAGAATCGAACCAATAACTGCCAAGCTGGTTGGTGTTTGAATTTTTGGAATCTGCTCCCAAATTTCGTGTAGGTAAAGCATGATCAACTTGACGCCAATAAACATCAAGATAATCGACAATCCAAGGGAAAGGTAAATCAACTTATCTAACAAGCCCTTCAGCAAGAAGTACAGCGCACGCAAGCCAAGTAATGCAAATGCATTAGCGGCAAATACTAAAAATGGCTCTTGCGTAACACCAAAGGTTGCTGGAATTGAATCCAGCGCAAATAGCAAGTCAGTTGATGCAATCGCAATCAATACTAAAAACATAGGTGTAGCAATTCGCTTACCATTCACCTTAGTAAAGGCTTTTGAACCATCAAATTCATCAGTCATCGCGATTCGTTTTCTAATCACTTTAACCATGAAATTATCCTCAGGGGTTGGATCCTCATCCCAGTGTTTAAACAATCCAACGCCGGTCCAGATTAAGATTGCACCGAAAATTACAAATGTAAAGCTAAATGCAGCAAGAGCTGCAGCGCCAACGGCGATGAAGATTGCACGTAGGACAAGAGCTAAAACAACGCCAAACATTAATACTCGCTGATGGTAAATCGAAGGGACCTTAAACTGGGTCAAGATAATAATAAAGACAAATAAATTATCTACTGAAAGAGATTTCTCAACTAGATAAGCAGCAAAGTACTCTGTTCCATATACCGAGCCCGCTGTCTGCCATACCCAAACACCAAATGCAATTGCGATGCCGATATAAAAGATTGACCAAATTGTTGCCTCTTTAAACATAACATCGTGAGGCTTTCTACTGATTGTTAATAGATCTACGATGATCAAGGCCAGGATTGCACCGACAACAATTGCCCAGGTTAAAAGAGTTACATCCATTTTAAATACCTATTCAGTAGGAGGGACAGATGACGTAAAGCCATGGTCTCCCTCAACCATCAAGATGGTCGCACATCCGGGATATTGCTATCCGTATTGACGAAGGTGCTAAACGAGGTACTCCCCAATGGCGGGAATTCTGGCATAAGAAAACAATTCCTTCAAAAACGGGAGGTTAATAAGTCAAAGTGTCGCCGGGATTGTCGAATTAAAGCAGGGCTGGTGACGGGAATCGAACCCGTGCCTTCAACTTGGTAAGAGTTGATGAGCTGTCACTACTCCACACCAGCCTGCGAGTAAAGATTGCCCCAGGTGGGTGGATTCGTATTTTGGTTTTTAGATTGTTGTGGATAAATCAAAGATCCCCAAGTTTTTGCTTGAGGATCTCTAAGTCACCAGCCCCAGTCAAAATATTTAACTCGAGAGTTACCAATTCTCAATTTCGACACCAATATTATGCCAGTTTTCTGAATTACACAGAGTAACTTGTTGGTTTACCCTTAACAACACCAGACTAACAGCCCAGCCATAAACCCATCTAAGCGTTACTTTTACTGATTCCGTTTTTTCCACTTCTTGTGAGTGTATTCATTAGTAATTCAAGTGGCCCTTGATTAAACCTCTTTAGCCAATGCGTTGCCAGCTTTACGAGAAGTAACCAGATTGCCACTGCAAGAATCAACACCTGCCATGTTTGTAACTCTTGGAACAATCCCAATCCCCATGGACTGAAAATCAACGAGGTAATTACTGATTGCGAAATATAGATAGTCAGAGAGAGTTGGCCAGCTGGTCTCATCCATGATACAAGGCGCGGCTTCTCTTCTACTAATTTACGAATTACGCCAACGTAGAACATGGATAACAAAGGAGCGGCGATAAATGAGGCAAAGAGAGCAAGTAGATAAATCCCTTCTGATGGTTCCGCAGCTCTTTCATTTTGAAGCAACACTGCCGCAGCGATTATTTGAATTGGCGCACCGAAAATCAAACCTCTTTTGATTAATTGAGAGTTTCTTTCTTTGTCTATCGGTGAAGATAGGAACTTTGATCTTGCTAAACGGATTCCAAGTAAGAACGCTGCAAAAGCCAATCCGCCTTGCAGAAAGAGGCCCGTAGATATCCCGTATACCCATAGCTCCAACCTTGCAGGAATTGCCTCGAGAAATGTCCCATCAATTAAAACTCTATTTAACTCAACATCGACAGCACCTTGAAAAGTATCCTCTGACATAAATCGCTCGGCCAGATAGACCAATATTCCTACTGAGATGATGATGAAGGTTGAAACTGAAAAGATTATTCGAGTCCAAATCTTTAACGTTTTATCTCCTCGAAAAAAGAATAGTAAAAGCAGAAGCCCAAATAAGCCATAGATAAAAATAATGTCGCCATGCCACAAGAAGGTGAAGTGAATAACCCCTAGCGCCATCAGAACCAAACACCGCTTTATCCATCTTTTTCTATTTCTTCTTTCGCCATTGATTATGTAATTTGAGCTGTAGCCAAAGAGAAAAGAGAAGAGTAAATAAAATTTACCGGCAAAAACTGAGGAGATAATAAATGTTGCAGATCCATTCGCAAAGCCGTAAGTCCATTCACCCCGTGCTCCCTCATCACTACTTAAAGCCATAAATTGAATGTTTACAACCAAAATTCCAAGAAGTGCAAAACCCCTTAAAACATCTGGAGCAATATCACGCTGCTTCAACATTGGATCTCCTAAATCGTTATATCAAAAGCAACCATGGCGATTGCAATCGCTACCGCCCACAAAGTTAGGCTGGCGATAATTAGAATTGAAGCTCGAAGTGGCTTTACTCCCGCTGTCACTGCAGCAGCGGCTGCAAATTGGGTACCAATTAAAATCGGGCCGAGCGCTGCTAAACCATAAACTCCATACTTATCAAAAGCCTTTATTGCTTTCTCTAGTTTTGGCAACTCTGCTGACTTACCTTGCTTGATACGCCGATTGATTAACCGCTCTCTGATATTAGATGCGAAATATGCGAAGAGAACAATTGTGATTGAATTTCCAATAACAGCTGAAATCAAAGTTGCAATTGGATTTAGACCAACAACAATCCCAGCTGGAACTACTGCAATTGCCTCCATCCAAGGAATAGCACCTGCAATAAAAACCCCGAGTAAACCTAAGTTTTCGATATTTAGCACGGCTTCTACCTAGATATCTCGCTCGCGCCAAGCCATAACCATTGATGGCAGTGAGGCACAGGCAAACAAGGTGGCAACTACTACAAAGCTTCCATCATTTCCTTCATCCTGAAACATTTGTAGTTCAGGTCCAAAGAGGATCAAGACCATCAAGCCCATAAGAATGTAACCTAAAATAAAATAGGCATATCTAAATGAAGTATTGCGAACCGCAATCTGACGCTCATCTAATAGCTCATCTGGTGCATCTGCTATTGATCTAACCGCGATGCGCAAGAATGAATAGCCACCTAGAATGGCAAGGATTACAAAAACAGCTGTTACGGAGTAGATGATTAAACCGACACCTGAGTCTATATTTAGATTTGTCTTAAGAGTTGGCCAGTAGCTGCCCATAGATGTTAGGACTAATCCAATTCCCATGAGAATTACTAAAACTCTTCGGTTTCGTTGCGGCCTGAGCCATCGGTATTTGGAGTTTTCATCATTTAATAAAGCTTTTACCCCCTTTTCAGTCACACCCTCAAACCAATAAAACTTATTCCGCTTTCGCATTCCTACTTTCCTTTCTTAAATGGGTTAAGTGAAAAGAGCTCTGATACCTCTTGATTTAATGATTTTGCGATACGTAAGGCAAGAACTAGCGAAGGGCTGTACTCCTCGCGTTCTAGATATCCAATAGTTTGGTAATGCACTCCCGCCTTATCAGCAAGATCCTGCCTTGATAGCCCTAAGGCGGTGCGAGCTTCCTCAATGCGGTTATAGACGGGTTCTTCTGGATTGCGACTCATAAAAATAGCATATATGCTATGTAGCATTAATGCAACATAATGAAGAAATGAGTCGCTCTAAATGATGGCTCACCCTGTTGGTCTAGATGCGCAATAATCACTTCATGAGAAGAAACTCTCCCCTAATTCTTCACCAGATCTCTAATTTTGCTTCTGGTATAGGGAACTCAATTGTGATGATCACAATCCCCTGGCTAGTACTTGAAGAGACTAACTCTCCTGCCTTTGCCGGATTAGTAGCTGCAATATCTGCCCTACCAGGTTTATTGATTTCACCATTTGGTGGTTGGTTGGTTGATCATCTTGGTCGACGTGCTGTAAGTATTGGTGCTGACCTTCTATCAGCATTATCAGTAATCGCATTTCCAATTGTTGCAATTACATCTGGACTTTCTAGTATCTCTATTCTCGTTATTGCAGTGATCGGTGGAATCTTTGATCCAGCTGGTTACACAGCGCGAAAAACACTTCTTGCTGATGTTGCCAAAGCTTCAGGCAGAGAGCTTGATCAACTAAATGGTTTTCATGATGGATTTATGGGCCTTTCATGGATTGCTGGGCCTGCCGTTGGAGCTGGATTGATTTCTACAGTTGGCGCAGTCAACTCATTTTGGGTAGCGGCAGCTTTATTTGTGATCGCAGCCCTTGCCATCGCTTTTTTAAGAGTTGGAAATCTTGGAAGAGATGCACGTGAATTAGCTATTGAGATGGGTGAGGAATCCGATCGAAGCATGCGAATTGGTTTTCAAGTTTTGTGGAATGACAAATTACTTCGCACACTAACACTTGCAATCTTGGTTTTAGCTGCGGTTTACCTGCCAACTGAAACTGTGGTTCTTCCAACTTACTTTGAAGGTTTGGGTAATCCAGCTGGACTTGGATTAGTTATCTCTGCAATCTCAGCTGGTGCCGCACTTGGATCTTTTGGGTATGGGTGGATCATCTCCAGAGTTTCGCGAAAAACCTTGGTTCGTATGGTTTTAATTGGAAATGCCATCAGCATTATTCCGATGGCTCTCTTGCCGCAGATTCCATTGTTGATGGCAGCGGGATTTCTCTTAGGGCTTTCGTGGGGACCATTTAATCCACTAATTAGTTCATTGATTCAGCAGAGAGTTCCGGCTGATCAACATGGCAGAGTATTTGGTATCCAGACCGCAGTCTTTTACGCAGCCCCGCCTCTTGGAATGGTGGCATCCGGTTTGGCGGTTGAAAGCTTTGGTGTCGGCAACACATATCTAGTTTTAGCTGCAATTCTCTCGATTACAGCGATTGTTGCTCTCTTAACTAAATCATTAAGATCTACTTTTTAACCTAATTAATCTATTAATTACTATTGATCAAGGAGGGCTCATGAAAAAGATTTTGATCTCTAAGTTCGGTGACTCCTCCGTTTTGCATTTAAGTGAATCCCCAATTCCAACGCCAGCTGCAGACCAGATTGTGGTCAAGGTTGAAAGAGCTGGTGTGAATTTTCTGGATATTTATCAACGTGGTGGAGCTGGCGTCTATCAATTAAACCTGCCATTTACACCAGGTGTTGAAGGCGCTGGTGTTGTCGTTGAAATTGGCTCCGATGTAAATTACTTAAAGGTTGGAGATCGTGTTGTCTGGGCGATGGCACTTGGTAGCTACGCTGAATATGCTTTATTGCCTGGCGAGAAGGTTGCAAAGGTTCCAGAGGAAATTGATTTAAAAATCGCTGCAGCATCTGCGCTACAAGGAATGACCGCTCACTATTTAGTTAACTCCACTTACTTAATAAAGCCAGGAGATGTCGCACTGGTACACGCTGCTGCTGGTGGAACTGGCAATCTGCTCTGCCAAATGATTTTGGAAAAAGGTGGTCGAGTAATTGCAACTACCTCAAATAGCGAAAAGGAAAAGATCATCCGTGAAACTGGCGTAACCGAGATTATTCGTTACGACTCACAAAATGTATTGCAAGAAGTAAAAAAAATGACTGAAGGCAAAGGAGTTGATGTTGTCTACGACGGCGTGGGCGCTGCAACATTTGATGACTCTCTTGCCTCGCTCAAGCCACGCTCACTTATGGTTCTCTTCGGAGCAGCAAGTGGACCCGTGCCGCCATTTGATTTACAACGACTTAATGTCAACGGTTCGCTATTCATAACAAGGCCAACACTGGCTAATTACATTACTAATCGCCAAGAGTTAGAGATGCGTATGGGAGAGGTATTTAAGTTGATAACAGCTGGCAAGCTAAAGATAAAAATTGGAGGTGAATACGCTCTTGCCCAAGCTGCGCAGGCTCAGGATGATTTAGCCGGTCGCGGGAGTGTTGGAAAATTACTTCTAATTCCTTAATTGATAGCGAATGGAAAATAAAAGGCGGGACCCATAACTTTTTTCTCAGCTATGGGTAAAGAGTAAAAGAAAAGCCACCTATGAATCCAAAAAAGTGGAAAGGGCCCCGATCTCTCGAGGCCCTTCCATGCATATCTGCTGCAGCTCTTTTGACCATTACCAATAGATCGAGCCGAAACAGTTAAGACTGTGGTGGAGGCGACGGGATTTGAACCCGCTCCGGTGGTTTGGTAAACGACCAGGCTGCCACTTACAACACGCCCCCAACACGTGAGCGAAATTAAGGCTTTTCCAACCCCAAAAATTTATTGCCGATGTCATCTGTGGATAAGGATGCAAATGATGAAAAGCAAAAAGGACTTGGGTATTAACCAAGTCCTAATTACTACCAAACCACCGTACTCAATTATTGCACAGAGCTAAGCAGTTTGCAGCAAAGCAAATAGGAGTCGGCATGATGCCAACTCCCAATTACTACCAAACAAGCGAATTGAAATTATGTCACAAGTGCTTGGTTACTCGCAGTAACTATTATGTGAAGAAGAGTCGCCCTATAAGCCGGAATTGGGCCATCTTTTTAAGCGATAAGTTTTCAAGCCCCGCTATTTTTTCCCTTACTGGTTGTCTTATACTTTATTCCTTTATTATCGTAAGTAACCCACTCGCCAACGGGCTC
>Ga0247831_1000923_pt1 | contig 60023 bp, 48 predicted proteins | sample LaCruzMarch2015__9_FD_192406 | JGI IMG/M metagenome (GOLD analysis project Ga0247831, IMG submission 192406) | Freshwater microbial communities from meromictic Lake La Cruz, Castile-La Mancha, Spain - LaCruzMarch2015_1m | ecosystem: Environmental > Aquatic > Freshwater > Lake | place: Spain...
ATTTATGCTCCACGCTTCCTTCCCACACTCGGTCGCCCTCATGCAGTTGCGCTTCACTTCGTTCGCTGTGATCAACTTACGGCGAGACTTGCACCCGCAGGAGTGCGCCCATGCTGGGCGCACAAGAAAAAAGCACCGAGCGTTTCCGCAGGGTGCTTTGTTCTCAACCATTTCTGGTAGGCGCGATTGGACTCGAACCAACGACCCCCACCATGTCAAGGTGGTGCTCTAACCAGCTGAGCTACGCGCCTGCGTCTGTCCGAGGTGGCGCAGTATAGCAGCTAGTTTGCGCGCGACGATCCGGCCAACCCCTTGCGCAGATCGCTCGGCCATAATTGCAGCTTCCGACGGGATCACGTCGCTTCACCATCTCCCACAGGAAACCACCGCATGGACATCCCCGGCAAAGTATTCATCGTGACCGGCGGCGCGTCCGGTCTGGGCGAAGGCACCGCACGCCTGCTGGCGGCCAACGGCGGCACCGTGGTGATCGCCGACATGCAGGCCGACAAGGGAGAAGCCATTGCACGCGAGATCGGCGGGGCCTTCGTCCGATGCGATGTCTCCAGCGAGGCCGACGGCCAGGCGGTCGTGGCCCGCGCAGTCGCCCTGGGCAAGCTGATGGGCCTGGTCAACTGCGCCGGCATCGGCCCGGCGGAGAAGACCGTGGGCAAGGCCGGCCCGCACAGCCTGGGCCTGTTCAGCAAGACCATCATGGTCAACTTGGTGGGCAGCTTCAACATGATCCGCCTGGCGGCCGACGCGATGTGCCGCAACGAGCCCGAAGCCACCGGAGAACGCGGCGTGATGATCAGCACGGCATCGGTCGCCGCCTATGACGGCCAGATCGGCCAGGCCGCCTACAGCGCCAGCAAGGGCGGTGTGGTGGGCATGACGCTGCCGATCGCGCGCGACCTGGCGCGCAACGGCATCCGCAACATGACGATCGCGCCGGGCCTGTTCGCCACGCCGATGGTGTTCGGCATGCCCCAGCCTGTGCAGGACGCGCTGGCGGCCTCGGTGCCCTTCCCCTCGCGCCTGGGCACGCCGCTGGATTACGCCAAGCTGGTCCGGCACATCTTCGAGAACGACATGCTCAACGGCGAAGTGATTCGCCTCGACGGCGCCATCCGCATGGCACCCCGCTGATACACACCCACCAGGAACCCCCATGTCCAACACGTCCAATCCTTCCACCCGCCGCCTGACCCACAGCCTGGGCACCCTGGCGCTGGCAGCACTGCTGGCCGCCTGCGCCACTGCTCCCGGCCCGGCCAGTTTCGAATACACCGTGCCTGCGCAGCCCGAGGGCTCCACCGGATATGCCGAGAAACCGGGCTGGGCCACCAGCAAGTTCGCGGTGGCGGCCGCCAACCCGCTGGCCACCGACGCGGGCTACCAGATCCTCAAGGCCGGCGGCAGCGCGGTGGATGCAGTGATCGCCGTGCAGATGGTGCTGAGCCTGGTCGAGCCGCAGTCAAGCGGCGTGGGCGGTGGTGCTTTCCTGATGCACTTCAACGGCAAGGAGGTCGACGCGTTCGACGGCCGCGAGACCGCACCGGCTGCTGCCGATGGCAAGCTGTTCCTGGGAGCCGATGGCAGGCCGATGCCTTTCTACGACGCGGTGGTCGGTGGACGTGCGGTGGGTGTGCCAGGCACGGTGCGCATGCTGGAGATGGCGCACAGGCAGTACGGCAAGCTGCCCTGGGCCACCCTGTTCCAGCCGGCGATCGCGCTGGCGCAGGGCGGGTTCAAGGTCAGCGCGCGCCTCAACGGCCTGCTGGCCACCGAGCAGCACCTGAAGAAGGACCCGGTCGCAGCCGCCTATTTCTACATGCCCGACGGCAAGCCCGTGGCCACTGGCAGCACGCTGCGCAACCCGGTGTTTGCCTCGGTGCTGCGCCGCATCGCGGCCGAGGGCTCCAGCGCCCTGCTCGAAGGCGACATCGCCCAGGCGATCGTGGACAAGGTGCAGAACCACCCCACCAACCCTGGCAAGCTCAGCATGTCGGACCTGGCCAGCTACAAGGCCATCAAGCGCGCGCCCCTGTGCCACGACTACAAGGCCAACGGGCGTGACTTCAGTGTCTGCGGCTTCCCGCCGCCGAGCTCCGGGGCCATCGCTGTCGGCCAGATCCTGGGGATCCTGGGCAACACCAACGCGGCTTCGCTGCCCCTGCAGGACGGTCTGCCCTCGGCCGACTGGCTGCACCTCTACACCGACGCCGCCCGGCTGGCCTTCGCCGACCGGGGCCAGTATGTGGGCGACCCCGCCTACGTGCGTTCACCGGGCAACGGCTGGATGAGCCTGCTCGACCCGGCCTACCTGGCCGAACGCGCAAAACTGATCAACACCGCACCCGGCGGGCAGAGCCTGAAGGTGGCCAAGCCCGGCACGCCTGGTGGCCAGAGGAGCGCCTTTGCGCCGATGCCTGACCAGATCGAATACGGTACCTCCCACATCTCGATCGTCGACAGTTTCGGCAATGCGGTGGCCATGACCACCACGATCGAGGACGCCTTTGGCGCGCGCCAGATGGTGCGCGGCTTCCTGCTCAACAACGAACTGACCGACTTCAGCTTCGCACCCGCCGACGCCAGCGGCGCGCCGATCGCCAACCGGGTCGAGCCAGGCAAGCGCCCACGCTCGTCGATGTCGCCCACACTGGTGTTCGACAAGGCCACCGGCGAGCTGCTGATGAGCGGCGGCAGCCCTGGCGGCGCGCTGATCATCCACTACACGGCCAAGACCCTTTACGGGGTGCTCAACTGGGGCATGCTGCCGCAGCAGGCGATCAACCTGCCGAATTTCGGCTCGCTCAATGGCCCGACCGTGCTCGAGGAAAAGCGCTTCCCGGCTGCCACGGTGGATGCGCTCAAGGCGCGCGGCCACGAGGTGCGCGAGGCCACCATGACCAGCGGCCTGCAGGCCATCACCCGTGGCCAGGCGCATGGCAACAAGGTCTGGATGAGCGGAGCAGACCCGCGCCGCGAAGGCGTGGTGATGGGCGACTGAGCGCCGCGGCTGCGCTCAGACGTCGATGGCGGACGCCGAGCCCGCCTGCCTGCGCAGCTCGTATTTCTGGATCTTGCCGGTCGAGGTCTTGGGCAGCTCGCCAAACACCACGGCGCGCGGTATCTTGAACGGCGCCAGGTGCTGGCGGCAATGCGCGATCACCTCCTCGGCCGTCAGCTGCGCGCCTGCCTTGAGCTCGACAAACGCACAGGGCGTCTCGCCCCAGCGGGGGTCGGGCCGGGCCACGACCGCGGCGACCATCACCGCCGGGTGCCGGTACAGCACATCCTCGACCTCGATCGACGAGATGTTCTCGCCGCCAGAAATGATGATGTCCTTGCTGCGGTCCTTGATCTTCATGTAGCCGTCGGCGTCCATGACGGCAAGGTCGCCGCTGTGGAACCAGCCACCGGCGAAGGCGTCCTGCGTCGCTTGCGGGTTCTTCAGGTAGCCCTTCATCGCGATGTTGCCCTTGAACATGATCTCGCCCATGGTCTGCCCGTCCTGCGGCACGGGCTGCATCGTCTGCGGGTCGAGCACCCGCACATCGCGCTCGAGGTGGTAGCGCACACCCTGGCGGGCATTGAGACGGGCGCGTTCGCCGATGTCCAGGGCGTCCCATTCGCCGTGCTTGGCGCAGACGGTGGCCGGGCCGTAGACCTCGGTCAGGCCGTAGACATGGGTCAGGTCGAACCCCAGGGTCTCCATGCCCTCGATCATCGCGGCGGGCGGCGCGGCGCCGGCCACCATGCCCTTGACGCCCGGCGGCAGGCCGGTCTTCATCGCCGCCGGCGCATTGACCAGCAGGCCGTGGACGATGGGCGCGCCGCAGTAGTGGGTGACCCGGTGGGTGCGCATGGCATCGAAGATGGCCTGCGCCTCGACCTTGCGCAGGCAGACATTGACGCCGGCGCGTGCGGCCAGGGTCCAGGGGAAACACCATCCGTTGCAGTGGAACATCGGCAGCGTCCACAGGTAGACGGCGTGTTTGGGCATGTCCCATTCGAGGATGTTCGAGATCGCGTTCGTCGCCGCCCCCCGGTGGTGGTAGACCACGCCCTTGGGGTTGCCGGTGGTGCCGCTGGTGTAGTTCAGGGCGATCGCGTCCCATTCGTCGGCCGGCGGGGCCCAGGCGAACTGCGGGTCGCCACCGGCCAGGAAGGCCTCGTAGCTCAGGCTGCCGATGGACTGCCCGGGGCCGAACACGGCGTCCTCGGCGTCGATCACCAGCAGCGGTTGGGAGGACTTGCGCAGCGCGATGGCCTGGCGCATGACGGGCGCAAACTCCGGGTCGACGATCAGCACCCGGGCCTCGCCATGGTCCAGCATGAAGGCCAGCGTCGGCGCGTCCAGTCGGGTGTTGAGGGCATTGAGCACAGCGCCCGCCATGGGGATGCCGAAATGCGCCTCGACCATCGGCGGGGTGTTGGGCAGCATCACCGCCACGGTGTCCCCGCGACCGATGCCGTGGCGCGCCAGCGCACTGGCCAGCTGCCGGCAGCGCCGGTACACATCGCCCCAGCTGCGGCGCAGCTCGCCATGGACCACGGCCAGCGCACGCGGGTACACCTCTGCCGTGCGTTCCAGGAAGGTCAGGGGCGTCATGGCCGCGAAATTGGCCTCGTTGCGGGGCAGGTCCTGGTCGAAAATGCTGGCCATCGGGGTCTCCTTCTGGGCCCCACAATACCACCCGTGGCCATCCCCCAGTCATTCATCCAGGAACTTGTCGCACGTGCCGATGTCGTCGACATCGTCGGTCGCCATGTGCAACTCAAGAAGACGGGGGCCAACTTCTCCGGCCTGTGCCCCTTCCACGCCGAGAAGTCCCCCTCCTTCACGGTCAGCCCCAGCAAGCAGTTCTACCACTGCTTCGGCTGTGGCAAGAACGGCAATGCGATCGGCTTCCTGATGGACCATGCCGGCATGACCTTCATCGAGGCGGTCAAGGACCTGGCCCAGCATTACGGCATGCAGGTCCCCGAGGAAGACATCTCGCCCCAGGACCGCGCCCGCGCCGCCGAGCAGCGCGAGCGGCAGAACACCCTCACCGACGTCCTGGAGAAGGCCGCCGAAGCCTACCGCAAACAGCTCAAGGAGTCCCCGCGGGCGGTGGAGTACCTCAAGGGCCGGGGCCTGAGTGGCGCGGTCGCGCGCCAGTTCGGCCTGGGCTACGCGCCCGCCGGCTGGCGCAGCCTGGCCAGCGTGTTCCCGCGCTACGACGACCCGCTGCTGGTGGAAAGCGGGCTGCTCATCCACAACCAGGAGGAGGGCGGCGGCGAGGAAAAGCGCTACGACCGCTTCCGTGACCGCGTCATGTTCCCCATCCGCAACGTCAAGGGGGAGTGCATCGGGTTCGGCGGCCGGGTGCTGGGCGACGAGAAGCCCAAGTACCTCAACTCGCCCGAGACGCCGGTGTTCAGCAAGGGGCGCGAGCTGTACGGCCTGTTTGAAGCGCGCAGCGCGCTGCGCGAAGAAGGCTATGTGCTGGTCACCGAAGGCTACATGGATGTGGTCGCGCTGGCGCAGCTCGGCTTCCCGAACGCAGTGGCCACGCTGGGCACGGCCTGCACGCCGGAGCATGTGCAAAAGCTGTTCCGCTTCACCGATTCCGTGGTGTTCAGCTTCGACGGCGATGCCGCCGGTCGCCGGGCTGCCCGCAAGGCGCTCGATGGCGCCCTGCCCTACGCCACCGATGTGCGCAGCGTCAAGTTCCTGTTCCTGCCGGCCGAACACGACCCCGACAGCTACATCCGCAGTTTCGGCAAGGAGGGTTTCGCCCGCTGCATCAGCGAATCGGTGCCACTGAGCCGTTTCCTGGTGGATGCGGCACGGGAAGGCTGCGACCTGAACAGCGCGGAAGGGCGGGCGCATCTGGCCAGCAACGCCCGTCCGCTGTGGATGCTGATGCCCGAAGGGGCATTGAAACGCCAGTTGCTGGGTGAGATTGCCAGCCTGGTGCAACTCGCGCCGCGCGAACTTGCCGACCTCTGGATGCCGGGCGACGCGCGGCCGGGCACGGCCCCTGGCGAACGTGGCGGGCGCGGTCACTGGCCCGCCAAGGGCCGCACACCGGGGTACGAGCCACGCCAGCGGGCCTTCGGCGGCGGCGCAGGATACGCACCAGGGCGTGCGCGGCCAGCCAGCCGCGCCGACCACGCCGCGCGCCTCCTGCTGGGTTCGACCCAGGGCTGGGAGGGCCTGTCGGCCGAAGACCACGCGATGTTGTGCGGTCTGCCAGCGCCCCACGGGCCGCTGTTCGTGTGGCTCGAGCACCAGCTGCATGACCACGGACCACAACCCTGGGCCGCCATGCGCGAGGGGCTGCGCGGCCACGACTCCGAAGACCTGGCACTGCGGCTGATGGGTTCTGCCGACATGGCCAGCGACGATGACGCGCAGGCCGCGCAGGAAGAACTGCGCAACCTGCTGCGGCTGATGCTGGCCGACCACCTGAAGGTGCAGGAAAACCTCGCGCTGGAGGCCATGCTGACCAACCCGGCGGCCGAACAGAGGTACCGCGAACTGCAGGCTCGGCGCAAGGCGCTCGTCGCGGCCAGCTCCATGGGTATAATCCCCGGCTGACCTCGCAAGAGCGACAGCAGCACCTCCGGGCCCGGCCAACCGACGACACAGTTCTCGACAGGCCAACTCACCGCAAGGGCTGCACACCAAATGTTCGCCCAGACATCTTGCCGGTCCACTGGTTAGTCGCTTCACCTCTCACTGCGCCCCCTCTGGTGCAGGTGCCCTTTGTCCCTTTGATGTTGCAAGGATTTCACATGCCTGCCCAAAAGTCCAAGAAGCCAGCTGCACCGGTTGCCAAACGCGCCGCCGCCCCCAAGTCATCTGCAACGGCCAAGACTGCCGGCAAGGCCACGGCCAAGCCAGCGGCCAAGCCTGCTGCGAAGGCTGTGGCAGCGCCCGTATCCAAGAAATCCCCCCCGAAAGTGTCTCCCGTGCCCCATTCGAAGTCTCCCGCCCCTGCCGCCCCCAAGGCGGACAAGAAGCCCGCCGCCACAGTGGCCGACCTCAAGAAGCCCGTGCCCGCATCGACCAGCGTCGAACCCGTCGCCAGGAAAAAGCCAGGCCGCCCCCCCAAGGTGGCGCCCGAAGCCGCTGCCCCCGCCAAGACCGGCGCCAAGCGCGGGCCGAAGCCCAAGAACAGCTCCCCGATGGACATGGTGAATGACACACCGGACCTCGAAGCCGAGTTCGCCGAGGAGCCGCAGGCCGGCAGCGAAAAGGTCAAGCCGCTGCGCATGAAGATCAGCAAGGCCAAGGAACGGGCCCTGATGAAGGAATTCGGGCTGGACGAAACCGTGCTCTCCGAGGAAGACCTCGCCAAGCGCCGCCAGCGCCTCAAGGCCCTGATCAAGCTGGGCAAGACGCGCGGTTACCTGACGCACGGCGAGATCTCCGACCACCTGCCCGACAAGCTGGTCGACGCTGAAACGCTGGAGGTCGTGATCTCCATGCTCAACGACATGGGTGTGGCCGTCTACGAACAGACCCCCGACGCAGAGACTCTTCTGCTCAACAACACCACCGCCACCGCAGCCACCGAGGAAGAGGCCGAGGAAGAAGCCGAAGCCGCCCTGTCCACCGTGGACAGCGAGTTCGGCCGTACCACCGACCCGGTGCGCATGTACATGCGCGAGATGGGCACCGTGGAGCTGCTCACCCGCGAAGGCGAGATCGAGATCGCCAAGCGCATCGAAGGCGGCCTGATGGCCATGATGGAGGCGATCTCGGCATCGCCTGCCACCATCGCCGAGATCCTGCGCCTGGGCGAGGAGATCCGCGAGGGCAAGATCGTCATCACCACCGTGGTCGATGGCTTTTCGAACCCGAACGAGGCCGACGACTATGTGGCCGAGGAAGACTTCGACGAGTTCGATGCCGAGGACGACGACGACGGCAAGGGCGGCTCCAAGGCACTGACCAAGAAGCTCGAAGAACTCAAGAAGGAGGCGCTCAGCCGCTTCGACAAGCTGCGCGAGCTGTTCGAGAAGGTCCACAAGACCTACGACCGCGAAGGCTACGGCACACCGGCCTACGTCAAGGCCCAGAGAGCGCTCAGCGAAGAGCTGATGTCGATCCGCTTCACCGCCAAGGCGATCGAGAAGCTGTGCGACATGGTGCGCGGACAGGTCGACGACATCCGCAAGAAGGAGCGCGAACTGCGCCGCATCATCGTCGACAAGTGCGGCTACCCGCAGGAGCACTTCATTGCCGACTTCAGCGGCCGCGACAAGTACGGCAACAAGGTGCAGAGCCAGCTGCTCAACCTGAAGTGGATCGAGAAGCAGGCCGCCGCCGGCAAGCCCTGGAGCGCCATCCTGGGCCGCAACATCCCGCCGGTGCAGGACCTGCAGCAGAAGCTGACCGACCTGCAGGCCCGCGTGGTGGTGCCGCTCGACGAGCTCAAGGACATCAACAAGCGCATGAACGAAGGCGAATCCTCCTCGCGCAGCGCCAAGAAGGAGATGATCGAGGCCAACCTGCGCCTGGTGATCTCGATCGCCAAGAAGTACACCAACCGCGGCCTGCAGTTCCTCGACCTGATCCAGGAAGGCAACATCGGCCTGATGAAGGCGGTCGACAAGTTCGAATACCGCCGCGGCTACAAGTTCTCGACCTACGCCACCTGGTGGATCCGCCAGGCCATCACCCGGTCCATCGCGGACCAGGCGCGCACCATCCGCATCCCGGTGCACATGATCGAGACCATCAACAAGATGAACCGCATCAGCCGCCAGCATCTGCAGGAGTTCGGCTTCGAACCCGATGCCAGCGTGCTGGCCGAGCGCATGGAGATCCCCGAGGACAAGATCCGCAAGATCATGAAGATCGCCAAGGAGCCGATCTCCATGGAAACGCCGATCGGCGACGATGACGACTCCCACCTGGGCGACTTCATCGAGGACAGCGCCAACACCGCCCCCATGGAAGCTGCCATGCAGGCCGGCCTGCGCGACGTGGTCAAGGACATCCTGGACAGCCTCACCCCGCGCGAAGCCAAGGTGCTGCGCATGCGTTTCGGCATCGAGATGACCAGCGACCACACCCTGGAAGAAGTGGGCAAGCAGTTCGACGTGACGCGCGAGCGCATCCGCCAGATCGAGGCCAAGGCGCTGCGCAAGCTCAAGCACCCGAGCCGTTCGGACAAGCTGCGCAGCTTTACCGACAGCCTCTGACACGGTGGGCGTGCCGGCCCCGGGGCCTGTCGGTGCGCCACGCTCGCCTGCGGCCTGTCTGGCAGCCAAGCACATCACCGTGGTGCAGGAGGCGATGCGCGCGCTGGATCCGGACCAGTAGCTGCCCCGCCGGGGCCTGTAGCGCCGTTTCCGCGTGAAATGGCTGCGTGCGCCACAGCTCTGACACATCGGCTAGGGTGTTTCCCGTCTCAGCCTCAGGTGTTCGCCCGATGTCCACCGAAGCCGGCGAGACCTAAATTCAGTGCCATCGTGAACTCCAGTACGACGACTGGATGCACATCCATTGAACAAGGAAAGGCAAACTCCCATGCACCTGCAGACGGCATCGGCCCGCACCGGACATCCAGGTGGTACCGTGGCCAACAGCCTGCATGAATTCGCCGCATTCGAGCTGGGCGGCCAGGCATGCGGCAAAGGCATCCCGCACGGCGTAACCTGCAGACCATCGACATGCCCCAGCCTTGTTGGACGGATAGGCCATCGAACCCGGCCCAAGCTTCGGCCTGGTTTGCCGAGCGACCTGTGCGTGATGCCGATACAACCCAGGTGCGTCGCAGCGGCGCATACCGTCAAGCCAGATGACAAACACAAAGGAGCCCTGCGATGTTCGACCACTGGACGCTGAAGAAGCGACTGACACTCACCTTTGCAACGATCCTTGCCCTTACCGGACTTCTGATCGGCATAGCCCTGCTCAACAACGGCAAGCTGCGTGAAACAGCGAACTGGAACACGCACACCTACAAAGTGTTGGCAAAGGCCGACAGCATGCTGCTGAACATGGTCAACATCGAAACCGGCCTTCGGGGATTCGTGGCGGGTTCGGACGAGAAGTTCCTCGAGCCCTTCAAGATGGGTGAGCAGGCCTTCAACCTTGCCTTCAAAGAGGCCAAGTCGCTGACTTCGGACAACCCCTCGCAGCAAAGCCGCCTGGACAATCTGATGGCAAACCACCAGCAGTTCATGCAGGTCGCCAACACGCTGGTCGCCCTGCGCCGCGACGTCACGGCCGGCAAGTCTGGGCTGGACAATCTGCTGCGCGAGTTCAGTGCAGGCAAGGACAAAGCCGCAATGGACACGTTCAGGGGCGGCATCGCCGAGTTCTCGAAGGCCGAGGAGGAACTGCTGGTCGTGCGCTCGGCCTCGCTCGGGTCAACGATGTCGGTCACGACCTACACCCTCCTGTTCGGCGGCATCGGCCTGTTTGTCCTGGCGGGCGTGCTCGGTTTGGCGCTGACACGCAGTGTCTTCCGTCAACTGGGCGCCGAGCCAAGCGAGGCCGCTGCCGCCGTGAACGCCGTGGCCCAGGGCGACCTCACCATACAGATACCACTTCGCCCGGGCGACAGCAGCAGCTTGTTTGCGGCGCTGGCCCGCATGCGCGACAGCCTGGTCCAGGTGGTGACCGAAGTGCGCGGCAACTCGGAGAACGTGGCCACGGCCAGCGCGCAAATTGCGCAGGGCAACCAGGACTTGTCCGGCCGCACCGAGCAGCAGGCCAGTGCGCTGGAGCAGACTGCAGCCACCATGGAAGAGCTGGGCACCACGGTGCGCAGCAACTCCGACAGCGCAAAACAGGCCAATCAACTCGCGCAGGGTGCGTCCGAGGTGGCTGCGCGGGGCGGTGACGTGGTGGGCCGGGTGGTCACCACCATGCAGGGCATCAACGACAGCAGCCGCAAGATCGGCGACATCATCAGCGTGATCGACGGCATCGCCTTCCAGACCAACATCCTGGCACTGAATGCTGCCGTGGAAGCCGCACGCGCGGGGGAACAGGGCCGGGGGTTCGCGGTGGTGGCGTCGGAGGTCAGAAGCCTGGCCCAGCGCAGCGCCGAGGCGGCCAAGGAGATCAAAACACTGATCGGACGCAGCGTCGAGCAAGTGGAGCAGGGTACTGCATTGGTCGACCAGGCCGGCAAGACCATGGGCGAGATCGTCAGCTCCATACGGCGTGTGTCAGATATCGTGGCCGAGATCAGCTCGGCCAGCGTCGAGCAGAGCTCGGGCGTGCAGCAAGTGGGTGAGGCCGTCAGCCAGATGGACCAGGCCACGCAGCAGAACGCTGCATTGGTGGAAGAGAGCGCCGCTGCAGCGGAAAGCTTGAGGAGCCAGGCGCAGCAATTGGTGCAAGCGGTTGCGGTGTTCAAGCTGTCGCGGCAGGACGGTTTCAGGGGAGGGAAACCCACTGCGGCGTTGACATCGCCTGCACCCACTTCCGAGCGTCGAAGCGCGCATCGGTCAAGTAACGTGGTCCTCCCGGCGTTCAAGGCCAAGGCAGCCCTGCCAGCGGCGGCAAAAGCGCAGCGGGACGTCCCCAGGACCAGCAAGGCAGCTGCCGACAGCTGGGAAACATTCTGACCGGGCAATCGCACGGCGCTCGGTTTCGCCGCGCTGCCTCAGAGGAACTCGCAGTAGGCTTTGGGTGCTTCGACCGCCTCGCGACGCGGTCAAGATGAAAAGAAAACCTCGCCGCGACCGCAATTCATCCATCGGTTGGGTTTGGCAGATTTCTGCCGCCCACGTTCCTAGCCCGGCTGCAGGTATAGATCGGCCAATCGGGACTGCTCACGCGGCCCCATGCGCAACTTGTTCACCAGGTAATGCTGGACGCCCCCAAAATCGGCGTCCACCGCCTTGAGCGAGGCATCGAGGAACTCCTCCTGCACCCGCCACAGCACTTGCAGGGCCTCGCGCGGGAGCACGGAACCGGTCGGGTCGGGCATGCGGTAGTACGCGTTCGTGAGCAGGTAGTCCTGCATCACCACATCGCGCGGAACGCCCAGGGCCAGCAGGACCATGGCCGCCGCAAAACCGGTGCGGTCCTTGCCGGCCGTGCAGTGGAACACCAGCGGGTCATCGCTCTCCAGCAGCAGCGCAAAAAGGGCGGCGAAACGGTCGGCATTGTGGTGCACGAAGGCATGGTAGGTGTGCTCCATCAGGCGCACGGTTTCCTGGGCGGTGAGATGGCGCCCTGCCGTCTGCAGGTCCTGCATGGCCTGCACCACGGTCGGATCGATCGGCAGCGAATGCACGGTCACCCCTGGCATGGCGCACATCTTTTCGGCACGCTCCTTCGACCCGCGGAAATCGGCCACGCGTGACAGGCGCAGGCCGGACAACACGGCGATGTCCTGCGGCGAGAGCGCGCCCAGGTGGTCCGAGCGGAACAGCTTGCGCCACTGGACCAGTCGGCCATCGTGGCCGACATAGCCGCCCAGATCGCGGAAGTTGGTGGCGCCGGCAAGCGAGATGAGGCGGGTAGGTGAGGACATGGTGGAGGATTGCGGAAGACAAGCTGCATTTTGGCAGCATATGGAGGCGCCGAAGAGGCAGCACATGGCAAAGGCGGGATGCATGCGTTTCGCACAACGTAACATCACCACCCCATGCCCACACCACACTCCGCCGCCAACCGACGCGGCATCGCCGCGCTGTCGCTCGGCATGGCCAGCTTCATCGCCAACGATGGCCTCGTCAAATACGTGAGCGAGTCGCTGCCGGCGGCGCAGCTGATCTTCATCCGCGGCCTGCTGGCGACCCTGCTGCTGCTGGGCATCGCCCATGCCATGGGCCTGCTGCGCCACAGTGGCGGGCCGCAGGGCAGCCCTTTTCGCCAGTTGGCGCAAGGGCGTGTGCTGGCGCGCTCGGCAGTGGACGCCGTGGCGGGCATGGCCTACCTGGCGGCGCTGTTCAACATGCCCATCGGCAATGCCACGGCCATCAACATGTCCACGCCATTGTTCCTGACGCTCTATGCGGCCGTGGTCTGGCGGGAGCGGGTCAGCCCGATGCGCTGGATGCTGATCGCCGGCGGATTCGCCGGCGTGCTGATGATCGTGCAACCCGCCGCAGACGGCTTCAATGCCTGGGCCGTCCTGTGCCTGGTGGCCACCATGCTGCACGCATGGCGGGACCTGATGACACGCGCCATTCCGCGCACCATCCCGTCGGTGATGATCACCCTGTCGACGGCGTCCTGCGTGACGCTGCTGGCCGGGGTGCTGAGCCTGTTCGAGGGCTGGCGGCCGCTCGATGGCGCCCACTTCGCGCTGCTGGCCATCGCCAGCGTTTTCCTGTGCGCCGGCTACTACCTGGTGATCATCTGCATGCGCGAGGGCGACATCAGCGTGATCGCGCCGTTTCGCTACTCCTCGCTGCTGTATGCGCTGGCCATCGGGTGGGTGGTGTGGGGCGACATCCCCAACCTGCTGGCCTGGGCCGGCATCGCGCTGCTGGTGGGGGCGGGCCTGGTGATGCTGCAGGGATCAGGGCGGGGCTGACAGGGGTCAGGGCTGGAGAAAAGCATCCAGGCGCAGAATCCGGCAGCCGCTGGAGCCCTCGAACTCTGCTGTCAGCGAGAGCAGGCCCTTGTCGCCGGATACCAGTACCTCGGCATGACCCGCCACGGCCAGATGCAGGAATGGCACGTCCAGAGGGTCCCGGCACGCCAGCACAGCCGGGGGCGGCACGGGAATCTGTACCGCGGTGGCGCAGGGCAGGAAATCGGCCAGCAATTCCTGCTGGTCCGCCCTGGAGAGTCCGAACTTCGGACAGGCAAGTACCCGCACAAGCTCCTGGACCGTCGAGGCGCTGGCCAGCGGCATGAACGCCCCGCGCTGCCACCGGGCGCGCAATTGGCAGGGCAATTGGCCGGGCAATCCACCACCAAACACCAGCCCGGACACGAGCACGTTGGTGTCCAGCACCACACGCAGGAGCGAAGTCATGGTTTGGATGCTGTTTTACCTGCCGCGCCTCTCCTGGCGCCGGGTGCGACCGCACCCTTCGACGTCGCGTCCTGGTACGACGATACAGGCTCCGCAGCCATGGCAGGTTCCGTTCGCGCATCGCGCGCCCAGGAAACCGCGTCGGCCACATCGCCGTCGCTCAGGTGGAGCTCGGCCAGTTTGGCACGCACCAGATCGGCGCGCTGAATGCGCACGGGGGTGAGGATGATCTGACCCGCGCGCACCTCGACATCGAAGTAGTCGGTGGCGGATACGGCCCGGGTGACGCTTTTTGGCAGCGTGAGCTGGTTCTTGGAGGTCATCTTCGCAAGCATGGGAAAGTTCCGAAAACAAGGATTCCTTGCTTTAGGAGTTTGTCCCTGCGGTGTCCAGCCTGGCAGATGGTCACGGCCGCCTCGCTACGCGCTGCGGCACTGTGCCAGAATGACATACAAGAAGACAAACCCATGCCCCACGACCTGCTGTCCCACGCCCGCCAGCGCCGCGTCAATCTGCGTCTCGCCTGCGCAGCCTTCGCGCTCGCGGCTTTTTCCCATGCGACGCAGGCCCAGGAATGGCCGAACCGCCCGGTCGGCATCGTGGTGCCCTACCCGGCGGGTGGCGCTGTCGACATCGTCACCCGGGCATTGGCGGACAAGCTGTCGTCCCAGTGGGACCAGCCGGTGGTGATCGAGAACAAGGCAGGCGCCGGTGGCCTGATCGGCTCGGATGCCGTGTCGAAGTCCGCGCCCGACGGCTACACGCTGGTGATGGGCACGGTCAGCAGCCACGCCATCGCGCCTGCGGTCTACCGCAAGATGCCCTACGACGCTGCGGCCGACTTCGGGGCGGTGTCCCTGGTGGCGCTCACGCCCTGCATCATCACCGTGACGCCGGAGGTGCCGGCGCGCAGCCTGCGCGCACGGCTGGCAGCCGACACCGCCAAGGCAGCGGCAACACCCGATTTCCTCGCCAGGATGGACGATCTGGGTTTCCAGGCCCGCACCAGCACGCCGGCCGAATTCGACGCCTACCTGCTGGCGGAGCAGACCAAGTGGGCCAAGGTCGTCAAGGATGCGGGGGTACCGCAGGAATGATGGCCGCCCTGCCCTTCGACCGCAACCGGCGCAACTGCCTGCAGTCGCTGCTGGCGGCGGGTGTCTGGGCCGTGCAGGGGCGGGAGGTCCGCGCCCAGGGGGGCGCTGCGCTGGTGGTGGACGAGACCTGGCACGATGCCGCGCGTCGGCGCGACCTGCCCGTGCGTATCCGCTGGCCGCAGCTGCAGACCGCCACAGACCCGGTGCCGGTGGTCCTGTTCTCGCATGGCCTGGGCGGCACGCGCGACGGCGGCACGGTCTGGGGTGAGGCCTGGGCCCGCGCCGGGTTCGTCGTGCTCCACCTGCAGCATCCTGGCAGCGACCTGCCGGCCGTCCGCGCCGCGGTAACGTCCTTCAGCGACAGGGCCGGCCTGCGCGCAGTGGGCAACGCAGCCCAGCTGCTGGCCCGGCTGCAGGACACCTCCTTCGTCCTCGACCAGATCGACCGCCGCCATGCGGCGCGCCAGGAGCGCTGGTCACAGGTGCGCCCGACTGGCGTCGGGATGAGCGGCCATTCCTTCGGCGCCCACACCACGCTGGGCATGGCCGGCCAGCGTTTTGCGGGGCACGATGGTGTGCAGGAGCCCCGGCTGGCGTCGTTCATCGCGTTCTCGCCCAGCGTACCCGCGCTGGGTGATGCGCCTCAGGCCTTCGCGCGGATGACCCGTCCGGTGCTGTCCATCACCGGCACGCGGGACCAGGATGTGGTGGGCAATGGCGCCACCCCCGAGCGGCGCAAGGAGGTGTTCGGCGCGCTGCCACCCGGTGGCAAGGGCCATCTGGTGCTGGAGGACGCCGACCACATGACCTTCGGCGGGCAGGACGGTCGCGCCGCGGAGATCCGGCCGCGTGACGCAGCAGCGCGCACACGCCAGGCACAGCACCATGCGCTGGTGGCGGCCATCACGACGGACTGGTGGCGAGCCACCCTGCGCGACGATGCCGCTGCACGCTCACGCCTGCGCGCGCCCGAAGACCTCGGGCCGGGCGACCTCTGGCAGCAGAAATAGGACCTGTCTGGCCCAGCGTCAGAAGGTCTCGGTATCGACCTCAGCGCTCGCCTGCGCCGGATACCGGCTACCGACCACCGTGTGCTGGTTCACGGTGGCTTCGACACGCTGCAAGGTCTCTGCGCTGAGCCGGATGTCGGCGGCGGCCACGTCCTCCAGCAGGTGCGCCACGCTGGTGGTACCCGGGATGGGCACGATATGCGGCGCCTTGTGCAGCAGCCAGGCCAGCGCCAGTTGCGCCGGGGTGCAGCCTGCATCTGCGGCGATGGCGTTGTAGGCCGCCTGCAGCTTCAGGTTGGCAGCCAGGTTGTCGCCCAGGAAACGCGGCATGCCCGCGCGGATGTCGTTGGCGGGCAATGTGGATGCATCGATCGGCGCGCCGCACAGGAAACCGCGGCCCACCGGGCTGAAGGCCACATAGGTGGCCCCGATGTCGGCGCACTCCTGCAGCACCGCGATCTCGGCATTGCGGGTCCACGGGGAGTACTCGGACTGAACGGCGGCGATGGGATGCACAGCATGCGCCTTGCGAAGGGTCGTTGCCGACACCTCGGACAAGCCGATGGCTCGTACCTTGCCAGCGCGCACCAGATCGCTCAACGCGCCGACGCTCTCCTCGATGGGCACCTGCTTGTCCCAGCGGTGCAGGTAGTACAGGTCGATCACGTCGGTCTGCAGCCGGCGCAGGCTGTCTTCGCAGTTGAGGCGGATCGCCTCCGGGCGCCCGTTGATGACGCGCTTGAGGCCGTCCGGGAACTGCACCGCGGCCATGCCGCCCTTGGAACACAGCGTGATCTCGTCCCGGTGCGCCTTGAGCACCCGGCCGACCAGGGTTTCGTTCTTGCCGAAGCCGTACAACGCGGCGGTGTCGAACAGCGTCACTCCGGCATCGAGCGCGGCCTGAACGACCTGTTCGCCCTGCTCGACAGGCGGCGGCACGCCATACCCGCTGCTGATGCTCATGCAGCCCAGGCCGATGGCGGAGACCTGCATTCCGGCAATGGTACGTGTCTGCATGTCAGGCCAGATGGAGTTGGAGTTCGAGGTCGTGCAGCACCTGGTAGCAGGGCAACACGGATGCGACGCTGGAATTTGGCGCCCGGCCTTCGCGGATGGCGGCAAAGAATTCGCGGTCCTGCAGCTCGATGCCGTTCATCGACACATCCACCTGCGAGACATCGATCTTCTCGTCCCGGCCATTGAAGAGGTCGTCATACCGTGCGATGTAGGTGGCGCTGTCGCCGATGTAGCGGAAGAAGGTGCCCAGCGGGCCGTCGTTGTTGAAGGACAGGCTCAGCGTGCAGATCGCGCCATTGGCCGCCTTGAGCTGGATGCTCATGTCCATCGCGATGCCCAGGCCCGGATGGATAGGACCCTGGATCGCGTTGGCTTTCACGATCGGGCTGCCGCACTGGTAGGCGAACAGGTCCACCGTGTGGGCCGCGTGGTGCCACAGCAGATGGTCGGTCCAGGAACGCGGCTGGCCCAGCGCGTTCATGTTGGTGCGACGGAAGAAATAGGTCTGCACGTCCATCTGCTGGATGTTGAAGCTGCCCGCAGCGATCTGCTGGTGCGCGTACTGGTGGCTAGGGTTGAAGCGGCGGGTGTGACCACACATGGCCACCCGCCCCGATGCCTTCGCCTGGGCCACGACGGCCTGCGCTCCCTGAAGCGAATCCGCCAGCGGGATCTCGACCTGCACATGCTTGCCGGCCTTCAGGCAGGCGATGGACTGGTCGGCATGCATCTGCGTGGGAGTGCACAGGATGACGGCGTCCACCTCCTGCAGGGCCAGGCTGTCGGCCAGCTCGGTCGTGACATGGCCGATGCCGTATTTCTGCGCCACCGCACGTGTCTTCTCGAGTTCGCGGCCCACCAGCGACACGACTTCCACGCCGTCGATGTTGCGGATGCCGTCCAGGTGCTTGATGCCGAAGGCACCGGCGCCCGCCAGCGCGACCTTGATCGTCTGCATGCTCATGCATTCTCCAGGATGAGATGGCCGACTGCCGTGTTGGACGCCGGCACATGGTAGAAACGGTGCGCCACACGCGGCTTGCCGCCGCCGCCGACGTCGGCCATGGCGCCACGCGCGATCAGCCACATGACCAGCTCGATGCCCTCGGACCCGGCTTCGCGCACGTAGTCGATATGCGGCTGCGCGGCCTGGGCCGCAGGGTCGGTGATCAGGCGGTCCAGGAAGGCGTTGTCGAATTCCTTGTTGATCAGGCCCGCACGCGGGCCCTGCAGCTGGTGGCTCATGCCACCGGTGCCCCAGATCTGCACCTTGAGCGGCTCGTCATACGACTCGACCGCGCGGCGGATGGCCTGGCCCAGCTCGAAACAGCGCCGGCCGGAAGGTACGGGGTACTGCACCACGTTGACGGCGAACGGAATCACCGGGCACGGCCAGGCCTGCGGCTGGCCGCACATCAGCGACAGCGGCACGGTCAGGCCGTGGTCGACGTCCATCTTGTTGACGATGGTGAGGTCGAAGTCCTGCTGGATCACGGACTGCGCGATGTGCGAGGCCAGCTCGGGGTGCCCCTGCACCACCGGCACCGGGCGCGCGCCATACCCTTCGTCCGCCGGCTGGTAGGACGCGGCCGTGCCGATGGCAAAGGTGGGGATCATGTCCAGGCTGAAGGCCGTGGCGTGGTCGTTGTAGACCAGGAAGATGACGTCGGGCCGGTTGTCCTGCATCCACTGTTTGGAAAACTCGTAGCCGCTGAAGACCTTTTGCCAATAGGGCTCCTGGGTCTTGCCCATGTCGAGCGCCGCGCCGATGGCCGGCACATGGGAGGTGTACACGCTGGCGGTGATGCGGGCCATGTCAGACACCGCCCTTCTTGCCGGCGCTGCCCTGGGGCTGGCGGTGGGCCTGCGCGTCGCCGTCTTCGCCGACATAGCGGTTGCCCTCGGCCGAGCGGCCGCCGTTGATCATCATGGTCCGGTATTCCTCTTCGGTCATGCCGGTCATGCTGCCGGCCATCTGCTGGAAACTCTTGCCGTCGGTGGCGCCGATCTTGGCCAGGAAATAGATGTTGCCGCCCAGCGAGATCGCGCGGTTCAGGTCGCGGTCGAGCACGGACTGCTTCTGCTCCTCGCTCATCGGCCATTCGTCGAGGTAGGCGCGCTCGTTCGCCTTGAACCGCGCGCGGTTCCCGGCCTTCATCAGCGACATGCAGAACTGGTTCAGGTGGTAGCCGCGCCGGCTCTGCTCGGCGTCGAAGATGGTGGTGCCCGGCACATCCAGGTAGGGTTTGTCGAGGGACATCGTGGGGCCTAGTCGTTCCAGTAGAGACGGTGGGGATTGTCCACCAGCAGGCGCTGCTGCAGCTGCGCCGTGGTGGCGATCTGCGCAATGTAGTCGACCAGCAGCCCGTCGTCGGGCATATGGTCCTTGAGGTTGGGATGCGGCCAGTCGGTGCCCCATAACACGCGGTCGGGGAAGGTCTCGACCAGATGCCTGGCGAAGGGCACCACATCCCGGTAGGCCTGCTGTTCACCGTTCAAGGCCGGCGGGCCGCCCAGCGACAGGCGTTCGGGGCAGCTCACCTTGCTCCACACGTTCGTGTGCTCGCGCATCATCTTCAGGAACAGGCCGAACTCCGGGCCGTCGACCGGCTTGCGAACGTCGGGGCGGCCCATGTGGTCGACCACGACGGTGGTGGGCAGCGCGGTGAAGAAGTCGTAGAGCTCGGGCAGGTCCTGGGCCTCGAAATACACCACCACATGCCAGCCCAGCGGGGCGATGCGCTGTGCGATCTCCAGCAGCACCTCGCGCGGCGTGAAGTCGGCCAGTCGGCGCACGAAGTTGAAGCGGGTGCCGCGCACCCCGGCGGCATGCATGGCCTGCAATTCGGCGTCGGTGACATCCCGGCTGACAGTGGCGACACCACGCGCCTTGCCGCCCGAACGCAGCAGGGCATCGACCAGCGCGCGGTTGTCAGTGCCGTGGCAGGTGGCCTGCACGATCACGTTGCGGTCGAACCCCAGGTGGTCGCGCAATGCGAACAGCTGCTGCCACGACGCATCACAGGGGGTGTACTTGCGCTCGGGCGCATACGGGAAGACAGCGCCCGGGCCGAACACATGGCAGTGCGCGTCCACCGCGCCGGGCGGCAGCCGGAAACGGGGCTTGCTCGGGCCGGCGAACCAGTCGAGCCAGCCAGGGGTCTTGGTGAATTCCATGGCGCTCAGTCGATGTACTTCAGGCCAGCCTTCTCCAGGGCGGGCCGCATGTTGTACATGTCCAGGCCCAGCACGCCCGCCGCCAGCCTGGCGCGCTTCTCCGACTCGTTGGCCTCGCGCGCGGCGGCGGCATCGGCCACCTGTTGCGCGATCGCGGCGGGCACGACCACCACACCGTCATCATCGGCCACCACCACGTCGCCCGGGTTCACCAGGGCGCCCGCGCAGACCACCGGGATATTGACCGAGCCCAGCGTCGCCTTGATGGTGCCCTTGGCATGGATCGCCTTGGAAAACACCGGGAACTGCATGGCCGTGAGGTCCTTCACGTCGCGCACGCCGCCGTCGATCACCAGGCCCACCGCGCCACGCGCGCGGAACGACGTGGCCAGCAGGTCTCCGAAGAATCCGTCGGCATTGTCGGCGGTGATCGCGGCGACGACCACATCACCGGGCAGCAACTGCTCGGCCACCACATGCATCATCCAGTTGTCACCCGGGTGCAGCAGCACCGTCACGGCGGTGCCGCACAGGTGGGCCCCGGTGTAGATCGGGCGCATGGTGGGCTTCATCAGTCCCACCCGGCCCATGGCCTCGTGGATCGTGGCCACGCCGAACCCGGACAGCTGCTCGACAGCCGTCCTGTCGGCACGAACGATGCTGCGCTTCACGATGCCGAGCTGGTTGAGGGGAGTGCTCATGGTGTTCAAAGGCCTTTCTGCTTCAGTGCGGCATCCAGGCGCGGGAACACGCGCCGGGCATTGCCTTCGTAGATCTGGAACCGGTCCGCATCACTCAGGATCTTCGAAGCCTGGATGTAGCGCTTGGTGTCGTCGTAGTAATTGCCCGTTTCCGGGTCGATGCCGCGCACGGCGCCGATCATCTCGGAGGCGAACAGCACATTCTTCACCGGGATCACGGTGTTGAGCAGGTCGATGCCGGGCTGGTGGTAGACACAGGTGTCGAAGTAGATGTTGTTCAGCAGATGCTCGGACAGCAACGGCTTCTTCAACTCCTGCGCCAGGCCGCGGAAACGCCCCCAGTGGTAGGGCACGGCGCCGCCCCCATGCGGGATCAGGAAGCGCAGGGTCGGAAATTCCTTGAACAGGTCGGAGGTCAGGCACTGCACGAAGGCCGTCGTGTCGGCATTCAGGTAGTGTGCGCCGGTGGTATGGAAACACGGGTTGCAGCTGGTCGAGACATGGATCATCGCCGGGATGTCGTACTCGACCATCTTCTCGTAGATCGGGAACCAGTGCCGGTCGCTCAGCGGCGGCGAATTCCAGTGGCCACCGCTCGGGTCGGGGTTGAGGTTGATGCCCACGTTGCCGAACTGCTTGACGCATTTCTCCAGCTCCGGGATGCAACTGGCCGGATCCACGCCGGGAGATTGCGGCAACATCGCCGCGCCGATGAAATTGTCGGGGAACAGCTGCGACACCCGGAAACACAGCTCGTTGCAGATCGCCGCCCAGGTGGACGACACGTTGAAATCGCCGATATGGTGCGCCATGAAACTGGCCCGCGGCGAGAAGATGGTGATGTCCGAGCCGCGCTCCTTCATCAGGCGCAACTGGTTGGTCTCGATCGATTCACGCAGTTCGTCGTCGCTGATCTTCAGATCGGACACGCTGGGCATCGACGCCGGGTCCTGGATGCCGGCGATCTGCCGGTTGCGCCAGGTCTCCAGCGCCTTCGGAGCGGTGGTGTAGTGACCGTGGCAGTCGATGATCAGGGGCGCGCGCATGGTCAGGGTCTCCTTGGAATGGACCGCCAGATTGTGGCTTTGTCGGACACGAAAGAGAAGCCGCAGGGGCCACTAGCAGATATAACATCGCGGCATGGCCATGCCTTGGCTATTTGAATAAAGATGTCTTCGCATGGACCTCAAGCAGATCGAATACTTCGTCCGGGTCGCCGAACTGGGCGGTTTCACCCGGGCTGCTGCCGCCCTCGGTGTCGCCCAACCCGCGCTCAGTCGCCAGGTGCGGCTTCTGGAGGTGGAGCTGCGGCAGAACCTGCTGGCGCGCGACGGCCGCGGAGCAGTGCCCACCGAAGCAGGCCGGTTGCTGCTGGCGCATGGCCGCGGCATCCTGCACCAGGTGGAGCGCGCCCGCGAGGAACTCGGCCGCGTGCGCGGCGCGCTGGCCGGCCGCGTCGCGATCGGCCTGCCGCCCAGCCTGGCGCGCATGCTGACGGTGCCGCTGACCCGCGCCTTCCGGGCCCGCATGCCGGAGGCCGCGCTGTCCATCAGCGAAGGCTTGTCCACCGCAATGCAGGAGGCGCTGGTCAATGGCCGCCTGGACATTGCCGTGCTGTACAACGCGCGAGCCAGCAACGACCTGGACATCACTGCCTTGCAGCAGGAAGAGCTGTTCCTGGTGCAGTTGCGCGGCGCAGGCTCCACCCCGCCCAGGGCGACCGCGCCGCCCATCAGCCTGAAGGCGCTGGCCGACCTGCCGCTGGTGATCCCCAGCCGCCCCAACGCGATCCGGATGCAGGTGGAAGCGGAAATGGCGGCCATCGGCTGCCGCCCGCAGGTCGCGCTGGAAATCGACGGTGTCGCAGCCATCCTGGACCTGGTGGCCGACGGTGCGGGCTGTGCCGTGTTGTCGCGCAACGCGGTGGCCAGCTCGGTCAAGCCCTCGCTCTACACGCTGCGCCCCATCCGCAGCCCGTCCCTGCGCACACAGATCGCCATGGCCACCAGCGCACAGCGTCCGTCCACACTGACGCAGCAGGCCACCCAGGGACTGATCCGCGAGACACTGGCCACCCTCACCGGGCCCCCGCCCAACCGATAATCGCAGCCCGCAACTGGAGACCGCTGCATGACATCCCTCGTCGTCACCCTCATCGGGCCGGACCGCCCCGGCATGGTCAAAGCCGTCTCGGACAAGGCCACCGACCATGGCGCCAACTGGGCCGACAGCCTGATGGCGAATTTCGCGGGCCAGTTCGCCGGCATCGTGCACCTCGACGTACCGCCCGCCAGCTGCGAGGCGCTGCTCACCGCACTGCGGGCCCTGGCGGCACCCGACCTGCAGATCACTGTCACCCGCGCCGACGCCCGGCCCCGCGCTGGCGCCACCCGCCGCCTCACCCTGGAACTGCTCGGCCATGACCATCCAGGCATCATCCAGTCGATCTCCAGCCAGTTGGCGCAGCATGGGGTGAGCATCGACAAGCTCAGCACCCGCATCCTGAGCGGCGCCATGTCCGGCGAGCAGATGTTCCAGATGCATGCCGGCCTGACCGTGCCGGCCACGCTGGATACACACACCTTGCAAAGCGCCCTGGAAAGCCTGGCCAATGAGCTGATGGTGGATATCTCGTTTGACGCCGCCAGCCACTCCGGCGCCTGAACCCCTGGCGGCCACGCGCTGGCCGCGGGTGCTGCTGCTGTGGGGCTGCGGCATCCTCGCAGGCATGCAGTTCGCGAAGGTATCGGTGGCCTTCGAGCCCCTGCAGCAGCTCTATGGCGTCAGCCCGGCGCAGATGGGCTGGGCCTTGTCCGCCGTGGGCATGGTCGGCCTGGTGCTGGGCGTGACCGTGGGGCTTGTTGCGCCTGCCATCGGATACAGGCGCCTGTTGCTGGGAGGGCTCGGGCTCGGCGCAGTGCTGTCGGCCGCGCAGGCCGGGCTCCCCCCGTTCGCGCTGCTGCTGGTCAGCCGTGTGCTGGAGGGCGCTTCGCACCTGGCCGTGGTGGTGGCCGCGCCGATCCTGATCGTTGCCAGTGCCGCGCCTGCGCACCGGTCGATCGCCATGGGCCTGTGGAGCACCTTCGTGGGCGTGGCGTTCGCCATCACCGCGGCCATCGGCAAGCCGCTGATGGCAGGCCTGGGCCTCGGTGCCTGCCTGCTGGTCCACGCGGCGGGCATGGCGCTCGTCTGCGCGCTGGCCTGGCACGCCTTGCGCCAGGACCGGCCAGAGACAGCCACCGCTGCCCGGCCCAGGCTGCACACGCTCGGGCAGCAGCATGTGGCGGTCTACACCGCCTTCGACACCGCGCTGCCCGGCCTGATCTTCCTGTGCTACACAGGGGTGGCGGTGGCGCTGCTGACCTTCGTGCCGGCCTGGGGCGGTGCAGACCGCGTCTGGCTCGCCGTGCTGCTGCCGCTGATGGTGATCGGCGGCAACTTCGGAGCCGGCTGGCTGGTCCAGCGCTGGCTCGCGCCACTGCAGCTGGTATGGGTATCCTTCGGCGCCGTCGCTGTCAGCGCGCTGGCCATGGGCTGGTGCCACGGTGCAGGCGCCAGCATCGCGCCGGCGGCACTGGCCTTGCTGTTCACTGCCGGTCTGGCCGGCGGCTCCGCATTTGCGCTGATTCCCGACCTGTGTCGGGAACCTCAGGAGCAGGCCCGGGCCAATGGCGCGGTGGCCCAGATGGGCAATCTGGGTTCCAGCTTCGGCCCGCCCCTGATGGCAGCCCTGATGCCGCCCTGGGGCATGACCGGGGTGGTGATGCCGACGCTGGTGTTTGCCGTGGCCGGCATCCTGCTGGCAAGTTGGGCAGCGACACACCTTCGCGGACGCAAGCGCTGACACGAAGGCCGGGGCCACAGGCCTTGCGCTGCGCCCACGCCGGGCGCAGGCCTGCTGTCAGGGGCCCGGCGGGCGCCCCGCCAACAACGGGTCGGCGTAGTCCTGCCAGCGCGCACCGGGCTGGACACCCGAAAAACTGCCGGCCCGCGCCTGATCGGCGACCCACTGCTGCTTGTCAGCGATGGCCGACGCCATGAAAGGCTCGAAACCGGCCTCGCGCACGGTGTTGGCGGCCTCGCGCATCTCCTCGGCGCGCCGCTGCCCGTGCTGGGCCACGCGGCTGAAGAAATAGGCGCCCTGCTTGTGCCAGTCGATGCCGGGAAATGTCTCGGCCAGCGTGGGAATCATGTGTTCCTCGACACCGTAGGCCCGCGCGGTGGCGTAGCTTTCGATGACCAGCGCCTCCAGGCCCTTGATCATGACGCTTCGGCACATCTTGATGGCGCTGGCAATGCCGAGCCGGTCGGACACCACGGTGGCATCCATGCCCCAGCCCCGCAGGATCGGCGCCAGTTCGCCGGCGCGGGGGCCGCCGAGCAGCATGGGCACGCGGATGCCGTAGGGGGGCACGGAGGTCATCACCCCGGCCTCGACATAGATGCCGCCAGCACCCTCGATGACGGCCGCCGCCGCCTGCTTGGTCCCCGGCGACGCCGAATTCAGATCCAGGAACACGGTGCCGGGCCGCAGGCAAGGGGCTGCTTCCTGCGCAACGGCCAGGGTGCTGGACGCCGTGACGGCAGAGATCAGCAAGGACGATTCGGCGCACACAGCCTGCATGGAGGTGCAGGCGTTCACACCGGCCTGCTTTGCATGGGCCAGCGCAGCGTCGCGGTGCCCGGGTAGCGCGAAGCGGAGGTCCCAGGCGAACACCTGCGCCAGCCTGGGGAGCAGGCCGCTGGCAAAGATTCGGCCCACCTCCCCATAACCGACCAGGCCTGCGCGGTCCAGTATCACGGCCCACCCTCCGGCAGTTGGCTGCACGGCCTCATTGCAGGGGGATCTTCGCCCGCTGGATCACCTCGCCCCAGCGGCGGGTGTCGGCTGCCAGCAGATCGACGGCCTGCTCCGGCGTACCGGGGGCGGCCTCCACATGCAGTTCCTGCAGCTTCTTGCGCACGTCCGGGTGGCCCAGCGCGGCCTGGACGTCCCTGTTCAGGCGAAGGACCACCGCGCGCGGTGTGCGGGACGGCGCCGCCAGCGCATTCCAGGAGGCTGCCACCAGCCCCGTGAGGCCGGACTCTGCCGCGGTGGGGACATCGGGCAGGGTCGGCGAACGCGCCGCACCGGTGACGGCCAGCACGCGCAGGGCCCGAGCCTGCACCTGCCCCATCACCGGCCCGAGGATCTCGACCGCCGCGTCGACCTGCCCGCCACGCAGCGCGGTCACGACGGCCGGTGTGCCGTTGAAGGGCACGATCTGCAGGTCGATGCCTGCCACGGACTTGAGCAGTTCCGCGACCAGGTTCTGTGTGCTGCCGATGTTGATGGATCCGATGTTGAGCTTGCCGGGGTTGGCGCGCGCAAACGCCACCAGTTCGCCCAGCGTCTTGAAACGCGCGTCGGCGGCGGTCAGGATGGCGATGTCGAATGTCGCGAGCGTGGACACCGGCGCGAAGTCACGCTGCGTGTCAAATGGCAGCGTCTTGAAAAGACCCGCGCTCACCGCGGTACCGTTGGACATGAGCAGCAGGGTGTGGCCATCGGGCTCCGCCTTGGCCACCGCGTCCCCGGCGGCCACCCCGCCCGCGCCCGGCCGGTTCTCGATCAGGACCGGCTGCCCGAGGGATTCGGACAGCTTCTGGGCCACCGTGCGCGCCGTCAGGTCGGCCACACCACCCGCCCCGAAGGGCACGACGATGCGGATCGGCTTGGACGGGAAGGTCTGGGCATGTGCCTGGCCGCCCGCCAGGGCCACGGCGGCCAGCGATGCCAGACGGACGGCGATGTGCCTGCGCGTGAAACCCGATGGGTGCATGCATCAGCCCCGCAGGTTCTGGTTGAAAAATGCCATGGTGCGGTCCCAGGCCAGTTTGGCCGCTGCCGCATCGAAGCGCGGCGTGGTGTCGTTGTTGAATCCGTGCTGGGTGCCCGGATACTGGTGCGCAGTGTAGCGCGCGCCTGCGGCCTTGAGCGCCGCCTCGTAGGCCGGCCAGGCGGCATTGATGCGCTCGTCCACGGCCGCAAAATGGATCAGCAGGGGCGCCTTGACCTTGGCGGCTTCCTCCACTGCGGGGTGGTTGCCATAGAAAGGCACACCGGCCGCCAGGTCGGGCAGGCGGGTCGACAGGAAATGCACCATCCCGCCGCCGTAGCAGAAGCCCACCGCGCCGTACTTGCCGGTGCACTCCGGCCGCTCCTTGAGCAGCTTGGCGGCAACCAGGAAGTCCTCGCGGGTCTTGGCCTGGTCGAGCTTGGAAAACAGTTCACGCGCTTTGTCCTCGTCGCCGGGGTAACCCCCCTGCGGCGTCAGGGCGTCTGGCGCGAACGCGATGAAGTTGTCCAGCGCCAGGCGACGGGTGATGTCCTCGATGTGCGGATTGAGGCCGCGGTTCTCGTGCACCACCAGGATACCGGGCAGCTTGCCGGTGGCATTGGCCGGCATGGCCAGGTACCCCTTCATGCTGCCCGAGCCGTTGGGTGATGCGTAGGTCAGCATCTCGGTCTTGAGGCGCTTGTCGTCCTTGGGCACCACCTGCGCGGCTGCGAAATTGGGGCTCAGGGACGCCAGCAGCATGCTGGCGGTGACGCCCCCGACGGCGAATTTCTGGGCCCGCTCCAGGAAACCGCGGCGGTCGATGCCGCCGTGCACATAGGCGTCAAAGAGGATCAGCAGTTCCTGGTCGTAGTCGGCGGCGGTCTTGCGTTGCATGGGGACTCCTGTAATGGGGTGAAGGATAACGAAACACCGCGGGGATTGCCAAAGCTTCCCCCGTACGACTTGTTTCGGGGGCCGGGTTGAACCGCAGCCGGTCCATAATCGGCACCGCGAACCCTGCCCCGACCCCCTCCACGCAGCCCCGCAGAACACTCTTCACACCATGCAAATCCAAGCCCATGCAGCCATCGTGACCGGCGGCGCCTCGGGACTCGGCGAAGCCACAGCGCGCGAACTCGCACGGCTCGGCGCCAGAGTCGCCATCCTGGACGTCAACACCGCACTCGCCGAGCAGGTGGCCGCGGACATCGGGGGCATCGCCTGCCACTGCGACATCACCAGTACGGACAGCGTCACCGCCGCCCTGGCCCGTGCGGCCCAGGCCCACGGGCCGGCGCGCATCCTGATGAACATCGCCGGCATCGGCAGCGCCAAGCGCATCGTCGGCAAGGACGGCAACCCGGCCCCCCTGGAAGACTTCGCGCGCGTGGTGCAGGTCAACCTGATCGGCAGCTACAACATCAGCCGGCTGTTTGCCGCCGAATGCGCCCGCCTGGCGCCGCTGGACGGCGGCGAGCGGGGGGTGATGGTGTTCACGGCCTCCGTGGCCGCGTTCGACGGTCAGGTGGGTCAGCAGGCCTACAGCGCCTCCAAGGGCGGTCTGGTCGGCATGACCCTGCCGATGGCGCGGGACCTGGCGCAGCACGGCATCCGTGTGTGCACGGTGGCGCCAGGCCTGTTCGCCACGCCCTTGCTGCGTTCGCTGCCCGAACCGGTGCAGGCGTCGCTGGCGGCCTCCATCCCGTTCCCTCCTCGCCTGGGCAAGCCCTCGGAATTCGCCGAACTGGCCTGCCATATCGTGACCAACGGCCACCTGAACGGCGAGGTGATACGGCTCGACGGCGCATTGCGCATGGCACCGCGCTGAGTACGGCAAGCAACGAGGAGACGGCCCGATGAGCGCAAAGGAGCCCGCAGCAGTCAGCCAGCTGCTGAGCCTGCTGGAGTCCCGCTATGCGATCCGCGTCCTGTGGGCATTGCGCGACGGCCATCCCCAGACCTTCCGGCTCCTGCAGGACAGCGTCGGCGGCATCACTCCCAACACCTTGAACACCCGCATCAAGGAACTGCGTGGAGCGGGTCTCATGGGCCACGGGGACGACGGCTACATCGTCACCCCGGCTGGCGCAGACCTGCTCCGGCGCCTGTCCGAACTGCCCGCGTTCGCCACCCGCTGGGCGGCAGCGCAGGCCCGCAAAAAAGTCTGACACCATGCCTGCCGTGACCGAACTCCTGACCACCGACCACATCCTGCCCGAAGACCACAGCCAGGCCCTGCTGGTCGGCCGCATCTGGACCGAGGGCCTGGGCCCCACCCTGGTGCGCGTGACCGCAAGCCACCTCTACGACCTGTCGGGCGTGGCCGCCACCTGCTCCGAGCTGCTCGACATGCCGGATCCGGCCGCTGCGGTGCGCGCCCATGGCGCGGTGCCGATTGCCACGACCCCGACCGTGCTGGCCAACTCGGCGCAGGACCTCCGCGACCCGTCCACCCCCTGGTTCATCGCACCCTGCGACCTGCAGGCGGTGAAGGCCGCCGGCGTCACCTTCGTGGCCTCGATGCTGGAGCGCGTGATCGAGGAGCAGGCCCGGGGCGATGCCGCCCGCGCCGAGGCTGTTCGGCGCTCGGTCGTGGGCGTGATCGGGGACAACCTGCGCAGCGTGCAGCCCGGCTCCGCGCAGGCCAAGCAGCTGCGCGACGTGCTGATCCGCCAGGGCGTCTGGTCGCAGTACCTGGAGGTCGGTATCGGCGAGGACGCGGAGATCTTCACCAAGGCCCAGCCGCTCAGTGCCGTGGGGGTGGGCGCCGATGTCGGCCTGCACCCCGGCAGCTCCTGGAACAATCCCGAGCCGGAAGTGGTGCTGGCCGTGAACAGCCGCGGCGAGACCGTCGGCTGCACGCTCGGCAACGATGTCAACCTGCGCGACTTCGAGGGCCGCAGTGCGCTCCTGCTGGGCAAGGCCAAGGACAACAACGCGTCGGCGGCGATCGGGCCCTTCATCCGCGTTTTCGACACGCATTTCGGAATCGGCGATGTGCGCGCCTGCGAGCTGTCCATGCAGGTCGACAGCGCCGACGGCAGCTTCCACATGCAGGGCAGCAGCAACCTGGCGATGATCAGCCGCGACCCGCTGGACCTGGTCAACCACGCGATCGGCGACCCGGGACGACGCACCCACCAGTACCCGGACGGCTTCATGCTGTACCTGGGCACCATGTTCGCCCCCACGCAGGACCGCTTCGGCCCGGGACAGGGATTCACCCATGCGGTCGGCGACCGCGTTTGCATCTCCACGCCACGCCTGGGCCGGCTGGTGAACCGGGTCGGCCTGTGCGACACCGTGGCACCCTGGACCTACGGCCTGCGCGACCTGATGCGCGACCTGGCGCGGCGCGGCCTGCTGGCATAATTTCCGGTTTACCTTCCAGCGGACACCCCATGAACACCACCCCCAGCGGACTGCAATACCTCGACACCACCGTGGGCGACGGCGCCGAAGCAACGGCCGGCCAGCGCGTCACGGTGCACTACACCGGCTGGCTCTACAACGAGGGGGTGCAGGGCGCCAAGTTCGATTCCAGCAAGGACCGCCGCGACCCGTTCGTGTTCTCGCTCGGCGCCGGCATGGTGATCCGCGGCTGGGACGAAGGCGTTGCCGGCATGAAGGTCGGCGGCGCCCGCACGCTGATCATCCCGCCCGAGCTGGGCTACGGCGCACGCGGCGCCGGTGGTGTGATCCCCGGCAATGCGACGCTGAAGTTCGACGTCGAACTGCTCGCGCTGTCCTGATGGACCCGCGCCCGGCGCAGGCCGGGCGCCCCTTCGGTGCCGGCCAGGGGGCACAAGCCGCCAGGCAGTTGGGCAGGCCTTGAAAGTGGCCAAGCCGCCCCAAGGTCCTGCCTGTCCCTCTTGTTTCTCCCTTACTCGCATGTCAGACACCACCCCACCCGATCCCAACCAGGCCTACCAGAACCCCGACGATGCGGGCGCATCCCCGTCCGGACAGGAGCCTGACCTGCTGACCCGCACCCAGGCGGAACTGGCCGTGCTGCAGGCCAAGAGCACCGAGCTGGCCGACCAGTACCTGCGCGCCAAGGCCGAGGCCGAAAACGCGCGCCGCCGCGCCGAGGAAGAAATCGCCAAGACCCGCAAATTCGCCGTCGAAAGCTTCGCCGAGGCCATGTTGCCGGTGGTGGACAGCCTGGAAACCGGCCTGTCGCTGAAGGACGCCACGGCGGAGCAGATCCGCGAGGGCTCCCAGGCCACCCTGCGCCAGCTGGCCACCGCGCTGGAGCGCAACAAGGTGATCGCCATCAACCCGGCAGCGGGAACCCGGTTCGACCCGCACCAGCACCAGGCGATCAGCATGGTGCCCTCCGAGCAGGAAGCCAACACGGTGGTCGCCGTGCTTCAAAAGGGCTACCTGATCGCCGACCGGGTGCTGCGCCCGGCCCTGGTCACCGTATCGGCCCCCAAATAAAGCCTTGAAATGCGTGCGGGAATCCGCACTTGCCAGTCAGGAACAGTTTTTGAAACCAGTCCGGCGGCACCCGCAGGTGCACCCGGGCGACTCTGGAGAAGACCATGGGAAGAATCATCGGCATCGATCTCGGCACCACCAACAGCTGCGTGGCCATCATGGAGGGCAACATGCCCAAGGTGATCGAGAACTCGGAAGGCGCCCGCACCACGCCCTCCATCATCGCCTACCAGGAAGACGGCGAGGTACTCGTCGGCGCTTCGGCCAAGCGCCAGGCGGTGACCAACCCGCGCAACACGCTGTATGCCGTGAAGCGCCTGATCGGTCGCAAGTTCGTCGAGAAGGAAGTCCAGAAGGACATCTCGCTGATGCCCTACAAGATCGTGGCTGCCGACAACGGCGACGCCTGGGTCGAGGTGCGCGGCAAGGCCATGGCGGCCCAGCAGGTCAGCGCCGACGTGCTGCGCAAGATGAAGAAGACCGCCGAGGACTACCTGGGCGAAACCGTCACCGAGGCGGTCATCACCGTCCCGGCCTACTTCAATGACGCCCAGCGCCAGGCCACCAAGGACGCCGGCCGCATTGCCGGCCTGGATGTCAAGCGCATCATCAACGAGCCGACGGCTGCCGCGCTCGCATTCGGCCTGGACAAGAACGAGAAGGGCGACCGCAAGATCGCCGTCTACGACCTGGGCGGTGGCACCTTCGACGTGTCCATCATCGAGATCGCCGACGTGGACGGCGAGAAGCAGTTCGAGGTGTTGTCCACCAACGGCGACACCTTCCTGGGCGGCGAGGACTTCGACCAGCGCATCATCGACTTCATCATCGCCGAGTTCAAGAAGGAACAGGGCGTCGACCTCGGCAAGGACGTGCTGGCCCTGCAGCGCCTGAAGGAAGCGGCCGAGAAGGCCAAGATCGAGCTGTCCAGCGGTGCGCAGACCGACATCAACCTGCCCTACGTGACCGCCGACGCGTCGGGCCCGAAGCACCTGAACATCAAGCTCAGCCGTGCCAAGCTCGAGGCCCTGGTGGACGACCTGGTCGAGCGCACCATCGCGCCCTGCCGCACCGCCATCAAGGACGCCGGCGTGTCCGTGGGCGACATCCACGACGTGATCCTGGTCGGCGGCATGACCCGCATGCCCAAGGTGCAGGAGAAGGTGAAGGAGTTCTTCGGTCGCGAGCCGCGCAAGGACGTCAACCCGGACGAAGCGGTCGCCGTGGGCGCTGCCATCCAGGGCCAGGTGCTGACCGGTGACCGCAAGGACGTCCTGCTGCTCGACGTGACCCCGCTGTCGCTGGGCATCGAGACGCTGGGTGGCGTGATGACCAAGATGATCACCAAGAACACCACCATCCCGACCAAGTTCGCGCAGACCTTCTCGACCGCCGACGACAACCAGCCGGCGGTGACGATCAAGGTGTTCCAGGGCGAGCGCGAGATCGCCGCCGGCAACAAGATGCTGGGCGAGTTCAACCTCGAGGGCATCCCGCCAGCCGCCCGCGGCACGCCGCAGATCGAGGTCAGCTTCGACATCGATGCCAACGGCATCCTGCATGTGGGCGCCAAGGACAAGGGCACCGGCAAGGAGAACAAGATCACCATCAAGGCCAACTCCGGGCTGACCGAGGCCGAGATCCAGCAGATGGTGAAGGATGCCGAGCTCAACGCCGCCGAAGACAAGAAGAAGCTCGAACTGGTACAGGCCCGCAACCAGGCCGAAGCCAGCGTGCACAGCGTCAAGAAGAGCCTGACCGAATACGGCGACAAGCTCGACGCCGGCGAGAAGGAAAAGATCGAGGGCGCCATCAAGGACCTCGAAGCGGCATTGCTGGGTGAAGACAAGGCCGCGATCGACGACAAGAACAATGCGTTGATGGCCGCCAGCCAGAAACTCGGCGAGAAGATGTACGCCGACATGCAGGCCAAGCAGGCTGCAGAAGGTGCGGGCGCCCAGGCGGCCCCGGGCGGCGGAGGCGGTGGTGGTGGCGGCGGCAATGCCGGCGGCGCCAAACCGAACGACGACGATGTGGTCGACGCCGAGGTGAAGGAAGTCAAGAGGTCCTGAGCCTCAGGCCCTGATCCGCAACCCGCCGCGCGTGCAGGGCTCCCCCGGGACCTGCACCGCGGCGATCTGCTTTGAAGACCGCCCCCGAACGACCTGCCCCCAACAACCGTTAACCGCGAGCTGACCGAGAACGACGATGGCCAAACGAGACTACTACGAAACGCTGGGCGTGCCCAAGAACGCCTCCGACGAGGAGATCAAGAAGTCCTATCGCAAGCTCGCGATGAAGTTCCACCCGGACCGCAACCAGGGTGACAGCGCCAAGGCCGCCGAGGAGAAGTTCAAGGACGCCAAGGAAGCCTACGAAATGTTGTCCGACCCGCAGAAGCGGGCGGCCTACGACCAGTACGGGCACGCCGGTGTCGACCCCAACATGCGGGGCCAGGGTGGGCCCGGTGCGGAGGGCTTTGGTGGTTTTGCCGAGGCCTTCGGCGACATCTTCGGCGACATGTTCGGTCAGCAGCGCGGCGGGCGCGCTGGCGGCGGTGGCCGCCAGGTCTACCGCGGCGGGGACCTCAGCTACGCGATGGAGATCACGCTGGAGGAAGCGGCCCGCGGCAAGGACGCGCAGATCCGCATCCCCAGCTGGGAGAACTGCGACACCTGCCACGGCACCGGCGCCAAGCCGGGCACCCAGGTCAAGACCTGCGGCACCTGCAGCGGTTCGGGCAGCGTGCAGATGCGCCAGGGCTTCTTCAGTGTCCAGCAGACCTGCCCCACCTGCCGCGGCAGTGGCAAGGTGATTCCCGAGCCCTGCACGGTATGCCATGGGCAGGGCAAACTGAAGAAGCAGAAGACCCTGGAGGTCAAGATCCCGTCCGGCATCGACGGCGGCATGCGCATCCGCAGCACCGGCAATGGCGAGCCCGGCACCAATGGCGGACCGGCCGGCGACCTGTACATCGAGATCCGGCTCAAGAAACACGAGATCTTCGAGCGCGACGGCGACGACCTGCATTGCTCGGTGCCGATCAGCATGATCACTGCCGCGCTTGGCGGCGAGATCGACGTGCCCACACTGGCCGGCAAGGCTGCCATCGACATCCCGGAGGGAACCCAGACCGGCAAGCAGTTCCGGCTGCGCGGCAAGGGGCTCAAGGGCGTGCGGGCGAGCTACCCGGGCGACCTGTACTGCCACATCCTGGTGGAGACGCCGGTCAAGCTCAGCGAACATCAGCGCAAGCTGCTGCGCGACCTGGAAGAGTCGCTCAAGAAGGGTGGCGGCAAGCACTCGCCGACCGGCGACAGCTGGACCGACCGGCTGAAGAGCTTCTTCAGCTGACGGGTGGCCGGGTGACCGGGTGACCGGGTGACCGATACTGTCCCCTCGACACACAAGGAGGGGACATGGCGGTGAACATCACGTTTCTGGGAGGCGCCGGCACGGTGACCGGCTCCAAGTACCTGGTCACGCACGATCGGCAGCGTCTGCTCGTCGACTGTGGCCTGTTCCAGGGCTACAAGCAACTGCGGCTGCGCAACTGGACACCCCTGCCGGTCGCACCGGACCAGATCGGCGCAGTGGTGCTGACCCATGCCCACCTGGACCACAGCGGCTACCTGCCGCTGCTGGCCAACGAGGGCTTTGCCGGCAAGGTCTTCGCCACGCCCGGCACCCGGGACCTGTGCCGCATCCTGCTGCCGGACAGCGGCTTCCTCCAGGAGGAGGACGCGTCCTTCGCCAACCGCCACGGCTTCTCCAAACATGCGCCCGCCAAGCCCCTGTACACCCGCGCCGATGCGGTGCGAAGCCTGAAACTCATCAAGACTGTCAAGATGAACCGCAGCTTCGAGCCGCTGCCGGGCTGGAAGGCCATCTTCAGCGCAGCCGGCCATATCCTGGGGGCGTCGAGCCTGCTGCTGGAAGTGGCGGGCCACCGCATCCTGTTCTCCGGGGACCTGGGCCGCAGCGACGACCTGATCATGAACCCGCCCGAGCGGCCACCGCTGGCCGACACCGTGCTGGTGGAGTCCACCTACGGCGACCGCACGCATCCCGACGAGAACATCCTGACCGAACTCGCCCCACTGCTGAACAGGGTAGCTGCCCGTGGCGGGGTCGCAGTCGTCCCGGTGTTCGCTGTCGGCCGGGCCCAGGCCCTGCTGCATGCGATCAACCTGCTCAAGGCGCAAAAGGCCATTCCGAAGTCACTGCCCGTCTTTCTGGACAGCCCGATGGCCGTAAAGACCACGCACCTGTTCGACGACCACCTGGGGGAACACAGGCTGACATCCCGCGAGGCCGAGGGGCTCACACGCGGCGCGACCATGGTCAGCGGCACGGACGAGTCCAAGGCCCTGGGCGGACGCCGTGGCCCGATGGTGATCCTCTCGGCCAGTGGCATGGCGACCGGTGGCCGTGTGCTGCACCATCTGGCCCACTATGCCGGCAACCACCGCAACATGATCATCCTGACGGGGTACCAGGCGCCGGGCACGCGCGGCGCCACCTTTGCCAGTGGCGCCCGCACGGTGCGCATCCATGGCCGCGATGTCACCATCAACGCCGAGGTGGCGCAGCTTCAATCGTCGTCCGCCCATGCCGATGCCGGCCAGCTGCTGGCCTGGCTGCGCGCCATGCCGTCCCCACCGGCACAGGTCTATGTGGTGCACGGCGACCCGGGCGCGGCGGACGAGCTGCGCAAGCGCATCGAGCATGATCTGGGATGGCGGGCGCTGGTGCCGGAACACGGCTCGACCTGGCCAGGTTGAGACCCGCTTTCAGAAAAGGCTCTGCTGCCCGGCCAGGAGCGATGCCCTGAACAGGGAAACATCCAGCGGCTCGCGTTCCCGGTGAAGGCCCAGACGCGCGCAGGTCTTGTGGAAGCGCTGGGCGATCAGGTCGGCCCAGACGCCAGAGCCCTTCATGCGGGTGGAGAAGTCGGCGTCATAGTCCTTGCCGCCGCGCATGTCGCGTATGCGTGCCATGACGCGCTCGGCGCGGTCCGGGTAATGCTGGGCCAGCCACTCCTGGAAGAGCGCATTGAGCTCCCAGGGCAGGCGCATCACGGTGTAGAAGGCGCAGCGGGCGCCGGCCTGCGCTGCCGCCTCGAGCACCTGCTCCATGTCGTCGTTGATGAAGGGGATCTGCGGCGCAACACTTACACCCACCGGCACGTCGGCCTCGGCCAGGGTGCGGATGGTTCGCAGGCGACGGTGGGGTGCGGCAGCCCTGGGCTCCAGGATGCGGGCCAGGCGCGGGTCGAGTGTGGTGATGGTCACGTACACGGCGGCAAGCCGGCGCCCTGCCATCGGAGCGAGCAGGTCCAGATCGCGCTCGACGCCGCTGCCCTTGGTGACGATGGCCAGGGGGTGGTGGCACGCATGCAGCACCTCCAGCACAGCGCGGGTGATGCGCCATTCACGCTCGACAGGCTGGTAGGCATCGGTGGCGGAACCGATGACGATCTGGCGCGGCAGGTAACTGGCGGCCTGCAGTTCACGGGCCAGCACCTGCGGCAGGTTGGGTTTGGCGACGAGGCGGGTTTCGAAGTCCAGGCCTGGCGACAGGTTCAGGTAGCTGTGGGTCGGCCGTGCGTAACAGTAGATGCAGCCGTGTTCGCAGCCCCGGTAGGGATTCAGGCCGTAGTCGAAATGGATGTCCGGTGAGTCGTTCCGGCTGATGGCGCTGCGGGCCTCCTGGGCCGTGACCAGGGTCGGTGGCGCTTCAGGGAGGGTGGAGCCCGCGTCCTCCAGGCTGCCCCAGCCGTCATCAAAACCATTGCGTTCGTCCTTCGCGAAGCGGTGCGCCATGCGCGAGGCACTGCCCCGGCCCTTGATGGGCGACACGGCGTGGAGAGGGATCGAATAACTGGACATCCATCCAGTATAGAACCCCTTCCTGGTCCGTCAAGCGCCGCTTTGCCCGAGCAGCCGCTCCCGCGCCGCCTGGTATTCACGGCGCAGCTGGGCCACATAAGCGGCCGTACTCTGCACCTTGGTGATGGCACCAATGCCCTGGCCACAGCCCCAGATGTCTTTCCAGGCCTTGGTGGAGGCGCCGGCAAAATTCATCTTCGACGGATCACTCTCGGGGAGCTTGTCGGGGTCCAGGCCAGCGGCCCGGATGCTGGGCGCCAGGTAGTTGCCGTGGACGCCGGTGAACAGATTGCTGTAGACGATGTCGTCCGAGCTGCCGTCGACGATGGCCTGCTTGTAGGCCTCGCTCGCGCGGGCTTCTTCGGTGGCGATGAAGGCCGAGCCGATGTAGGCGAAGTCGGCGCCCATCGCCTGCGCCGCCAGCACGCCACCGCCGGTGGAGATGGAGCCCGACAGGGCCACTGGCCCGTCGAACCACTGGCGGATTTCCTGGACCAGCGCAAACGGGCTTTTCACGCCCGCGTGACCGCCGGCGCCGGTCGCCACCGCGATCAGGCCGTCCGCACCCTTCTCGATCGCCTTGTGGGCGAACCGGTTGTTGATGATGTCGTGCAGCACCACGCCGCCGTAACTGTGCGCGGCCGCATTGATGTCCTCGCGCGCGCCCAGGCTGGTGATGATGATCGGCACCTTGTACTTCACGCACATCTGCATGTCGTGCTCCAGCCGGTCATTGCTCTTGTGCACGATCTGGTTGATGGCGAAAGGTGCCGCCGGCTGCTCCGGGTGGTCGCGGTTGTAGGCCGCGAGCGTCTCGGTGATCTCGGCCAGCCACTCCTCCAGCTGCGACGCAGGGCGGGCATTGAGGGCCGGCATCGAGCCCACCACGCCCGCAATGCACTGGGCGATCACCATCCTGGGGTTGCTGATGATGAACAGTGGCGAGCCGATGATCGGCAGAGGCAGGGCGTCAAGGGGAGCCGGCAGCTTGGACATGGGCGCTTTCAGGAGGATGCGTTCAGAAGGATTCCAGGGCCAGCGCGGTGACGCACTCGGCACCTTCGACGATGCTGTCGCGCATGCCGGGGGCCTTGGCCAGCAGGTGGTCGGCATAGAAGCGCGCAGTGACGATCTTGGCCTGCATGAAGGCGGTGTCTGTGCCTTGCGCGAGTTGCTCCTGCGCCACCAGCAGGGCGCGCGCCATCTGCCAGCCAGCCATCAGGTTGCCGGCCAGCATCAGGTAGGGGACGCTGCCACTGAACACCGCATTCGGAGCGGCCTTGGTGCCGCCGGCCACGAACCGCACCACATCGGCGAAGGCTTCGCGGGCAGCCTGCAGGCGCCGCGCCACGGCAACGGCGTCGGCCGTGCCACTCTCGCGCAGTTGCTGCTCGGTTCCAGCCACCTGGTCCGCGATGGCCAGTGCCGTCCTGCCACCATCGCGCGCCGTCTTGCGGCCCACGAGGTCGTTGGCCTGAATGGCGGTCGTGCCCTCGTAGATGGTGAGGATCTTGGCATCGCGGTAGTACTGCGCCGCACCGGTCTCCTCGATGAAACCCATGCCGCCATGCACCTGCACGCCCAGGCTGGTGACTTCCAGGCTCATCTCGGTGCTGTAGCCCTTGACCAGGGGGACGAGAAACTCGTAGAAGGCCGCATTCTGCTTGCGCACCTCGGCATCCGGGTGGTGGTGCGCGGCGTCGTAGGCGGCCGCGGCCACCGTGGCCATCGCACGGCAGCCCTCGGTGTAGGCACGCATGGTCATGAGCATGCGCTTCACGTCCGGGTGGTGGATGATCGGCGCGCTGGCCTGGATCGAGCCATCGACCGGCCGGCTCTGCACCCGTTCACGGGCAAATTGCACCGCCTTCTGGTAGGCGCGTTCGGCGATCGCGATGCCTTGAACGCCGACCGCGTAACGCGCCGCATTCATCATGATGAACATGTATTCCAGGCCACGGTTCTCCTGGCCCACCAGGAAACCGACGGCGCCGCCATGGTCGCCGTACTGCAGCACCGCCGTGGGCGAGGCCTTGATGCCCATCTTGTGCTCGATGCTCACGCAGTGGACATCGTTGCGCGCGCCGCAGCTGCCGTCGGCATTGACCAGGAACTTCGGAACCACGAACAGGCTGATGCCCTTGACGCCCTCGGGTGCGCCCGTCACCCGCGCAAGCACGAGGTGCACGATGTTCTCGGCCATGTCGTGTTCACCGTAGGTGATGTAGATCTTGGTGCCGAACACCTTGTAGCTGCCATCCGGCTGCGGCTCGGCGCGGGTGCGCACCATGGCCAGGTCGGAGCCGGCCTGCGGCTCGGTCAGGTTCATGGTGCCGGTCCACCGGCCGTTGACCAGGTTCTCCAGGTACACGGCCTTCAGGTCCTCCGAGCCTGCCGTCAGCAGCGCCTCGATCGCGCCGTCGGTCAGCAGCGGACACAACGCAAAACTCATGTTGGCGCTGTTGACCATCTCGATGCAGGCCGCACCGATGGTCTTGGGCAGGCCCTGCCCGCCAAAGGCCGCAGGGTGCTGCAAGCCCTGCCAGCCGCCCTCGACGAACTGCTCGAAAGCGCGCTTGAATCCCGGCGTCGTGGTGACGGACCCGTCCTTCCAGGACGACGGATTCCTGTCGCCTTCCCAGTTGAGCGGCGCAATCACATCCTGGTTGAACCTGGCAGCCTCCTCCAGCACCGCCTGGGCCGTGTCGAAACCTGCATCCTCGAAACCGGGCAACTGGGCCACCTGCTCGATGTTGGCCAGATGGCGGATGTCGAACAGCATGTCCTTCACGGGTGCAACGTAGCTCATGGGAAACCTCCGGATACGAAAAGGCCGTTCATCCTGAAAACCATGTCCGAGGAGAACGGCCGGGGAAATCGGGCTCAGACCCTGTCGGCACCGTCGGCAGCGACAAGGCCCCTGGCTGCGTGTCAGCCCTTACAGCGAGGACACCAGTTGCGGCACGGCGACGAACAGGTCCGCCTCCAGGCCGTAGTCGGCCACCGAGAAGATGGGCGCCTCGGCATCCTTGTTGATGGCCACGATCACCTTGCTGTCCTTCATGCCCGCCAGGTGCTGGATCGCGCCGCTGATGCCGCAGGCCACGTACAGCTGCGGCGCGACGATCTTGCCGGTCTGCCCCACCTGCCAGTCGTTGGGCGCGTAACCCGCATCCACGGCCGCACGCGACGCACCCATTGCAGCGCCCAGCTTGTCGGCCAGCGGTGTCATGACTTCGGTGAACTTCTCGGCGCTGCCCAGGGCCCGGCCGCCGCTGACCACGATCTTGGCTGCCGTCAGTTCAGGACGGTCGTTCTTGGCAATCTCGCTGCCGATGAAGGTCGCCTTGGGAGTGGCAGCCACCGCAGCCACCGATTCCACCGCAGCGCTGCCGCCTGTGGCAGCGGCCGCGTCGAAACCGGTGGTACGCACGGTCAGCACCTTGACCGCGTCCAGGCTCTGCACTGTCGCAATCGCATTGCCGGCGTAGATGGCGCGCTCGAAGGTGTCCGGGCTGTCGACCTTGGAGATCTCCGAGATCTGGCCAACGTCGAGCTTGGCGGCCACGCGCGGGGCGATGTTCTTGCCCGAGGCGGTAGCCGCGAACAGGATGTGGCTGTAGCCACCCGCCACCGCCAGCACCTGGGCCGCGACGTTCTCGGCCAGGCCATGGGCGAAGCCCGCGTCCTCGGCGTGCAGCACCTTGGACACACCGCTGATGGCCGCGGCTGCTGCAGCCGCGCCACCCGCGTTGGAGCCCGCCACCAGCACATGCACGTCGCCGCCACATTGCAGCGCGGCGGTCACGGCGTTGAGCGTGCCGCTCTTGATCGAGGTGTTGTCGTGTTCAGCGATTACCAGGGAAGTCATGTAAGTACTCCAATGCATTGCGGAAAACCCTGCGATGCAAGCACCGCGAGGACTGGACGGGAACGACCGCAGAACCGGCTTTGCCGGGCTGCTGGTGTTGCCCCCCTGAGGGGGGAGACGGCTGCACGAAGTGAGCCGTAACGGGGGTGGACCACTGCTAGATGACCTTTGCTTCGTTCTTGAGTTTGTCGACCAGGGCGGCCACATCGGCCACCTTGATGCCGGCGCTGCGGGTGGGCGGCTCCTTGACCTTGAGGGTCTTGATGTGCGGGGCCACGTCCACGCCGAGGTCAGCAGGCTTGAAGTTGTCCAGCTGCTTCTTCTTGGCCTTCATGATGTTGGGCAGCGTCACGTAGCGCGGCTCGTTCAGGCGCAGGTCGGTGGTGATGATGGCGGGCAGCGACAGGTGGATGATCTCCATGCCGCCGTCGACCTCGCGCGTCACGCGGGCGTGGCCGTCGATGATCTCGACCTTGCTGGCAAAGGTGCCCTGTGGCATGTCGCACAGCGCGGCGAGCATCTGGCCGGTCTGGTTGCAGTCGTCGTCGATCGCCTGCTTGCCCAGGATCACCAGGCCCGGCTGCTCCTTGTCGACCAGCGCCTTGAGCAGCTTGGCCACCGCCAGGGGCTGAAGTTCTTCGGTGGTCTCGACCAGGATGGCGCGGTCGGCGCCGATGGCCATGGCGGTGCGCAGGGTTTCCTGGCACTGCGCGACGCCACAGGAAACGGCGATCACCTCGGTGGCGGCGCCTTTCTCGCGCAGACGAACAGCCTCTTCGATCGCGATCTCGTCAAACGGATTCATGCTCATCTTGACGTTGGTGATGTCCACGCCACTGCCGTCAGACTTGACGCGCACCTTGACGTTGTAATCCACCACACGCTTTACCGGTACCAAGACCTTCATTACAGAGACTCCAAGGATTGATTGAACAGACGGATGCGGGTTGAATCACCGGATTTTATGCGCCCCGGGCCGACCAGGGTCTTCACCCTGGCGACACCGGCCAGCAACACGCCGCCAGGCCAGCGTCAAATAAAAGAACGGTCGTTCGTTTTAAGGGTAGTCGGCGGCTTGCGGCGCCACTGGCCGCTGGGGTGGCTGCACCTGGATACCCTGGGAGCGCAGCGCCTGCAGGATCGCGCGGTTGACGTCGGAGCGCACATTGAGCTGCCCGTTCTCCGGGTCCGCGATCCAGTAGCCCACCGTGAACTCCAGTCCGTCTATGGCGAAGGACGACAGTGCCACCGTCGGCGGCGGGCTGCGCAATACCCGGGCCTGGGCCAGCGTGGCGGCCTCCAGCAACTGCATGACCTGGTCCACATCACAGTCGTAGGGCACCAGCAGGACGGTGGACAACCAGAGCCTGCGGTCGCTGAGCGACAGGTTCTCGACCCGGTTGACGATGAACATCTCGTTCGGAACGATGGACTCTCGGCCGGTCGGCGCACGGATCACCGAGTACCGCGCGTTGATGTCCGACACCACCCCCTCGAAATTGTCGACCCGCACACTGTCGCCGATGCGCACGCTGCGCTCGGCCAGCATGACAAACCCGCTGACATAGTTGGAGGCCAGCTTCTGCAGGCCCAGTCCGATGCCAACGCCCACGGCACCCCCGAGTACCGACAGGGCGGTGAGGTCGATGCCGGCGGCCGTCAGCGCCACCATCAGGCCGATCAGCATCAGCAGTGCCCGCAGCGCGTTGCTGACGGCCTTGCGCAGGGACAGGTCGCCACCGGAGGCGGCACGCAGCAGCCGGGCCTCGAGCGCGGACGACACCCACAGCGTCAGGATCAGCACTGCGCCGGCAGTGAGGCTGCCCTCGATCAGCGTGCGCAGCGACAGCACCGCCCCACCGACCTTCCAATGGATCTGGTCGAGTTCCTCCAGCATCAGCGGCAGCAGGCCGCTGACCCACAACACCATCGCCACCCACGCCATCCAGGAGATCGAACGCTCCAGGACCCGCACCAGTGGCGTATCGCTGAAAGCGGCCTGCAGCACCTTGACCCCGACACGGATCACCACCAGTGCGATGAGCACTGGCAGGGCAATCCGGAAAACCGCGACGGTGGCCACATGGGCCAGCAGCGTGCGCGCGCCGTAGGCCAGGCACAGCAGCACGAACGGAAACATCACCCCGTCGACCAGCTTGTGGCCGAACAGGATCGACCGGCTGTCGGTGTTGCGGACCGCCCGGCGCGTTGTCCAGACCAGCACCCAGGCCAGCACCACGCACAGCAGCAATGCGCCCAGTTCGACCAGCACGGCAGGGCGGCCCAGTGCAGCGAGCCACCCGGCCAGATCGTCGAAAGGCGCGGACTTGTTCATCGCCACTCAGACGTCGGCCAGCACCCGCAGGTGGGCCTCGACGCTGCGACCCAGAGCGCTCAGGTTGTAGCCGCCCTCGAGACAGGACACGATGCGGCTGCCCGCATGGTGGCGGGCGACGTCCTTGATGCGGCTGGTGATCCAGGCGTAGTCCTGTTCGACCAGGCCCAGCTGACCCATGTCATCTTCGCGGTGGGCGTCGAAACCGGCGCTGATGAAGATCATCTCCGGCCGGTGTTCCTCCATGCGCGGGATCCAGTGGGTGTCGACCAGTTCGCGGATCTGCATGCCCCTGGAATACGCCGGCACCGGCAAATTGACCAGGTTCGACGCGTTGGAGCGCGCGCCCCCTTCCGGGTAGAACGGGTGCTGGAAAAAACTGACCATGAGGATGCGCTCGTCGCCGGCCACGATGTCCTCGGTGCCATTGCCATGGTGGACATCGAAATCCACGATGACCACCCGTTGCAGGCCATGGCGTTCCAGCGCATATTTGGCGGCAATGGCGACGTTGTTGAAGAAGCAGAACCCCATGGCCTTGTCGTGGCAGGCATGGTGGCCGGGCGGGCGCACGCAGCAGAACGCGTTCTCCAGCTCGCCGGCGATCACCGCGTCGGTGGCGGCAATGGCGGCGCCCGCAGAACGCAGCGCGGCATCCCAGGTATGGATGTTGATGGCGGTATCGGGGTCGATCTTGGCGTGGGTTGGGCCGCCCGCCTCGATTTCCTCGCGCAGACCGTCGCTCAGCCCGCGCAGCGAAGCCACGAACATGCGACCGTGGGCCAGTTCGATGTCGGCCAGGGGCGCGACGGGCGCCTCGCGCCGGTCCAGCGCGTCGCCCACGCCGGAGACCAGCAGACGGTCCTCGATGGCATCCAGCCGCTCGGGGCACTCAGGATGGCCGGCCCCCATTTCATGCTTGCGGCAATCGGGGTGGGAAAAGTAACCGGTTCTGTTCATGGCGGGTCTGCGGGTCATCGGTTTTCGGGTAAGGTCATGCCATGCATGCCCCACAAAAGCTCAAGTCCTTGCTCGATCAGCTTAACACGGCCATTGTCGGAAAACCGACCCAGGTGCAGGACTGCGTCGCCTGCCTGCTGGCCGGCGGCCATCTGCTGATCGAAGACGTCCCCGGTGTCGGCAAGACCACCCTGGCCCATGCGCTGGCCCGCACCTTCGGTCTGCAGTTCTCACGCGTCCAGTTCACCTCGGACCTGATGCCCAGCGACCTCTCCGGCGTGTCGGTGTTCGAGCGCGGCAAGGACGCCTTCGTGTTCCACAGCGGGCCGATCTTCGCCCAGGTGCTGCTGGCCGACGAGATCAACCGTGCCAGCCCAAAGACCCAGAGCGCCCTGCTCGAGGCCATGGAGGAAAAGCAGGTCACGGTGGAGGGCGAGACACGGCCCCTGCCCAGCCCCTTCTTCGTGATCGCCACCCAGAATCCGCATGACCAGCTGGGCACCTATGCCCTGCCGGAGTCCCAGCTCGACCGCTTTCTGATGCGCATCTCGCTCGGTTACCCGGACCGCGCAGCCGAACGCGAGCTGCTCGGCGGCCGCGACCGGCGCGAGCTGGTCGAGACCCTGCCCGGCCTGCTGACGGCCGGCCAGTTGCACGAGTTGCAGCAGGAAGTGCTGGCCGTGCACACCTCGGATGCGGTGCTGGACTACGTGCAGGACCTGGTCGCGGCCACGCGCTCCGGCCAGTGGTTCCTGCAGGGCCTGAGCCCGCGCGCCGGGATCGCCGTCGTGCGGGCCGCCAAGGCGCAGGCCCTGCTGAACGGGCGCAACTATGTGGCGCCCGACGATGTGCAGGCCATCCTCCCGCAGACCATCGCCCACCGCCTGCTGCCCACCGGCGAGGCCGGCCGCGGAGCCGCTGAACAGGTGCAGGCGATGGTCCGGGCGGTGCCACTGTCCTGATGGTCGCCGGCATGCAGGCAGCGCTTCCCCGCAGCATGGCGCGCCCGCTGCACCGTGTGCGCGAGCGCATCCGGCGCTACTGGATCGAGCGGCTGCCGCTGCGCGACACCACGGTGCTGAACCAGCGCAATGTCTACATCCTGCCCACCCGCCCCGGCTTCATGCTGGGCGCAACCCTGCTGGTGCTGCTGGTCGCGTCCATCAATTACCAGCTCAACCTGGGTTACCTGCTCACCTTCCTGCTGGCGGGCAGCGCGCTGGTCGGCATGCACCTGTGCCACGGTACGCTGCGCGGCCTGACGCTGCAGCTGCAGCCGCCCGACCCCTCTTTTGCGGGCGCCAGCGTGCCGCTCACGATCCACCTGCGCAACATGCGGCGGCGAACCCGCTACGGCATCGGGCTGTCGGTACTGGGCGCGGACCACTGGGTCTGGACCGATGTGCCCGGCCAGGGCAGCAGCACCGTGCAGGTGGCGTTCCTGCCGGCGCAGCGCGGTCTGCATGTCCTGCCGGCGCTCACGGCCGAGACACGTTTCCCGCTGGGCACCTTCCGCGTATGGACCGTCTGGCGGCCGGCCTCGCGGGTGCTTGTCTATCCGCGGCCCGAGGCCCGCCACCCGCCACTGCCACCCGCTCAGCCGCGCAGCGGCGGCGCGCTGCGCAGCCATGCGGCGAGCGGCGGCGAGCAGGACGGCGTGCGTGCCTACCGGCGCGGCGACCCGCCCAAGCTGGTGGTCTGGAAGAAGGCTGCCAAGGCCGACGAACTGGTGAGCCGCGACACGCAGCAGACACAGGGCCTGGAGCTGTGGCTGGATCTGGCGCACACCGGCCTGCCGGCAGCCAGCGCCCGCGCTCCGGGTGATCCGGCCCTGGAACGCATCCTGTCCCGGCTGTGTGCCTGGGTCGTGGCCGCCGACCGCCAGGGCCTCGATTACGGACTGCGCCTGGGCACGCGGCAGATCCCGCCCGCCTCGGGAGAGGCCCATCGCAGGCATTGCCTCGAAGCGCTGGCGCTGCTGGGTGCGCAGGCCTGAGCCATGCTCGAACGGCTGTACAAGCTCCCCCGCGACGCGCGCGACACGCTGTTCCTGTTGCTGGTGATCGCCGCCGTGCTGGCGCCGCAGGCCAGCCGTCTGCCGCTGTGGTGCAGCGCGCTGGCGGTCGCGGTTCTGGTCTGGCGCGGCACGCTCGCCTGGACGGCGCGTCCCCTGCCCTCGCGCTGGTGGGTGCTGGGCCTGCTGGTGCTCACGGTCGGGGCCACGCTGTTTTCGCACCGCACCCTGCTGGGGCGGGATGCCGGCGTCACCATGATCGCCGTACTGCTGTCGCTCAAGACCCTGGAACTGCGGGCCCGGCGCGATGCCTTCGTGGTGTTCTTCCTGGGTTTCTTCACGATGCTCACGAATTTCTTCTTTTCCCAGTCGCTGCTGACCGCTGCGGGGATGCTGGTGGCGCTGATGGGCCTGCTCACCGCGCTGGTCAACACGCACATGCCGGTGGGCAAGCCTCCCCTGCGCGAGGCAGCCCGGGTCGCGGCCGTGATGGCCTTGCTGGGCGCGCCGATCATGCTGGTGCTCTTCATGCTGTTTCCGCGCCTGGCGCCCCTGTGGGGCATCCCGTCGGATGCCATGGCGGGCCGCAGCGGCCTGTCGGGCAGCATGCAGGTGGGCACCGTCGCCAGCCTGGCCCTGGACGACAGTGTGGCCATGCGAATACGCTTTGAAGGCCAGCCACCGCGGCAGTCCAGCCTTTATTTCCGCGGCCCTGTGCTCTCGACGCTGGACGGACGCGAGTGGCGCGCGCTGCGCTCGCGCTTCCCCGAACGCCTGCAGGACAAGGCCGGGCTGCGGGTGAGCGGCACACCGGTCGACTACGAGGTGACCATGGAGCCGAACAACCGGAACTGGATCCTGACCCTCGACGCAACCCCCACCGCTCCGACAGCCCCCGGTCGCGACATGCGCATGACCGACCAGTTGCAGTGGACCAGCGCACAGCCGGTGTCTGACCTCACCCGCTACAAGGTGCGCAGCTACACCGAGTTCCGCCACGGGCCGCTGACCCGTACGGCGGCATTGCAGGACTTCCTGGAGTTGCCTCCAGGCTTCAACCCGCGCACCATGCAATGGGCCAGCGAGCTGCGCCGCGGGCCACGCGCCGAACAGGAGCCCGAACGCCTGCTGGCCGTCGTGCTCGAACGCCTGCGCACCGGCGGCTACAGCTACACCCTGGAGCCTGGCGAGTTCGGCCCCGACACCGCCGACGAATTCTGGTTCGACCGCAAGGCCGGTTTCTGCGAGCACATCGCCTCGGCATTCGTCATCATGATGCGCTCTCTGGACATCCCGGCACGCATCGTCACAGGCTACCAGGGCGGCGAGTTCAACGGCGTGGGCGGATTCTGGGTCGTGCGCCAGAGCGACGCCCATGCCTGGGCCGAGGTCTGGCTTTCCGGGCAGGGCTGGGTACGGGTCGACCCCACAGCCTCGGTCGCGCCGGGCCGCATCGGCTCGTTGCAGCGCCTGCAGGCCCCACGGGGTGTCATCGCCGAGGCCCTGGAGAGCGTGAGTCCCCGAGCGCTTTTCAATGTGCGCGCGATGTGGGATGCGCTCAACAACAACTGGAACCAGTGGGTCCTGAACTACAGCCAGACCATCCAGCTCAACCTTCTGCGCGACATCGGTTTCGAATCCCCCGGCTGGGCCGACCTCGGGTATGTGCTGATCGCGCTGATCGTCGCCGCCAGCCTGGTCGGCGGCGCATGGACCCTCTGGGAACGGCAGCGCCACGACCCCTGGCTTCACCTGCTGGAGCGCGCAGCCCGCCGCCTGGATGCCGCGGGCCTGTCCGTGACGGGGCGGCAACTGCCCCCACGCAGCCTGGCCACCCTGGCCGCTGCCCACTGGGGCCCTGACGCCCCCCAGACAGCGCCGATCACCGATTGGCTGCTGCGGCTGGAGGCACTGCGGTATGCGCCGCACAGCGCAGATTCCCGCGTCACACTTCAGCATCTCCAACAGGAATTCAAGCGTCTGCCATGGCCCCACCGATGACTCTCCTGCGGACACGCGCCTGCGCTGCCGCCTTCGCCGCGCTGTTGCTGCTGGGCAGCCTGCCCGCCACTGCGCAGGCATCACCGACGCGCGCCAAGCGTGCAGCGACGGCCCCGGCCAAACCTGCGCCAGGGCCGGCCCACGCGGCCTATGCCCAGCGCGCCGACGCCATGCGTGCCGCCGACGACATTGCCCACCGGCGCGACCTCGATCCGGCCTGGGTCCGCGCGGTGATCGGGCGGGCCCGCATGCTCCCGCAGATCACCCGCTGGGTCCTGCCCGCACCCGCCGGCACACCCAAGAACTGGCGCGTCTACCGCAGCCGCTTCATCGACCCGGTACGCATCGCTTCCGGCGTCGCGTTCTGGCAGGCCAATGCCGGGCTGCTGGAGCGCGCGGAGCGCGAATTCGGCGTGCCGGCGGCGATCATCGTCGGCATCATCGGCGTCGAGACCATCTTCGGGCAGAACGTAGGCAACATCCGCGTGATCGACGCACTGGCCACGCTCAGCTTCGACTTTCCGGATGCCCACCCGCGCGCTGCCGAGCGCCGTGCCTTTTTCCGCAACGAGCTGGAGCAGTTCCTGTCGCTCGCGCGGCGGACCGACACCGATCCCGCCAGCCTGCGCGGCAGCTTTGCGGGCGCCATGGGGCTGCCCCAATTCATGCCCTCGAGCTGGGTGCGCCATGCGATCGACTTCGATGCCGATGGCCGGGTCGATCTCTTCAGGAGCACGGCGGACGCGATCGGGTCGGTCGCCAACTACTTCAAGGCCTTCGGCTGGCAGACCGGCATGCCCACCCACTACCCGGTGCAGTTCGCCAGCACGGGGCTCGACATGCCCGCGCTTCTTGCGCCCGACATCCTGCCCACCTTCAGTGCCGCGAGCATGGCGGCCAAGGGAGCGCTGCTGGATGCGCGGGGACAGCAGCATTCCGGGCCGATGGCACTGGTGGAGCTGCAAAATGGGGAAGCTCCCCCGCAGTACGTCGCGGGTACCGAGAATTTCTACGTGATCACACGCTACAACTGGAGCAACTACTACGCCATGGCCGTGATCGAACTGGGCGAGGAAATCAGCCGCGCCCGCCCGCCCTGAGACCCTGCGCGGTTCATGCGGCCGGCACCGGCTCGCGCTCGCGCAGCCAGAGGATCAGCGCATCGACCGGCATCGGCCGGGCGATGAGGTAACCCTGGATGCTGCCGCAGCCCATGCCGCGCATGAGGGCGAGTTCGCCCTCGGTTTCCACCCCTTCGGCGACCGCGCTCAGCGACAGCTTCTGCGCCATGGCCATACTGCTCTCCAGGATGGCGCGGGCCGCCGGATCCTGCAGACCGCGGTTCACGAAACTGCGATCGAGCTTCATCTCGGTGAAGGGGATGCGGCCCAGCTGTTCGAACGAGGAGTAACCGATCCCGAAGTCGTCGATCGACAGCCCGAAACCCTTGAGCCGCAGTCGTGTGAGCACATCCAGGGCGACCGCCACATCCTTCGTGACGCCGGTCTCCGTCACCTCCAGCACGACGTCGGCTGTCCGCAGGCCCACCGACTCCACCGAACGCTGCATCAGGTCGGGCAGGCGCAGGTCATCGAGCCACAATGCGGACAGGTTGACCGACAGGGTGAGAGGGAAGCCGGCAGCATGCAGCATCGCCCCGGCCTCCAGGCCCAGGGACAGCAATACGCTGGACAGTTCGGCGATCAGGCCGGAGCGCTCCGCCATCACGATGAACAGGTCGGGCGGCACGAAGCTGCCATCGGCCTGCTGCCAGCGCGCCAGTACCTCGACACCGACCGGCCGCAGGGATTGTGCATCGACCTTGGGTTGCAGCCAGACACTGAAATCCCCGCGTGCCATGCCGGCACGCAGCGTCTCGGGGGTCAGGACCGCGCTGTTGCGCGCCAGGCGCCGGTCGATCGGCGTGCGCTCGCTCAGCTCCAGCAGGTCGCGCATCGCCTGCGGTGTGGCCGGCTTCTGGATCTGGCCCAGCACGGTCAGGCCCTGCAGGGCCGCCAGCTTGCCCACCGTGCTGACGATCTGGCGGTCCGCGCCGCTCATCAGGACAAGACCGCCGCGAAAGCCACTCTGACCGATGCGCCGGATCATCTCGACGCCATCCATCTCGGGCATGTTGAGATCACACACGACCACACTGAACTGGTCCGCACGCCGGCTCATCTCCAGCAGCGCCTCCAGGCCGTTGCGCGCGGAACACACCTCGCCGACCCCGATGCCCGCAAGCATCTGGCGCATCTGCAGCACCACCACCGGATCATCGTCCACCACCAGCACGGACGCCACCAGTTCCGCGCTGCCAGGTTCCATGGCCAGAGGCGCCGGCGCCGACACCGGCTCGGCATGCTCCAGCAGCCCGGCGGCCTGCACCACCCGCTCGAGTGCCGTGCGCAGCCGGGCGATCCATGGCAGGGCATCCAGATGGGGATGGGCACGTGCCAGGTCCTCCAGTTCACCGGCGAGCTGCGCGTACTGGAGCGCGCCGACCGTGTGGGCCGACGAACGCTGCCGGTGCATCTCGCGCGCCAGCAGGCCCGAGGGCTCGGGGGAGGTGGCCAGGCGCTCCAGCCCCTGCGCGGAAGACTCCAGGAAAGTCGCCAGCAGGGCCTGCGCCTGCGCCGAGCTGATGCGACCCAGCACCCGGTAGAGCTGGTCGATGTCCAGCACCCGGCTCTCCCTGTCGCTGGCCCGTCGGGCAGGTTGCGCCGCCGGCGAGGCCGCAGCCGGCGCTGCTGCCGCCGAATCGTCGGCCGTTCCCAGCCAGCGGCGAATCAGGACGGCAAGCCCGTCCAGCGAGATCGGCTTGGACAACAGCTCGTCCATGCCCGCAGCCAAGCACTGCCGGCGCTCCTCGCCGATCACGGCGGCGCTCTGGGCGATGATCGGAATGCGCCCACCCACGCGCGCTTCGACCTCGCGGATGCCGCGCGCCAGCGTGAACCCATCCATCACCGGCATGTCCAGGTCGGTGAGCACCAGGTCGAAACGGCCCGCCTTCCAGCGCTCCAGCGCCATCGCACCGTCGCCCACCACCTCGGCATCGCAGCCCAGGCTGGCCAGCTGCAGCTTGAGGACCGCCTGATTGGGCGCGTAATCCTCGGCGACCAGGACCATCGGCCGGCGGCGCATTTCGGAGCCCAGGGCTGTCTGCGCTGACAGCACCGCCAAGGGCATGCCGGACTGGGCCTGCGCCAACTCGACCCAGAAGGTGCTGCCTTCACCAGGGCGCGACCGGTAACCGATGGCGCCACCCATGGCATCCACCAGACGCTTGGTGATCACCAGCCCGATCCCGGTACCCTCCACGGTGCCACGCTCCGCGCCCAGCCGGTCGAATGCAGAGAAGATCCGGCTCGCGCGGTCGGCCGATATGCCGTGCCCGGTGTCCTGCACTTCCACCCGCACCGTCGGCACGGCCCCCGGCCCCTCGCCCGGCTGACGCAGGCACACGACCCGCACCGATCCCTCCGGCCGGTTGTACTTGATGGCGTTGGACAGCAGATTGATGATGACCTGGCGCAGGCGCACCGCGTCCGCATGCACCACCGCATTGCGCGCCTCGCCCCCCGCGTACACGATCCGGATGCCCTGCTTGGCCGCCAGCGGGGCCACCAGCGAGAGGCTCTCGTTGATCACAGCATCGATCGGCACGCGCACCATCGACAGCTCGAGATGGCCGGCCTCGACACGTCCGAGGTCGATCAGGTCATCCACCAGGGACAGCAGGTGCTGGCCCGCACGCTCGATCTCGCCGGCGATGTCGCTGGCCGCCTGGGATACTTGGGCATCCGACCGCAGCAGCTGGGAGAACCCCAGTATGGCGTTGAGCGGCGTGCGCAATTCATGGCTCACACTGGCCAGGAAGGCGCTCTTGGCACGGTTCGCGCGTTCCGCCTCCTCCTTGGCCAGCAGGAGGCCGCTTTCTGCCTTCTTGCGGTCCGTGATGTCGATGCCGAACACATAGACCGGAGCCCTGGACGCTTCGGGGGCGACCGCCACCACATGGCTGACCTGCAGGTCGACCGCACCCCGGGCGGCTGTGGCGGGGTAGCTGCGCATGCATACCGCCAGTTCGCCGCGCCGTGCGCGGGCGATTTCCGGCAGGATGGCCTGGTAGCGCGCCTCGCCCAGCACTTCGCGCAGGTGCCGGCCCATGATCTCTGCCACCGGACGATCCAGCAAGGTCGCCAGGCGCTGGTTGGCATAGGTGTAGAGGCCGTCCGCATCGACCACGGCCACATACCCCGGAAAGGCTTCCATCAGTGCCTTCTGGGCGTTTCCGCTCTCGCGCAGAGCGTGCAGGGCCTGCTCTTCCCGGGTGATGTCACGAAAGCTCCACACCCGCGTCGGCCCCAGGCTATCCTGCAAGGGGACGCTGCGTCGCATCAGCACCCGGCCGTCGCGCAGGACGACCCGGTCCTCATGGGACACCTGCAGCGACAGGATGTGGTCGATCCGGCGTACCTCGGCCTGCGGGTCGACGAACAGCTTGCAGGCGGCCGCAATGACCTCGCTTCGCCCGATGGTCGCGGCCTGCTGTGGCGGGATCTCCCACATCTCGAAGAATCGGTCATTCGCGAACAGGAGACGCCCCTCAGAGTCGTTCGCGTCGTAGGCAAACATGCCGTCGGTCGTGGCGTTGAAGGTGCGACGCAGGTTCTCGAGGCTCGCGGCAAGTGCGCTGCGCGTGGCCTCCTGCTCGGTGATGTCGCGGGTCACGGCGATGATTCCGCGCACACCGGCCTGCGGCGTCATGAAGGGGGTCATCACGGTTTCCACGAACCGCGGGCCGCTGCCGGGCAGCTCGACCGCCGCACGCACCAGGCGGGGCTGCCGTTCCCGGATGCACTCCCTGGCCGCCAGGACAAGCTCCGGCGTCACCAGCGCCGGCATCACCTCCCGGGTGGTCTTGCCCAGCACATCTGCCCGGGCATGGCCGGTCTGGCGACACCAGGCATCGTTGACCATGAGGTAGACGCCGTGCTGATCCACCATGCTGATGATTTCGTCGACGGTGTTCACCACGAATTCGGCACTTTGCTGCGCGTCCCGCGCGGCATCGATCGGAGTCAGGTCCGACACCATGCACACCCGCCCTGCCGAGGCCCCGCTGGCCAGCGTCAGGGGCGTCAGATTGACCAGGCAATGCAGCTGGCTGCCATCGGGGCGCAGGAGGTGCAGGTCCAGTACCCGGGGCAGCGCAGAGTCTGCGGCGCCCTCCCCCTCGGGCTGCGCTGTCCCCTGGGAAGCCACCACGAATGCGTCCATCGGCTGGCCCAGGACCGCCTCGCGGGTACGCCCCAGCATCCGGCACATCGCCGGGTTGAGTTCGGTCGTACGGCCCTGTTCGTCGAAGAACCAATGGCCCAGCTGCGTGGTCTCCTGCAGCACTGTCACCAGTCGCTGCCTCTCGACCAGGGCATCCTGGGCCGCCAGTGCCTCGGTGATGTCCTGGACGGTACCCAGGATGCGCAACAGGCGACCGTCAGCATCACACTGCGCCTTGCTGGTGCAGCGCACCTGGCGCTCGGAGCCATCCGGCCGGCGCACCCGGAGGACACGTTCGTAGGCCGCGCCACCGCGCAGGGCGGCAGCGTCCAGCACCTGCTGGCGTTCGCGGTCCTGCGGATGGATGCCCTGCAGGAACAGCGCCGGGGTCGGCTCCACGCTGCGCGGCTCCAGGCCCCACAGGCGGTAGTGTTCGTCAGACCACTGCAGCTCGCCGCTCAGGGGGTCGAAGTCGAAACTGCCCAGGCGGGCCAGCCGCTCGGCCCGGCCAAGCTGCTCGTGACCGCGCCGCAGCGCCTCGAGCCGCTGCGCCTCGGCGCCGCGCAGGGCCACGTTGACGCGCACGGCACGTGCTGCCCGCACGGCCACGACCGCCAGGTACACCATGAACATCAGGACCACGAATGCGGTGCCGGTGCTCACCGGATCGCCCTGCAGCAGCAATCGGCCGGTGAGCACCAACAGGTTCGGGGCGACGAACAGCACAGCCGCCCGCAGGTCGAACGCATAGGCCATCATCGAGCTGACACAGATGCCCGCCAGTGCGAACACCATGAAGGTCTCCTGCACCTGATGGCCCGCAGGGTACAGCCAGGCGCCCGCGCTCCCCCAGACGAGGCCATGGACGAAAGAGACCCAGCGGTGACGGACAACCCAGACGAAGTCCTGGGCGTGCAGCGGCATGCGGAGCTGGGCGCGCCCGATGGCGACCCGGGCGCCGAAAAGCAGCCCCACTGCAGCCAGCCAGGCCAGCAGCAGCTCGAGACGGACCACCGGGAACAGGACGCCCACCACGACCAGGGCCAGCACAAGGCTTCCGACGGCCGCCGCGGGCCAGGTTTCCGCATGCAGTCGCCCCTGCTCGGCGCGCATCAGCGCATCGAGCGCCGGGCCGGTGGGTGGGTGGGGGGGTGGGTCGGAATTCCAGGTCACGGTTCAGGCGCGATGTTAGCCTGCACCGGGACGGAAGACCGCGTTTGTTGCGTCAGGCAGACGAAGGGATCAGGAAATCACGGCTGATATGCATGCCAAGGTCATTGACACGGTCCAGGAACTGGGTCAGGTAGGCATGCAGTCCGGTGGCGAGGATCTCGTCGATGCGCCCGTACTTGAGTTCGGCGCGCAGCTTGCCGGCACGGCGCTGGGTCTCGCTGTCCGGGTCACTGGCGACCAGCGCCAGGTTGCTCACCACCTCGTTGAGGCTGGCATGCAGCGAGCGCGGCATGTCCGGCCGCAGGATCAGCAATTCGGCCACGCGTTCGGGCTTGATCACATCGCGGTAGACCTTGCGGTAGATCTCGAACCCGGAGACGCTGCGCAGGATCGCGCTCCAGTGGTAGAAGTCGTACTCTTGGTCCTTCTCGCTGGCGGTGCCGAAAAAGTCGCTCTCGACCGCGTGAAATTCCACGTCCACCAGCCGCGCGGTGTTGTCCGCACGCTCCAGGAAGGTGCCCAGGCGCATGAAATACAGGGCTTCGTCCATGAGCATGGTGCCTACCGTGACCCCTCGCGACAGGTGCGAGCGGAACTTGACCCATTCGAAGAACTGGCCGGGGTCGCGCTCGAACTCGCCGGACTTGATCATGCGCCGCACCTCCAGCCAGGTCTGGTTCTGTGTCTCCCAGACCTCCGTGGTCAGGGTCCCGCGCACGGCCCGCGCATTCTCGCGCGCTGCGCCCAGGCAGGACACGATGCTCGACGGGTTGCTTTCGTCCTTGACCATGAACTCCATCACGTCGCGCGCACGCACGTCTCCGTAGCGCTTGGTGTAGTTGGGCAGCAACTCGCTGATGCTGATCAGGCCCTGCCAGCCGACCAGTGCCACGGCCTCGGACTGCGGCAACAGCGAAGTCTGGTAATTGACATCCAGCAGGCGTGCGGTGTTCTCGGCACGTTCGGTGTAGCGGGACATCCAGAACAGGTGGTCGGCGGTACGGCTCAGCATGCGCGCTCCTCGGCGGTTCGGTTGTGGTGGCACTTCATACTTCGAGCACCCAGGTGTCCTTGGTTCCACCGCCTTGCGACGAATTGACCACCAGCGAACCCTCCTTGAGCGCCACGCGGGTCAGGCCACCGGGCACCATCTGCACCGTCTTGCCGCTCAGCACATAGGGCCGCAGGTCGATGTGGCGCGGCGCGATGCCGCTGTCCACGAAGGTCGGGCAGGTCGACAGGCTCAGGGTCGGCTGGGCGATGTAGCCGCTGGGGTTGGCCTGCACCGCCGCGGCAAACTCCGCGAGCTCGGCCTTGGTGGCGGCAGGGCCGACCAGCATGCCGTAGCCGCCCGCGCCATGCACCTCCTTGACGACCAGGTCTTTCAGGTTGGCCAGGGTGTAGGCCAGATCGTCCGGGTTGCGGCACATGTAGGTGGGTACGTTGTTCAGGATGGGCTTCTCGCCCAGGTAGAACTCGATCATCTTCGGCACGTAGGGATAGATCGACTTGTCGTCCGCGACGCCGGTTCCGACCGCGTTGCAGTTCGTCACATGGCCGGCACGGTAGGCATCGAGCAGGCCGGCACAACCCAGGGTGGAGTCTGGACGGAACACCTGGGGATCCAGGAAGTCGTCGTCCACGCGGCGGTAGATCACGTCGACCCGGCGCGGGCCCCGCGTCGTGCGCATGTAGATGAATCCGTCGCGCGCAAACAGGTCCTGGCCTTCCACCAGCTCGATGCCCATCTGCTGGGCCAGGAAAGCATGCTCGAAATAGGCGCTGTTGTGCATGCCGGGGGTCAGCACCACCACGGTGGGCTCCGCAGTGGTGGCGGGGCTGGAGGCGCGCAGCGTCTCCAGCAGCAGGTCGGGGTAATGCGCCACGGGCGCCACACGGTGGGCGCTGAAGAGCTCGGGAAAAAGCCGCATCATCATCTTGCGGTCCTCGAGCATGTAGCTGACCCCGCTGGGAACCCGCAGGTTGTCTTCGAGCACGTAGTACTCTGCCTCGCCCTGTGCATTGGGGGCGCGCACGATGTCGACACCCGAGATATGCGAGTACACGTTGCCCGGCACGTCGACACCCACCATCTCGGGACGAAACTGGGCGTTGTGCATGACCTGCTCTGCCGGAATCAGCCCGGCCTTGAGGATCTCCTGGCCGTGGTAGACGTCGTGGATGAACCGGTTGAGGGCCTCCACACGTTGCACCAGCCCTTTTTCGAGGCTGGACCACTCGCCAGCCGGGATGATGCGCGGAATGAGATCGAACGGAATCAGGCGCTCCGTGCCCGCGCCATCCTCGTCCTTGGCGCCGTACACCGCGAACGTGATCCCGACGCGGCGGAAGATCAGTTCAGCCTCTTCGCGCCGCTTGGCCATCATGTCGCCGGGCTGGCGTGCAAGCCATTCGTCGTAGATCCTGTAGTGGTCCCGGATCTGCTTGCCACCCGAGAAGAACTCGTACGGCAGGCTGGTGTACATCTCGTCGAATTTATGCATGAACTGGTTGCTCCTGCCGACAGCTTAGCAAGTTTCAGACCAAAAACGACCATCTGCCGGTCCGCACGCCCGGACAAACGCCCCATCAGGGTGCAACATGGTGCCAGTACCTGCGCCCGTCCTCCCGGTGACAACGCACCACGGAGGGGTGATCCGATCGCCAGAAGGCGGCACCGCAACGGGGCGACTCGCGCACTGCGATGTGGCGTTCGGCGTAACGCTGCAGCGGCACCGGCGACGGGTGGCCGAAACGGTTGCGATACCCAGACTGCACCAGTGCCCACTGCGGCGCTACGGCGTCCAGGAACTCCGCGGAGCTCGAGGTGCGGCTGCCGTGGTGCGGCACCAGCAACACATCGGCTTTCAGGGGGGCGCCCCGTGCCACCAGCCGCTGTTCCTGGGGCCGCTCGATATCACCCGCCAGCAGGGCCACCCGGGCCGGCAGTGCGCCGTCGCGCGGCTGCGTGGCGACCCTCAGCACACAGGACACGGCATTGGGCCGGCCGGCCGCCGGGTAGTCGGCTGCCTGCGGATGGAGCACCATGAATGAGACCCCGTCCCAGGTCCAGGCCTGGCCGGCCTGGCAGCGCGTCCCGCGACGCGCTCCCTGCAGGACGTGGTCCTCCTCCATGGAGCTCAGCAACGCGGCACCCGGATGGGCTGCCAGCACCGACGCGGCGCCACCGGCATGGTCGGAGTCGCGGTGGCTCACCACCAGCATGTCGAGACGCACGCCGAGTGCGCGCAGCAGGGGGACCAGCACCCGGTGCCCGGCATCGCTCTCGCGGGAATACCGCGGGCCGGCGTCATACAGCAGTGCGTGGTTTTGCGTGCGCACCAGCACCGCATTGCCCTGCCCGATGTCGGCCGCCAGCAGCGAGAACTCGCCTTGCGCCGGTCGCAGGGGCTGCCAGAGTAGCGCCGGCAGGACCAGCGCGCCGCCCAGCAGGCGCAGCGACCAGGGCGCCTGCAGCACCAGCAGCACGCCGCCGCCCACCGCCGCCAGCGCAGCCCAGGTGGGTGCCTGCGGAAGCGACACCGACGCCCAGGGCCAGCTGGCCAGCCAGTGCAGCCAATGCCCCAGGATGCCGATGCACCAGGCCGCCGGCTGCCAGACCGTTGGCACGACCATGCCAAGCATGGCCAGCGGGGTCACCAGCAGGGTGACCCAGGGAATCGCCAGCAGGTTGGCGACCAGCCCCACCAGCGAGAACTGGCCGAACAGGAGCAGGGTCAGCGGTGCCAGGGCGACGCTGACCACCGCCTGCTCGCGCAGCAGGGCGCGCAGTTGCCTGCCCATGCGCGTGGCGCCCGGCATCGGCTCCGCCGTACCGGAGGCGAACAACACGCCGACCGCCAGGAAACTCAGCCAGAAGCCGGCCTGTGTCAGGGCCCAGGGGTCCACCAGGACCACGACAGCACACACCAGCAACCAGACCGTCGGCCAGGGCCAGCGGCGCGCAGACAGCTGCAGCACGACCACCACGGCCAGCATCCACACGGTGCGCTGCGCCGGCACGCCCCAGCCGCTGAACACGGCATAGGCGCCCGCCAGCGCCAGCCCGCCGATGCGCGCGGCATGGGGTGCGGGAAGTCGCAGGCACAGGCTGGCGGAACAGCGCCACAGCCGGCCCACCAGCGCCGCGGCTACCCAGGCGAACATGGTCACATGCAGCCCGGAGATGCTCATCAGGTGGGCCACGCCGGTGGCACGGAACACATCCCAGTCCGCACGGTCGATGGCATTCTGGTCGCCGACCACCAGCGCTGCGATCAGGCCCGCCTCGCCGCGCCCGGCCAGGGTGGCAAGGATCCGGTCCCGGGCCGCCTGGCGGACCCGGGCCAGCGGATACAGCCCGGTGGGCCCCAGGTTCTCGGCCACCGGATCCGAAGCGCCGGATCGCACATAGCCGGTCGCCTGCACGCCCTGATCCCACAGCCACAGTTCATAGTCGAAACCGTGCGGGTTGCTGCTGCCATGCGGCGCCTTCAGCCGCACCGCCATGCGCCAGCGCTCGCCGGCCTGCAGCGGCACCGGCTGGCGCTGCAGCTCGGACGCCAGGCCGTCGGCTGCCGGCCCCAGGCTGCCGCTGTACCAGCCCAGCGCCAGCACCTGCGGCAGGCGAACCTCGGTACCCGCCAGGATGGCGGACTCGACCTTCAGCCTGAACCGGATGCCGGCTTCGTTGAACTGGGGCATGTCCGAGACCACGCCAGTGACCAGGATGTCACGGCCTTCGAGCCGGGGCTCCAGCGCATGGCTCTGGTAGACCCAGGCCCGGGACCCGGCGAGTCCCCATGCCACCAGGCCGGTGGCCAGCGCCCATGCGAGCACGGACCGCACCCCGCCGACCGACCCGCGGCGCGCCAGGAAGCGGGCCAGCACGGCCAGGGCCAGGGCGACACCCGCCACCAGCGCGTAGACCTCCCAGCGCCAGAGCTGCGGCTGGCCGAGCTGCAGCGCCGTGCCCGCCAGCAGGCCGGCGAGCGCAGCCTCCAGGGAGCCCGAGGAATGGACAGGGACGCGGGGGCTGCCTGGCATCGGGCCATGCTAGGCAAACACCGGCTGGCGCGAATCCTCCCGATGGCGCATGACAGCGGCGCCGTGTCAGCGCACATGGCGTCAATATTGCTAGTGTAGTGCTTCTGAATTAAAAGAACTATTTTCCACCTGCCACCTCCAAGAAGAATCTGGGACATTTTGGAGGCAGCGATGCGAAAGGCGACGGCGATTGAACTGGACGACGCGACGCGGAA
>Ga0247831_1000928_pt1 | contig 59916 bp, 52 predicted proteins | sample LaCruzMarch2015__9_FD_192406 | JGI IMG/M metagenome (GOLD analysis project Ga0247831, IMG submission 192406) | Freshwater microbial communities from meromictic Lake La Cruz, Castile-La Mancha, Spain - LaCruzMarch2015_1m | ecosystem: Environmental > Aquatic > Freshwater > Lake | place: Spain...
TGCCCCGCCGGTTCGGCGCAGGCCCGATCTTCTGGATCGGCCCCTGCGGGATCCCTCGCGCGAACGACTGCGCATACAACTCGCGGTTCCGCGCCACCTCGACCCGCATCCTGTCCGACAGCGCGTTGACCACCGACGACCCCACTCCGTTCAACCCCCCGGACGTCGAATAGGCCTTCCCCGAAAACTTGCCCCCCGCATGCAGGGTGCACAGAATGACCTCCAGCGCCGACTTGCCGGGAAACTTGGGGTGGGGATCGACCGGAATCCCCCGCCCGTTGTCGCGGATGGTGATGGAATAGTCGCCGTGCAACTCGACCTCGATCCGGTTGGCATGCCCCGCCACCGCCTCGTCCATCGCGTTGTCGAGGATCTCGGCCACCAGATGATGCAGCGCGCGTTCATCCGTGCCGCCGATATACATGCCGGGGCGTTTGCGCACCGGCTCCAGCCCCTCGAGCACCTCGATCGAAGACGCGTCATAGGTTTCCGGCGTGGCGGAAAGCAGGTCGTTGGCCATGATTGCTCGATTCTTGGTTTTGCGGCGGCTGCCGGGATTAGACCATCACCGGGGGATCCGGCGCAAGATGTGGGGTCAACACCGCTGCCGCAGCCACTCGGCCAACTCGCCTTCATCCAGCAGACGCTGGGCGGCGCGGATGATGACGTTACCTGCTTCGATTGTGTCCAGAGTGACTGGAATGCCGTTAGCCTCCAGACAGACCTGCATCGCCCGAAATGCTGTTCGCTTGTTGCCGTCGTTGAAGCAATGCCCCTGCGAAATGGCCACGGCATAGGCCGCCGCCAGATCAAAGGCATCGCCAACCATTCCGTAGGCAAGCCGATTTTCGACCCGCGACAAGGTACCGTCCAGCGACTTGTCCCCGGCCAGCCCCCGCAACTCGCCAATGCCCAGAATGTCGTCGTGGATCCTCACGACGAGCTCGACCGTCAAGGTAAACATGGCCTATTTGTCGCGGAGATAGTCGAGGATCGGTTGCACCTTGTCCCGCGTGCGGTCCAGAATATCGTCCACCTCGGCCATCGTAAGGGCGCGATGCTGCCCCATGTCCGTCATCGCCTCGGCCGGCACGATGTAGCCGACCAACGCCGAATTCTTCAGGATCGCCACCGGTTTGCCGTTGGCACGGTCCAGCACCTTTTGCGGCTCGCGCAATTCGGTCATGGTGCAGATCTGGGGCGTGGCGAGGCGTGTCATGGCATTCTCCGGAGCTTGTGCGCAATCAAATATACGCCGGACTGCACAAAATGCAAGGAGGTCGGGATGCGGGTGCTGTTAACGGGCGGGTCGGGCAAGGCGGGGCGGCATGTCGTTGCCTATCTTGCAGACAAGGGCCACAAGGTAATGAATGTCGACAAGGTTCCGCTGAACGCTCCCGGCGTTCACGATCTGGTCGCGGACATCACCGATGCGGGGCAGATGTTTTCCGCAATGCGGACCTACGCCGGGTTCGACGAGATGGAACCGGGCACCGGCGCGAAAACCTTTGACGCCGTGGTGCACTTCGCCGCGATCCCGCGCCTGCTCATGGCCCCCGATCCCGAAACCTGGCGCGTCAACGTGATGGGCACCTACAATGTGCTGGAGGCGGCGGTGAAGATGGGCATCCGCAAGATCATCCTCGCCAGTTCGGAAACGACCTACGGCGTCTGCTTCAGCGACGGCCAGACCGACCCCAAGGTGCTGCCGCTGGACGAGGCGTATGACATCGACCCGATGGATGCTTACGGTCTGTCCAAGCAGGTCAACGAGGTGACGGCGCGCGGCTTTGCCCGCCGCTCGGGGGCCGATATCTATGCCCTGCGGATCGGCAACGTGATCGAACCCGACGAATACCACCGCTTTCCCGGCTTCTTCGCCGACCCCGGGCAGCGCCGCCGCAACATCTTTTGCTAATTCGACGCGCGCGACCTGGGGCAGATCGTCGATCTGTGCCTGCACAAGGACGGGTTGGGGTTTCAAGTGTTCAACGCCACCAACGACACCAATTCGGTCTGCCAGCCGAACGCCGACCTGCTAGCGCGGTTCTTTCCGGGCGTGCCTTTGTCCCGTGCGGTCGGACTGCAGGAAAGCCTGCTGTCGAACCACAAGATCAAGGCCGTTCTGGGGTTCCGCGAGGCGCACAACTGGCGGCGCTATGTGGATGATCCGATGGCGTGACCGCCCGCTTTGCGGGGCCGGTCACGCCGGCTCGGCGATCCGCGCGGCCCACATCGCGGCAAACGCCGGGCGGGCCTGACAGCGGTCGAGCCAGACCTTGACGGCAGGAAACTCGGCCAGCAGGGTCGGGTGGCTTTGGGCATACCGCAGACATTCGGCGGTGTTCAGGTCCGCCACGGTGAAGCGGTCATCCACCAGCCAGTCGCGCGCCGCCAGATGGGTTTCCAGCCTGCGCAGCGGGCGGCGCAGCTTTTCGGCGTTGATCGCGATGGCGGCCTGACCTTCGGCGCTCTTGTCGGCCCCGTCGACGAACATGTAGAGGATCTCGACCGCCGGGGTTTCGATCGAGGTCGCGGCGAACAGCGCCCACTGTTCCATCAGGGCGGTTTCGCCATCGTCCGCCGGTCCCAGCGTCCCGCCATACCGGCGCGCCAGATACAGGGTGATCGACATCGACTCGGTCAGCACCAGCCCGTCATCGACCATCGCCGGAACCTGCCCCAGCGGATTGATCGCCAGATACGCGGCCGACGCGGTGTTCAGCGGTGCATCCGCCGCCTGTGGGTCGGCAAGCCGGTAGGACTGGATCACCGGCACGTGGGAAAACGGCGTGCCGGTTTCTCCCAGCAGCCAGAGCGGGCGCGACGCGCGGGACCGGTAGACGCCGTAAAGGGTGATCATCGGGATGCTCCTGAGGTTTTGCCACCCATGTAACCACAGCCGACGGGCTTGGGTAGCCGGGTCGGCGGGTAGGGGTGGGGAAATCCTTACCTTTGCCCCGGAACGGCCCGGCGCGCGCTCCGGGCCTCGGGAAAACTCTTGCCCGGTTTGTCAGGTTGGGCCAGTTAGGGTCATGGGCAGTGTTGGGCAGACACGCGGGGGTGTGCCGCCGATCGGGCGCGATCAACGGGCCGAGATCGTTGATCGGCTGTATGATGTCGCCCTTGATCCGCTGCGGCTGGAAGAACTGGTCGATACGTGGGAGATGCACCTCGGCCCGTTGCGCCGCGACCCGCTGGCCCAGGTGCAACAGTTCTGCGATCCGGAAATCGACCAGCACATCCGGCGGGCGACAGTGTTTCTGGGCCGTCTGGAGCCGACCCGCGATGATGCGGTCTATCGCTCGGTGCTGGACGATATCCCGCGCTCGGCAGCCTTTGTCAGCGACGGCGGGTTGACCATCACCGCCTGCAACCGGCCCGCCAAGGTCGCCTTCGGTCTGCGCGAAGGCGCGGCGCTTGCCGCCCTGCCGTTCGAGGCGGATGATCTCCACGTTCTCAACACCGCGATCCAGCGCACGGTCTCGGGTCGCAGCACGCAGGTTGTCACATTGCGGGTCCGGTCGACCATCACCGGCAGCCCGGTCATCCTGCGGGTGGGCCCGGTCGAAAGTGCCGAAGCCCGGTCCCTCGCGCTGGTGATGTCGACCGAACAGGTCTGGCCCGAAGGGTTCGAGATGACGGTGCAGGAGGCGTTCGGCCTGACCCCGGCCGAGGTCGAGATCGTGCGCGGCATCTCGCAGGGGCTGCCGCTGAAGGACATCGCCGAGGCGCGGGGCCGGTCGCTGGAAACCGTGCGGACCCAGTTGCGCTCGATCCTGTCGAAATCCGAAACCCACAGCCAGTCTGAACTGGTGCGCGTGGTGCTGGGGCTGATGGATGTGGCGACCATGCCGACCGAAGGGGTGGCCCCGTCGATCCCGCTCGGCACGATGGATCCGGTCACGTTCAACCACATGAAGGGGGCCGACGGACGACGGCTGGAGTGGATCGAGTTCGGCTCGCCCACCGGCGCGCCCTGCCTCTTCCTGCACTTGCACTACGGGTTGATCCGCTGGCCCGCCTCGGCGGAACGGGCGGCCCGGCTGCGTGGCCTGCGGGTCATCGTGCCGGTGCGGGCGGGGTATGGCCAGACCGACCCGCTGCCGCGCGGGGTCGACCATCTGGACGGGGTGGTGACCGATTATCTGACCGTGCTCGACCGGTTGGGGGTGCGGCGGGCGGCGGTGGTGGCCCTGGGGGCGGACCTGCGGTTCGCGGCGGCCCTTGCGGCGCGCAGGCCGGGGCAGGTCACCGGCATCCTCGGTTGCTCCGCGGCACTGCCGCTGACCCACCTCGCGCAATACGACCCGATGGGAAAGTGGCAGCGGTTTGCCCAGGCCAATGCACGCTATGCCCCGAACATCCTGGCCTTCGTCGTGCGGGCCGGGTTTTCGCTGGCGCAGCGGATCGGCAAGGACGTGTTCTTTGCCCGGCTGAACGCCACCTCTGTGGCAGACATGGCCGCGTTGTCGAAGCTGGAAATCCGCGAGGCGATGCTGGCGGGGTCCGAGGTTCTGCTGAGCGGGCGCCACTCGGCGCATCAGGCGTTCACCGACGAATGCATCACAGCCGAGCGTGACTGGTCCGGCCTGTTGCGCGCCTGTCCGGTGCCGGTGACGCTGCTGCAGGGCGATCAGGATCTGCAAGCCCCCGAAGTGACGATTCGCGACCTGCTCCGCGCCTATCCGGCGATCACCGCGCGATTCGTTTCCGGTGCGGGTCAGCTTTTGTTCTTCTCGGATTGGGCGACCGCCCTCGATGTTCTGGAAAGATTCCTGCCGCGCCGGTGATCTTTTTGCGGGCCTTACTGCAAATGGGGTATGTGGCAAAAAGGGGGTCGCGGTATGGTCATTGCATAATGTAAGACTTTAAAAGTTTCGATATAAATCAAGGACTTTCATTCCAATGAAGGGGCGGCGGTGCCTGTGGTGCCGCCGCCTTCCTTTGGGTTGAGGAACTGCCATCTGGTCATTTGGCTTGGCAAATCCCGGTCGCATCCCTAGTATGCCGCGCAACGCGGAGGGTGTGGAATGATCCGGTGCAGTGTGGCCGCGATGGGGCTTTGGATGGTGGTCGCGGGGGCTGCGGCCAGCCATCCGCATGTCTTCGTCGATGTCGGGATCGAGGTGATCTTCGACGACCGGAATAACGCGGAAGCCCTGCGCATTACCTGGACCTACGATGATCTGTTTTCCCTGCTGATCGTCGAAGAGCGCAATCTGGATCCCGATTTCGACGGAATCCTGACCCCGGACGAGACTGCGGCCCTCCAAGGGTTCGACATGGCCTGGGATGCAGGCTTTCCCGGCGACACCTATGCCTTGCTGGGCGACAGGCCGCTGGGGCTGTCCGGGCCGTCGGACTGGGCCACGAGCTATGCCGACGGGCGGCTGACCTCGACCCACCTGCGCCGCCTTGACCCGCCGGTGTTGCTCGCGGATCAGCCTCTGGTGGTGCAGGTCTATGACCCGAGCTTCTACACCGCCTACAGCATCGCCCGCCCGACCCTGCTGACCGGCACCACCGATTGCGCCGCGCAAAGCTACGAGCCGGATCGCGCGGCGGCCGACAGGATCTTGCAGGATGCCATCGCCGAACAGGCCGGATCGACCGATGTCGAAGGCGCGTTCCCGGCGATCGGTGCCGCCTATTCCGAAGAGGTCCGCGTCACATGCGCCGCCCGCTCCTGATCCTTGGGCTGGTCGTTGCGCTGCTGGTCGCGGTGCTGTGGCTGACCGGCGGCATCGCCGTGCTCTATGCGTGGGTGCTGGACCAGCAGCGCGAGGTGCAGAACCGGCTGGCGGGGGCGGTGCGGGCGCTGCGGGGCGGGCAGCCGGGGGCCTGGGTCGGCCTTCTGACGGTGTGCTTTGCTTACGGCGTGCTGCATGCGGCGGGGCCGGGGCATGGCAAGCTGGTGATCGGCAGCTATGGCGTGGCACAGCGGGTGCGGCTGGCCCCTTTGGCGGGAATCGCGGTGCTGGCCTCGCTGGCGCAGGCGGCGGTCGCGGTGATCCTGGTCGGGGCGGGGGCGCTGGTGCTGGGCTGGACGCGCGACCGGGTGATGGCGGTCAGCGAAGATGTGCTGGCCCCGGTCGGAACGCTGGCGATTGCCGGGGTCGGGGTTTGGCTGATGCTGCGCGGCGTTGGGGCGATGCGGCAGGCGATGCGGCCCGTGCCCGCCCGCGCCGCCGCACAGGACCAACGGCACGGGCATCGGCACGACCCCGCACGGGACGACACCCCCGCGCACAGCCATGACCCCGCAGCCCACGTCCATGGCGAAGGCTGCGACCACGCCCATGGCCCGACACTGGCCGACATGGACAGGGTGACCTCGTGGCGCGATGCCGCCGTCCTGATCGCCGGGATCGCGCTGCGGCCCTGTTCGGGGGCGCTGTTCCTGCTGATCCTGTGCTTTGGCCTGGGGATCGGGGCGGCGGGCATCGCGGGGACCTTCGTCATGGGGCTGGGCACCGCCTGCGTGACGGTTGCCGTGGCCGGTCTGGCGGTCTGGGCACGCGAAGGGGCGTTCGCCAGCCTGCCCGCCTCCGGCCCCGCCGCCGCCATCGGGCGGGGAGTCGCCGCCGCCATGCCGGTGGTTCAGGTGCTGGCCGGCGGTCTGGTCGCCACCCTCGCCCTGTCGCTGCTGGCGCAGGGTCTGTAGCGGTCCCGGCGCAGGCGACGCGTCACCACACCTTTCGGAAGCCTGCGGTCAGGGCGAAGGCGTCGTTGTCGCCGCCGTCGGTGGCGGTGCGGTAGCTGCCTTCGGCATAGGCCGTCGTGGTGGCGTTGAGCGCGAAGGTGCCGCCGAGGCCGATCTCGGCCCAGGTGCGGTCGTTCTTTGCGGTCAGTGTCGTGCCGTCCACCGTGACCGTGGTTTCGCTCGCCAGATCCCGCAGCAGGTTGCCGATGATGTAGACGGTCGTGCCCGGTGTCTCGGGGTTGCGGTATTCCCAAGCCAGACCCAGCCGCGCCGTCGTCATCGACTGCGACCCGAGGTCCACCGCATTGCCCGAGGCATCGGTGAAGTCCGCCCCGTTCAGCCGCCCGAAGGTCAGTTGCGCCTGCGGCACTAGCGCGGCATTGGCCCCGACCGCAAAGCGCCGCCCCGCCTCGAGGCTGAAGCTGGTCAGCGTGCCCTCTTCGCCGCGCGCCAGCGTTCCGGCGGCGGCAGTGGCGAAATCGGCCGACACGCGGTTCACGCTCAACTGCCCGTCGAGGTAGAAGCCGCTGTCGTGATACCAGGTCGCGGTCAGCCCGAGGCCCGCCGCGTCCATCTCGATGGTCCCGGCCCCGGCGGCATTGGTCACATCGGCCGAGGCCTGCCCGATCTGCGCCGTCACGCCCAGAACCAGCCGCCCCGCCCCGGTGTCCTGCATCGTGCGGTCATAGCCGACCTGCAGCCCGCCGCCGCTGAAATCCCAGGCGGCCCCGGCGGTGCTGGAATCGGGCGTGGCGGTGCCGCTTTCGCCCCAGCCGCGCAGCCAGAACCCGTCGCGCCCGGCCCCCACCTGCCGCTCGCCCACCCGCTGCGCCAGCGTCGGCATCCGCCCGAACGCCCCGAACACCAGCGCCGGGGCGCTTTCATAGATCGTCGCCGTCGGCCCGACCGCGCCGGTCGTGGTCAGGTAGAACCCGGGCGTCTGGTCGTTGTAGGTCAGCTCATAAACGAAAGCCCCGACCTCCAGCGGCGCTTCGTTGGCCAGATAGAACGCCCCGGCGTCCGAGCCGTTGACCAGTTCGACCACCAGAATCCCCTGGTCGGTCTCGCCCCCCAATCCGCCCAGATTGGTGAACCGCAGGCCGGTCGCCGCGGTGCCAAGCCCGACAGTATTGAAGGTCAGCCGGTCCGTCACCGAATCGTCGCCGCCGAGGACCACCTCCATCCAGATTTCACCGCCATTCGCGACGAACCCCGTATCCAGTGCATAGAAGGTGTTTCCCGCCGTCCCGTCATCCAGACGCCAGACGCCGCCGTTCATCTCGAACGTGTCGAGCCCGCTGAAACCGGAGTTGCCATAGGACAGGAAGGTGCCGTTGTTGCGGAACAGGTCGCTGCCGTTGTCACCTGATGGAGAGAAGGGGTTGGTGTTGTCCCAAACGCCCCCCCCATCGCTGATATCCCAGGTCGCGCCTTCAAGGTTGTCGAACGTCGTGCTGCCACCTTGCGTGCTAAGTCCACCGGTGATCCGCCCGGCGTTAGTGATGCCTGCGCTGGTATCAACCGCGAAGAAGGCTAGGCCGTTGGAACCCGTTGCTTCGATGATGCCGTTGTTGACCACGGTGAATTGCAGACCTTCGCGGGGCGGCGGGCCGCTCTCTTCGATGGTCGGACCAATCAATGTGAGGGCGAAGAAGTCGGTAGACAGGATGCGGCCATCCGCGCCGATGGTGATGGTGCTGGTGCCCTCGTCGCTGAGGTGCTGGACCTCGAGCCCGCTCGGGCCTTGGACAGTCCCGTTTATGGTGAAGCGATCCTCGCCGCTGTGCGAGGAAATCGAGATGAGGCCCCTGTTCTGCCCGCTGATCGTACCATCGACCTGGACGATGGTCGGGCCATCGGTAAAGGTCCAATCCTGAGGGCCGGGGTTGAAGGAATTGAGGCCGTCGGAGTTATTGATGAGCACGCCGTCAGTCCATTCCGACGTGATCGTGCTGTTCGCCTCGCTGACGAACTCGACCCCGCCAGAGGAAAAGATGGTCAGCGCGATGCTTTCATCCGCAACGCTGGTGAACAGGTCAGTGCCGGAGGTTACCTCGACGCAGACGAAGCGCCCGTCGACCACCTTGACCTCTTGTGCGTTGTTGGTGAGGTCGGTCGACAGGCTGGTGATGACCCCGCCCTGGCTGCCACATTCGGTAAAGGCCAGCGCCGCCTGCGACGTGGTGATCATCAAGATCGCACCAAGGCCGAGCGAAAAAACGGGTCTGCGGCGCTGCGCCATGTCGAAATCCCCCATAGACGGAAATTTGATACCAAATGGGATGAGGGCGGTCGCCAATCCTGTCAACACCTATGGCGCTGCGGCCGCGAGATTCCCATGAAATGCTGGCGCTAAAGCAACCCCGGCACCGACCGGCCGAGGCACGTCTGCCCCGTCACCACACCTTGCGGAAGCCTGCGGTCAGGGCGAAGGCGTCGTTGTCGCCGCCGTCGGTGGCGGTGCGGTAGCTGCCTTCGGCATAGGCCGTCGTGGTGGCGTTGAGCGCGAAGGTGCCGCCGAGGCCGATCTCGGCCCAGGTGCGGTCGTTCTTTGCGGTCAGTGTCGTGCCGTCCACCGTGACCGTGGTTTCGCTCGCCAGATCCCGCAGCAGGTTGCCGATGATGTAGACGGTCGTGCCCGGTGTCTCGGGGTTGCGGTATTCCCAAGCCAGACCCAGCCGCGCCGTCGTCATCGACTGCGACCCGAGGTCCACCGCATTGCCCGAGGCATCGGTGAAGTCCGCCCCGTTCAGCCGCCCGAAGGTCAGTTGCGCCTGCGGCACTAGCGCGGCATTGGCCCCGACCGCAAAGCGCCGCCCCGCCTCGAGGCTGAAGCTGGTCAGCGTGCCCTCTTCGCCGCGCGCCAGCGTTCCGGCGGCGGCAGTGGCGAAATCGGCCGACACGCGGTTCACGCTCAACTGCCCGTCGAGGTAGAAGCCGCTGTCGTGATACCAGGTCGCGGTCAGCCCGAGGCCCGCCGCGTCCATCTCGATGGTCCCGGCCCCGGCGGCATTGGTCACATCGGCCGAGGCCTGCCCGATCTGCGCCGTCACGCCCAGAACCAGCCGCCCCGCCCCGGTGTCCTGCATCGTGCGGTCATAGCCGACCTGCAGCCCGCCGCCGCTGAAATCCCAGGCGGCCCCGGCGGTGCTGGAATCGGGCGTGGCGGTGCCGCTTTCGCCCCAGCCGCGCAGCCAGAACCCGTCGCGCCCGGCCCCCACCTGCCGCTCGCCCACCCGCTGCGCCAGCGTCGGCATCCGCCCGAACGCCCCGAACACCAGCGCCGGGGCGCTTTCATAGATCGTCGCCGTCGGCCCGACCGCGCCGGTCGTGGTCAGATACCAGTTCTGGTCGTCTACTTCGTTGTAGAAGGTCAGATCATAGACGAAGGCCCCCACCTCCAGCGGCGCTTCGTTGGCCAGAACGAAGGCCCCCGGATCGGACTGTCCGTCGACGCCGACAACCAGAATGCCGCGGTCCGTCAGTCCGCCGGTCCCGCCGACATTGGTGAAGCGCAGCGCCGTGGGGGTGTCTTCCAACCTCACATTCCAGAACACCAGCCGGTCGGACGCCGATGTGTCATCACCCAGCACCACGTCCATCCGAACCTCGCCCCCGTTCGCGACGAAGGTCGTCTCGGCACCGAAGAAAGCACTGTCGTCGCCGGCGCTGAACAGGCTGTCGGCCTGGCCGTCATCCATCCGGATGACGCCGCCATTCATCTCGAACCGGTCCAGATAGCTGATGGTCGTTGTCCCATAGGCCAGCATGGTGCCGCTGTTGCGCACGACATCATTGCCCCAGAGGGGGGCCTGGTAATTCGGGGAAAAGGGGCCGTTGTCGACCTCACCGTCGCCCGCGAAATTCATGAACGAATCCGAAAGGTCGACGGTGCCCGTCGCTTCGTTGGAAAAGACGTTGTTGCGTTGCGCGAAGGTCAGCCCGCCTTCGATCAGCCCGAAATTGGTCACATCGGCCGTGCTGCCGCTGACCCAGATGGCTGACCCGTCAAAATCAGACAGAAGGCCGATGGTGCCACGGTTCACGACGGTAAACTGCGCCGTCTGGCGCGCCACGGAATCGGGCAGCAGATAATCACCACCGTTCAGGTACAGACCGACGCCCCGGCCCCGGACCTCTCCGGTCTGGCCGACGGTGATGTCGCTGGTTCCGGCGAAGGCGCTGACCTCTTCTTCGTTGGCCGAGTCGGGTATCTGATCGATCCGCGCCCCGTAGACGTAGAGATCAAAGTCCGACTCGCCGGATGAACTGGTGACGCGGCCATTGATGGTGTAGCGATCCTCGCCGTTGTGGCCTGAACCCGAATTCAATCCGCCAAACTGGCCGGAGATGTCGCCGTCCACCTGAACAAAGACGGGGGATGCTGCGTTGTAACTGAAGAGACCAACACCCTCGCTTCCGGTGGTACCGGCCACGGTGGCGCCAGATTCGAGGACAAACTCCACTCCCCCGGCTGAAAGCACATTCACGGGGCCAGAACCGTCTCCAGTCAGGGTGAGGTTGGTTCCGGACGTCACAACCACGCACACGAACTGGGACGCGTTGAAATTCTGAATGGACTGAGCAGCATCGGCACTGGTCGACAACGTGGTCACCACCCCGCCTCGGCTCGCACATTCGGTAAAGGCCAGCGCGGCCTGCGACGTGGTGATCATCAAGACCGCACCAAGGCCGAGCGGAAAAACGGGTCTGCGGCGCTGCGCCATGTCGAAATCCCCCATAGACGGAAATCTGATGGCAAAGGTGATGAGGGCGGTCCGGAATCCTGTCAACAAAAATGGCGCTGCGGCCGCGAAATTCCCATGAAATGCTGGCGCTAAAGCAACCCCGGCACCACCTGATCGGGCGGGCGGTGGCCGTCCGCGAAGGTCTTGATGTTGATGATCACCTTCTCGCCCATCTCGATCCGCCCCTCCAGCGTGGCCGATCCCATGTGCGGCAGCAGCACGACGTTGGGCAGGTCGCGCAGGCGCGGGTTCACCGCCGCCCCCTGCTCATAGACGTCCAGCCCCGCCCCGGCCAACTCGCCCGCCCGCAAACTGCGCGCCAGGGCGTTTTCGTCGATCACCTCGCCGCGCGAGGTGTTCACGATCACCGCCGAAGGCTTCATCAGTTGCAGGCGACGCGCGTTCATCAGATGAAAGGTCGCGGACGTATGCGGGCAGTTGATCGACAGGATGTCGATGCGCGCCACCATCTGGTCGAGGTCTTCCCAGAACGTCGCCCCCAGATCGGTCTCGGCCTCGGGGCGCAGGCGGCGACGGTTGTGATAGTGGATCTGCAGGCCGAACGCCTGCGCCCGCCGCGCCACCGCCGACCCGATCCGCCCCATGCCGAGGATGCCCAGCCTGCGCCCCCCCAGCCGCCCGCCCAGATGCGCCATCGGTGACCATCCGTCCCAGGTGCCCGCCTGCATCACCGCCATGCCTTCGGGGATCCGGCGGGTGACGTTCAGGATCAGCGCCATCACCATATCGGCGGCGTCGTCGGTGGTCACGCCGGGGGTGTGCGACACTAGGATTCCCCGGCTGCGCGCCGTCGCCACGTCGATGTGGTCCACCCCCGCGCCATAATTCGCGATCAGCTTCAGCCGCGGCCCGGCCTTGGCGATCATCGCGGCGTCCAGCGGGTCGGTGATCGTGGGCACCAGCACATCGGCGTGCACCATCGCGGCGGCCAGTTCGTCGCGGGTCATCGCTGTGTCGGGGTCGCGCAGGGTGACGTCGAACAAATCGCGCATCCGGGCTTCCACCGGTTCGGGCAGGCGGCGGGTGACGATGACGGACAGGCGGGGGGCGGGCATCTCGGTCTCCTCGGACAATGGGCGTGCGGGAACGCGCAGGGCTGTTGGCAAATCGGGGCCATTGGTGGCAAACTGCCCAACAGCGGGGTGCGGCACAAGCCCCGAGACAAAGGCGGGGCGCAGATGGTTCGGGCGGGTGTGGCGGTTCTGGCGGTGATGCTGTTGGCCTGGGCCGGTCCGGGCGGCGCGCAGGAGACGCCTGCGAAGAAGAAAGAGTGCAAGCCCGGCATCGGCTGCGTCACCGACCGCCCCTTGCCGCGCTTTGTCACGCTGAAGACGAACGAGGGCAACGCGCGGCGCGGGCCGGGTCCGGAGCATCGCATCGACTGGGTGTTCACCCGGGCGGGCATGCCGCTGAAACTGACGGCCGAATTCGACAACTGGCGCCGGGTCGAGGACGCCGAGGGCGAGGGGGGCTGGATGCACTATGCGCTGCTGTCGGGCAGCGCGCGGTCAGTGCTGGTGGCCCAGGACCTGACCGAGTTTCTCGCCCGCCCCGATGACCTGGCCGAGGTGGTGTTTCAGGCAGAACGCAACGTGATCGGCCGGATTTTGCAATGCAGCATCGACTGGTGCCGCATTGCGGTCGACGGCGAACGGGGCTGGGTCCGCAAGGGGGCGCTGTGGGGCGTCGATCCGCTGGAAGTGGTGGAATAGGCTCGCGTGGAATGGCGGGGTGCGCGCCGATGCGCTAAACCGCCGCCACGCACCGCCCGAACCACGAACCGCCCGCACAAGGACAGCCGTCATGGCCCCGATCCCTCCGATCCGACTGAACCTGTCGGCGGGCCTGTTGTCCGTCCTGGTGGCGGCCATGCTGGTGGTGCTGAAACTGTGGGCCCTGGGCGAGACGGGGGCGCTGTCGGTGGCGGCGTCGCTGGCCGACAGCGCGATGGACCTGATGGTGTCGCTGGGGGCTGCGGCGGCGATCCTTTATGCCGCGCGCCCCGCCGACGAGGATCACGCCTTCGGCCATACGTCGGCCGAAGATCTGGCGGCCCTCGGGCAGGCGCTGTTCATCCTGATCTCGGCGGCGGTGATCGCGGTGGCCGCCGGGGCGCGGCTGCTGGAACCGACCCCGCCGCCGTTGCAGGCGCAAGGCGCGGGGATGGTGGTGATAGGGGCGTCGATCGTGCTGACGCTGGCGTTGGTGCTGTGGCAGGGCCGGGTGGCGCGCCGCACCGGCAGCCGGGTCGTGGCGGCGGACCGGCTGCATTATCTGGGCGACCTGCTGCCCAACATCGGCGCGCTGGTGGCGCTTTGGGCCTCGACCCGGTTCGGCCTGACGTCGATCGACTCAGTGGTGGCGTTGGGGGCCGCGGGGATGCTGGCGCTCGGGGCGGTGCGGATCGGCAAGGCGGCCTGGGACGCGCTGATGGACCGCCGCGCCGACCCGGCGCTGATCGATGCCATCGGCGATCTTGCGCGCAACTGGCCCGGTGTGCGCGGCTATCACGACCTGAAAACCCGCACCGCCGGAAGCCGGGTGTTCGTCCACCTGCACATCGAACTCGACGGCGACCAGACCCTGCGCGAGGCCCATGCCATCGGGGCGGGCCTGCGCCGGGCCATCCTGCAGGCCCATCCGCAGGCGGATGTGATCATCCACAAGGATGTGGCCCGCTGACCCCTGCTTGACCTGCCGCAGGGGCGCTGCACTTTTCGGCCCGCATCGCCTTGTCATCGGCTTTGAACCCGGCATAGTCTGAAAGCGGGATTGCCCGGTCGTATAACAGCAGGGAACAGCGCAATGGCGGACCGCCGCCCCTATCGCCGCGAACCCGAGGACAAGCGCCGCGAGGCGATGATCGCAGCTGCGCTCGATCTGGTGGCCGAAGGGGGCGCGCAGGCTGCCACGGTGCGGGCGATTGCCGATCGTGCGGGGGTGTCGCCCGGTCTGATCCGGCACTATTTCGCCAGCAAGGGCGATCTGACGCGCGACGCTTATCGCCACCTGATGGACCGGATGATCGCCACCGCTTACGACGCCCTGACCGACGCGCCCGAAGACCCCGCGGCGCGGCTTGCCGTCTTCGTCGCGTCGTCCCTGCGCCCGCCGGTGGTCGATCCGGTGGCGGTCGGGCTGTGGGCCGGGTTCCTGCATGACGTGCGCCGCGACCCCAGCCTGCGCGAGGTGCACGCGGCGACCTATCTGGGCTTTCGCGACCTGCTGCAGTCGCTGATCGCCGCCCTTCCGCGCGCGGTCCCGCCCGACCAGTTGCGCGCCGATGCGATCGCCTGCAACGGGGTGATCGACGGGTTGTGGCTGGAAGGGTCGGTGCTGCCCGACAGTTTTGCCGACGGAGAAATCGAGCGGATCGGATTGACCTCGGTCAGCGCGATCCTGGGTGTTGACCTGGCTTCGGCCATTCCGGGACCACAGGCATGAGATACGCAGCCGTCACCGACCGTCTGACCCATCTGGGCGGGGCGAAATGGGAAATGCACCTGCGGGCGCGGGCGATGCAGGCGGCGGGCACCCCGCTGATCTCGCTGACCATCGGCGAGCCTGACGTGCCGACCCCGCCCGGGTTGATCCAGACCGCCGTCACCGCGATGCAGGCCGGGCGGACGGGCTATTCCAACGGGCGCGGGGAGGCGGGGTTGGTGCGCGCCCTGGCCGCCCGCTATACCGCGCGCCGCGGACGGCGGATCACGCCGGATCAGGTGCTGTGCCTGCCCGGCACCCAGACCACGCTGTACGCCGTGCTGTCCGGTCTTGTCGGGCCGGGGGACGAGGTGCTGTGCGGCGACCCGATGTATGCCACCTATGAAGGCGTCATCGCTGCCAGCGGTGCCGCGATGGTGCCGGTGCCCCTGCGCCCCGAACACGGCTTTCGCATGCAGGCGGCGGATGTGGCGGCGCGGATCACGCCGGCGTCGCGCGTGCTGTTCCTGAACACGCCGCACAACCCGACCGGGGCGGTGCTGTCGAAGGCCGACATCGCGGATCTTGCGGCTGTGGCGGTGCAGCATGACCTGTGGATCCTGTGCGACGAGGTCTATGAGGATCTGGTGTTCGACGGCGTGACCTTTGCCTCGCCGCTGGACGATCCGGGAATCGCCGAGCGGGTGGTGGTCGCCTCGTCGATCTCGAAATCCCACGCGGCCCCCGGGTTCCGGTCGGGCTGGTGCGTGGGGCCGGCCGAGTTCACCGCGCGCGTGCTGCCGCTGGCCGAGATGATGCTGTTCGGCAACCAGCCGTTCATCGCCGACATGACGGCGGCGGCGGTGTCGGCCCCGTCGCCGGTCGCTGCAGGGATGGCCACGCGGTTCGCCGCGCGGGCGGCGCTGATGCATGCCAAACTGGACGGCGTGGCGGGGCTGGCGGTCAACCGGCCGCAGGCGGGGATGTTCGCGCTGGTCGATGTGCGCGGCACCGGGCTGATGGGCCGCGACTTCGCCGAGGGGCTGCTGGAGGCCAAGGCCGTCGCGGTGATGCCCGGGGGCAGTTTCGGCCCGGCGCTGGACGGCTGGCTGCGGGTCAGCCTGACCCAGCCGGATGACCAGATCGCCGAGGCCTGCGACCGGATCCTCGCCTTTGCAAGGGAGCTGCCGTGATCACCGTCGGACAGGCTTTGGTGGCGGGGTTGGCCGCGCGCGGGGTGCAGGTGGTGTTCGGCATCCCCGGTGTCCACACGGTCGAGCTGTATCGCGGGCTTGCCGGGTCATCCATCCGCCATGTCACGGTGCGCCACGAACAGGGGGCCGCCTTTGCCGCCGACGGTTATGCGCGGGTGTCGGGGCGGCCGGGGGTGGCCTTCGTCATCACCGGGCCGGGGTTGACCAACGCGCTGACTGCGATGGCGCAGGCCCGGGCGGATTCGGTGCCGATGCTGGTGATCTCGGGCGTCAACCGGCGTGCCTCTCTCGGCCTCGGGCTGGGGCTGCTGCACGAGTTGCCCGATCAGGCGGGACTCGTGGCGGCGCTGTGCCCCTCGCGGCAGATCACCACGGCGGGCGATGTGGGTCCGGTGCTGGACTGGGCCTTTGCCACACTGGCCACCGGCCGGCCCGGCCCGGTGCATATCGAGGTGCCCACCGATGTGATGCCGTTGCCGTGCCCCGACCTGCCCGACCCCGCAGCACTGCCCATCCGCGCCCTGCCCGATGCGGCGGCGCTGGCCCGGGCGGCGGCGCTGCTGGACGCCGCAGACCGCGTCGTGATCCTGGCCGGAGGTGGCGCGCGCGCCGCCGAGGGGCCACTGCTGGCGCTGGCCTGCGCGCTGGACGCCCCCGTGGTGCAGACCGCCAACGCGCGCGGCCTGCTGCACGGCCACCCCCTCGCCGTGCCGGGCTCGATGAGCCTTGACGCGACGCGCGCCCTGATCGCGCCGGGGGTGCAGGTGCTGGCGGTCGGCACCGAACTCGGGCCCACCGATTATGACATGTATGTGCGCGGCGGCCTGCCCGACCTGTCGGGGATGATCCGGATCGATGTCTGCGCGGACCAGCTCGCCCGCCTCCCCGCCGCCCTGACCCTGCAGGGCGATGCCGGGGCCGTGCTGTCGGCGCTGCGGGTGCGCCCCCGCATCGGCGATGGCGCGGCGCGGGCTGCGGGTGCGCGCACGGCCGCCCGTGCCGAACTGGCTGGCCTGAACCCCGCGATGCCCGCGCAACTGGCGATGGTCGAGGCGATCCGCGCCGCCCTGCCGGGGGCGATCATCGTGGGCGACAGCACCCAGCCGGTCTACGCCGCGAACCTGTTTTACGACCACGACCGCCCCGGCGGCTGGTTCAATGCGGCCACCGGCTTTGGCGCGCTCGGCTTCGGCCCCGGTGCGGCCATCGGGGCCGCCCTCGCCGCCCCCGGCACGCCCGTGGTCTGCCTGATCGGCGACGGCGGGTTGCAGTTTTCCCCCGGCGAATTGCGCACCGCCGTTGACGAAGCCCTGCCGATCACCTTCGTGGTCTGGAACAACGCAGGCTTCCGCGAGATTGCCGAGGCGATGGCGGGGGCGGGGGCGCAGGTCATAGGCTGCACGCCCTCGCCGCTGCGGATGGGCCCCTTCGCCGCCGCCTGCGATCTGCCGTTCACCTCGGTTCCGCCACAGCCCGAACCGCTGCAGGCCGCCCTCGCAACCCCGGCGACCGGCCCGAGATTGATCGAGGTCCGCGCCTTCTGACCCGTCACGCCTTGGGGGCCAGCGTCCAGAACCGCCACATCATGCTGACCGACGCGAACACCAGCCCCACCACCAGCCCGAACCAGATGCCCGCCGCGCCAAAGCCCAACACGAACCCCAACCCATAGCTGCACGGGATGCCGATCGCCCAATAGCTGACCCCCGCCGCGATCATCGGCACCCGGGTGTCGCGGATGCCGCGCAGCAGCCCAAGCGCCATCACCTGCATCGCATCCGCCATCTGGAACAGCGCGGCCATCCCCAACAGCAGCGTGCCGACCGCGATGATCCGGGGGGTATCGGCATTCTCGCCGTCCAGGAACACCGCGATGATCGGTCCCGGCAGCGCCAGCATCAGCGCCACCATCGCAAGGCCAAAGCCGAACGACAGCGCAATCGCCACCCGCGCCCCGTCGCGCAACCCCCGCGCATCACCCGCCCCGGCGGCCCGGCCCGTCCGCACCGTGGCCGCGTTCGACAACCCGACGTGGAACATGAAGGCCAGCGACGCCACCTGCATCGCGATGCCATGCGCCGCCAGTTCCACCGCCCCGATCCATCCCATCATCAGACTGGCCGCCATGAACAACCCGCCCTCCAGCAGGCTGGTGACGCCAATCGGCCAGCCAAGGCGAAACACCTGCCCCATTGCCTGCCAGTCGGGCCGCCAGAAGCGCTGGAACAGCCGGAACCGCCGCAACTCGGGCAGCCATCCGGCATAGGCCGCCAGCAGCCCCGCCGTCGCCACCTGCACCACGACCGAGGCAATCGCCGCCCCCCGCACACCCAACTCCGGCGCGCCCCAGCGGCCAAAGATCAAGGGCCAGCCGACCGCGACATTCACCACCACCGCCGCCAGCGTGACCCACAGCACCACCTGCGTGCGCTGCAACGCCGCCAGATAGTTCTTCAGCACCATCACCAGCAGCGCGGGAATCATCCCCAACCCGGCGATCCGCATGAAATCCTGCCCCAGCCGCGCCACATCCTCCTGCTGGCCCAGGGCGCGCAGGATCGGGCCCGACCACCAGAACAGCGGATAGCACAGCACCCCGTAGCCGATCGACAGCCACATCGCCATCCGCACATCGCGGCGCACCTGCACCTCGTCACCGCGCCCCAGGGCCTGGGCCACCATCGACATCACCCCCTGGGCAAACCCCGCCCCCAGGATGAAGATGATGAAGAACGACGACGCCCCCAGCACGGTCGCCGCCAGTTCGGCCACGCCATAGCGCCCCATCATCACCGTATCGACGACATGCAGCGCCATCTGGGCCAGATGGCTGCCGATCAGCGGCAACCCCAGAACGAGCGTCGCGCGCGCATGGGCGGAAAGATGCAGGGTGTCGGTCATGCGAGGGGGATATCCGGGCTGCCGGGTGGCGGCAAGACCACATCCCCGCCGCAGGGCCGCGCTTGTCAGACCCGGTAGTAGTCGCGATACCAGGCGACGAACCGCCCGACCCCCTCGCGCAGCGGCGTGCGGGGCAGGGGGCCCACCAGCGCCTCGATCAACTCGGCATCGGCCCAGGTCGCCGGCACATCCCCCGCCTGCATCGGCAGGAACCGCTTCTGCGCCGCCGCCCCCACCGCCTCTTCGATGGCGGCCACGAAATCCATCAGGCCCGACGGCGCGCCATTGCCGATGTTGACCACCCGCCACGGCGCCACGGGCGAGGCTCCAAGCCCCCCGACCTGCGGCACCGCATCGATCAGCCGCACGATCCCCTCGACCAGATCATCGACATAGGTGAAGTCGCGCCGCATGTCGCCGTGGTTGTAGATGTCGATCGGCTCGCCCTCGAGGATCGCCTTGACGAACTTGAACAGCGCCATGTCGGGCCGCCCCCAGGGGCCATAGACGGTGAAGAACCGGAACATGGTGACCGGCAGCGCGTAAAGATGGGCATAGGAATGCGCCATCGCCTCGCCCGCCTTCTTGGTGGCGGCATAAAAGCTCATCTGATGATCGGCGCGGTGATCCTCGGCATAGGGCATCGCCACATTCGCGCCATAGACCGAACTGGTCGACGCGATCAGCAGATGTGCGGGTGGATGCGCCCGCGCCGCCTCCAGCACTTCGAAGGTCCCCACCAGATTGCTCTCGACATAGGATCGCGGCGCGTCGATCGAATACCGCACCCCGGCCTGGGCGGCCAGATGCACCACCACATCGGGCGCAAACTCCGCCATCAGCCCCGCCACCCGCCCCGGCGCCTCCAGCAGCGCCTCGACACTGCGAAACCCCGCCGACTGCCGCAGCATCGCATGCCGCCGCTCTTTCAGCGTCACATCGTAATAGGCCGACATCCCGTCCAGCCCCACCACCTGCCAGCCCATCGCCAACAGCCGCTTGCACAGATGATAGCCGATGAACCCCGCCGACCCGGTCACCAATGCCTTGCGCGTCATGCCTGTCTTCCTCACCCGTTCAAAAATATCCCACGGGGGTCCGGGGGTGTGAAACCCCCGGCGCTCGCCGCTAGAACCGCCCCGGCCGGAACGGCGCGATGTCCACCCCCGGAGCCCGCCCCATTACCAGATCGGCGATGATCGCCGCCGTCACCGGGGCCAGCGTCACCCCGATATGGCCGTGACCATAGGCATGCAACACCTCCGCCCCGCGCTGCGACGGCCCGATCACCGGCAGGCTGTCGGGCAGGGACGGGCGCAACCCCATCCAGGTCCGGTCCGGCTCCCCCAGATCGGGAAACACTGCCCGCGCGCCCGCGACCAGCCGGGCGATGCGGTGCGGCGACGCAGGGGCGGTCAGCCCGCCCAACTCGACCGTGCCCGCCACCCGCAGCCGCCCCGCCATCGGGCACAGATAGGCCCCGCGCGACAGGGGGCAGACCGGGCGCTGCAGGCGAGGTGCTGCCATGTCCCATTCGGCATGATAGCCGCGTTCGGTGTCCAGCGGCACCCGGTCGCCGGCCGAGGCGGCCAGGCCCCGGCTGTGCGCCCCCGCCGCGATGATCACGCGGCGCGCATGCAGCCGCAGCCCCGGCCCCTCGACGATCACCCCGTCGATCTGCCGGGTCACCGTCACCGGGCGCGCGCGCAGCACGTCGGCCCCGCGCGCCACATGTGCGGCCAGCCCGACCATGACCGCCCCCGGATCGGTCAGGAACGCGGCACCGGGAAACAGCGCGGCCCCATGATACGCGGGCAGGCCCGGCTCGATCGCCGCCAGCTCCGCCCCCGACAGCAGTTCGACCGTCACCCCAAGCGACCGGCGCTGTGCCATCGCCGCCTCCGCGCCGCGCCAGGCCGCAGGTGTATCGTAGAGATACAGACATCCCCGGTCCTGCAGCAGCGCCTCCGCGCCGATCCGCGCCACAAGCTGCTGCCACAGCGGCCCCGCCCCGCTGACCAGACCCGCCAGCGCCCTGGCCCCGCGCGCGGTGGCCGCAGGCAGGCTGGCGCGTGCGAACCGTGCGAGCCAGGGCAGCAGGGCAGGCAGCGCGCCCGCCCGGATTGCCAGCGGCGAATTGCGGTCGAACAGCAGCGACGGCAACCGCCGCAACACCTCCGGCGAGCCGACCGGCATCACGGCATAGTCCGCGATCGTCCCGGCATTGCCGAACGACGCCCCCATCCCCGGCGCGCCGGGATCGACCAGCACCACCTCGCGGCCCTCGGCCAGAAGACGCTCGGCAATCGCAAGGCCGATCACCCCCGCGCCAAGGATCGCGATGTCGGTGGTGCGGTGCAGGATCACGCGACGCCCCCCGTCGCAGGCGGCACCGCGTCGTCCCCATCGCGGTGTCTGATCGACAACCCCGATTTTTCCAGGAAGGATCCTCTCCGCGCCGGGAGCCCTGCGTCACATGCAGGCATCGAACAACGCGCGGGTGTTGGCCTTGGTCATCAACACCGGGTTGCCGCCGCAAGACGGGTCCTCCAGCGCCATGTCGGTCAGCATGTCCAGATCGGCGAATTGCACCCCCATCGCCGACAGGTTGGCCGGGATGCCCAGCAAGGCGCGCAGCTCCATCACCTGATCGTGGAACCCGGCATAGCCGCCCGCAAACCCCAGATAGGCAGCGGCGCGGGCGATACGGTCCTCGATCTCGGGTCGGTTGAAGTCGAGCACCATCGGCATCACAACCGCGTTGGTGGTGCCATGATGCGTGCCATAGACCGCGCCGACCGGGTGGGACAGCGAATGGATCGCTCCCAGCCCCTTCTGGAACGCCACCGCCCCCATCGCCGCCGCACTCATCATCTGGGCGCGCGCATCCAGATTGCCCGGATCGGCATGGACCAGCGGCAGGTTCTCGAACACCAGCCGCATCCCCTCCAGCGCGATGCCCTGGCTCATCGGGTGATAGACGGGCGAGCAATAGGCCTCCAGGCAATGCGCCAGCGCGTCCATCCCGGTGCCTGCGGTGATGAACCTCGGCATCCCGACGGTCAGTGCGGGGTCGCAGATCACCAGCGCGGGCATCAGTTTGGGGTGCCAGATGATCTTTTTCTTGTGGGTGACCGAATTGGTCAACACCCCCGCCGCCCCCACTTCCGATCCGGTTCCGGCGGTGGTCGGCACGGCGATGGTGCGGATGATCTTCGTGGCATCGGCGCGGGTCCACCAGTCGCCGATATCCTCCATGTCCCACACCGGCAGGGTCGGGGCCTGATGCGCCATCAGCGCGATCATCTTGCCCAGATCGAGCGCGGATCCCCCGCCGAACCCGATGATCCCGTCATGCCCGCCCGCATGATAGGCGGCGATCCCGTCGGCCAGGTTGCCCTCGTGCGGGTTGGCGTCCACATCGGAAAACACCGCCCGGCCCAGACCTGCGGCGTCCAGCACATCGAGCGCGGCGGCGGTGATCGGCAGGGCGGCCAGCGCGCGGTCGGTCACCAGCAACGGGCGGGCCATCCCCACAGCCTTGGCGTGATCGGCCAGTTCCGCCACCCGGCCTACGCCGAATTTGATCGCAGTCGGATAGTTCCAGTTCCGGTTCGGCACGGAATGGGTCATTTGGTCACCTTTTTCAGATGGTAGGATTTGACGCGGGTCACCGAATGGAACCCGAGGTAGGACAGCGACCCGCCGCGCCCGGTATCCTTGCACCCCGTCCAGCACAGGGCGGGGTCCAGATAGTCGCAGCGGTTCATGAACACGGTTCCGGTCGCGATCTGCCCGCCGATTTCGGCGGCGGCAGCGGCGTCGGCGGTCCAGATCGAACAGGTCAGGCCATAGGGCGAATCGTTCATCAGGGCAATGGCCTCGGCATCGTTGCGGACCGGCATGATCCCCACCACGGGGCCAAAGGATTCCTCCATCATCACCCGCATCTTGTGGGTAACGTTCACCAGAATCTGCGGCGCGAGATAGGCCCCCCCGTCATCCGCCGGAAACAGCGCGGGGTCGATCAGGGGTGTCGCCCCCGCCGCAATCGCCTCGGCCACTTGCGCGCGCACCACGGCGGCAAAGCGCGCGTTGGCCATCGGCCCAAGGGTGGTTTCGGCATCGAACGGATTTCCCAGTTTCAACGCCTTGACCCAGGCCACCGCTTTCTCGACGAAGGCCTCATGCAGGCTTTCGTGGACGTATATCCGCTCGATCCCGCAGCAGCATTGGCCCGCGTTATACATCGCGCCGTCCATAAGGCTGTCCACCGCCGCGTCCAGATCGGCATCGGCGCGGACGTATCCGGGGTCCTTGCCGCCCAACTCCAGCCCTAGCCCGGTGAACGTGCCCGCCGCCGCGCGCTCGATGGCCTGCCCGCCGCCGACCGACCCGGTGAAATTGACGAAATCGAACGCCCGGCACCCGATCAGGCTTTCGGTGGTGGCATGGTCCAGCACCACGTTCTGGAACACATCCGCCGGGATGCCCGCCGCGTGGAAGGCTTCCGCCAGACGTTCGCCCACCAGCAGGGTCTGGCTGGCATGTTTCAGGATCACCGCATTGCCCGCGATCAGCGCCGGGGCCAGCGTGTTGATCGTGGTCAGGTAGGGATAGTTCCACGGGGCCACGATCAACACCACACCGACCGGCTGGCGGGCGAGGTAGCGGCTGAAACGGTCGGAGTCCTCGATCACCTGCGGGGCCAGAGTCGCCTCGGCAATCGACGCCATATACTCGGTGCGGTCCTGCACCCCGCCGAACTCGCCGCCAAACCGCACCGGGCGGCCCATCTGCCAGGCCAGTTCCTCGACCAGAAGGTCCTTCCTGGCGATCAGCGCCGCAACCCCCGCCTTGACCAGGGCTATGCGCTCGGCCAAGGGCCGCGCGGCCCAACCCCCTTGCGCTGTCCGCGCGCGTGCGGCCGCAGCAAGGGCCGCACCGGGCGTCAGGGCGGTGCGGGTCGCGTAAACCGATCCATCGACCGGCGAAATCAGGCTCATCAACGTCATGTCATCCCTCGTAGGGCGGGTTTCCTCCCGCCGTGTTCGCGAAACCCAAAGGCGGGGTGAACCCCGCCCTACGCCCGCTCCAACAGCCTTTGCACCTCGAAATCGGTCACCACGCGGTCCGTCTCGGCAATTTCCCACTGCGCGGCGTGGTGGTAGTGGTCCACAACGTCATCGCCGAACGCCGCCCGCAGCATCGCCGACTCGTTCAGCAGCACCGCCGCCTCGCGCAGGGTGTGGGGGATTTCCCGCACGCCCGCCGCCGCATACATGTCGCCCGTGGCTTCGGGCTCCAGCGCCATCGCGCCATCGATCCCGGCAAGACCCGCCGCCAGCAGCGCCGCACAGGCCAGATAGGGGTTCACGTCCGCCCCGGGAATCCGGCATTCCACCCGAACCGCCTTTGATCCCACGCCGCAGACCCGGAACCCCGCCGTGCGGTTGTCCGCGCTCCACACCGCCTTGGTGGGGGCGAACATCCCCACGCAGAACCGTTTGTAGCTGTTGACGTAAGGGGCCAGAAACGCGGTGATCTCCTGCGCATGCGCCAGTTGTCCGGCCAGAAACTGCTGCATCAGCGCCGACATTCCATGCGGGCCTGCGGGGTCGGCGAACGCCGCCTGACCCTCGGGCGTCCAAAGGGACTGGTGGATGTGGCTCGATGACCCCGCCTTGCGGTGGTCATACTTGGCCATGAACGTCACCGACTTGCCCTTGGCAAAGGCGATCTCCTTGATGCCGTTCTTGACGATCACATGGTTGTCGGCGGTGTCCAGCGCGTCGGAATAGCGATAGTTCACCTCTTCCTGCCCGGCCTCCGCCTCGCCCTTGGAATTCTCGATCGGGATACCCGCGCCATAAAGCCCGTTGCGGACCGCCCGCATCACATCCTCTTCCTTGGTGGTCTGGAAGATGTGGTAATCCTCGTTGTAGGCGCTGACCGGTTTCAGATCGCGGCAGAGGTTGTCGCGCAAGTCGGCATAGGAATTCTCGAACAGGAAGAATTCCAGCTCGGTCGCCATCATAGGCTCGAACCCCATCGCCCGCGCCCGCGCCACCTGACGTTTCAGGATCGCACGCGGCGCATGCGGCACCTCATGGCCGTGGTGGTCCAGCGTGTCGCCCAGAACCAGCGCGGTCCCCGGCAGCCAGGGCACGACCCGCAGCGTGGCCATGTCCGGCTTCAGCACATAATCGCCATAGCCGGTCTGCCAGCTTGACGATTTGTAGCCCTGCACCGTGGTCATCTCCATGTCGACGGTCAGCAGGTAGTTGCAGCAATGCGTCTCGTGCCAGCCGCCGTTGCAGAAAAACTGCGCATGGAACCGCTTGCCCATCAGGCGGCCCTGCATGTCGATGCCCGCCACCAGCACCGTGTCGATCTCGCCGCGCGCCACGGCCTCTTTCAGCGCGTCCAAAGTCAGGTTTCCGGGCATGGTCATCTCTTTCATCAAGGGGGGAGGAGGCCCCGAAAGGGCCGGGCGCAGGGCAGCGGACCGGGGCCGCAGCTACGCGGCCTTCGCCTGTTTCTGGATTTCTTCCAGCCCCATGTTGACCACCAGAGCCAACCGGGCGACCGGAACCGACGTCGCTGCGGCCGGTCGTCCCGGCGCGGCTTGCCATCTGGTTGCAGGCGCAAAGGCCCCGGTTCTCATCCGTTGTCCCCCATCTTTCGCCAACGCTCCCCTTTGCGGCCCGCGCTGTCAAGAACGCTCGTGACCGTCGAACCGCCGCCGCTTGCGCTCCGCGCAGGGATGCCCGTGCCGGGATGCAAGGGTCAATATCCCCGCACCCGGTCCACCAGATGCAGGAACGGCAGCCCGGCCTCGCCGCGCGCGATATTGTCGGCGATGACGCGCGCGGCGCTGGCGGGCCTGGTGTCGGCGGCGATGTGCGGTGTGACGGTGACGCGCGGGTGGCACCAATAGGGGTGGTCCGGCGGCAAAGGCTCGACCCGGAACACGTCCAGCGTGGCATGTCCGACGTGGCCTGCGTCCAGCGCCGCCAGCAGCGCGTCATCGTCAATCAGCGCGCCGCGTCCGGGATTCAGGATCACTGCGCCGTTCGGCAACTGCGCCAGACGGGTGGCGTCCAGCAGGCTCTCGGTGTCGGGGGTTTTCGGCAGCAGGGTGATCAGGATGGCGGCGCGCGACAGGGCCGCCCTCAACCCGTCATTCCCCTGCAGCGTGTCGATGCCCGGCACGGTTTTTGCCGTGCGGCTCCATCCGGTGACGGGAAAGTGCAACGCGGCCAGCGCCTGCGCACAGGCCGACCCCAGCACACCCAGCCCCAGCACCGTCACCGGCCTGTCGCGCGCCAGCGGCGGGCAGGTCGGGTCCCACAGGCGATCCGGGTTCACGATATGCCGGTCCATCCCCAGATGATGGCGCAGCGTATGCCCCACCACCCATTCCACCATGCCTTCGGTAAGGCCGGGGTCGACCATCCGGCACAAGGGCTGGGTCAGGGTCGGGTTGCCAGTGATCCGCTCGACCCCGGCCCACAGGTTCAGCACCGCCTTGCAGCGGGTGTAGGGGGTGAAATCCTGCAACGGGCTTTGCGGGGCGTAAACGATGTAGTCCACCGTTTCGGCGGGCGCGGTTTGCACCAGATCGGCCCGGACCCCGGCGGCGGTCAGGGCGGCGCGCAACGGGTCGGCGAATTCATCCCACAGGGTGGGCACGGCAAACAGCACGGTCAGGGTCATCGCGGCCTCGGGCGAAGGAACGGCGTCTTTGTCTAGGACCCCACCCCGGCCATCACAAGCCCCGCGTTGACCGCCAGCGCCAGGATCACCGTGTTGTAAAAGAATGACCCCGTCGCGTGCAGCAGAACCAGCCGCCGCATCTGGGTGCTTTCCACCGCGACATCCGACACAGCCGACGAGGTGCCGATGGCAAAGGCATGATACAGAAACTCCCAAGGTCCCGGATCGGACGTTGCATGAAACCTCAATCCGCTCCCCGCCTTGTCCGTGTAGAACAGCCGCGCATAGCGAAACGCAATCAGCGTATGCACCATCGCCCAGCCCAAAGGCACAGCGGTCAACGACAACCCTGCGGTCAGCACGCCTTGATCCGGGCTGGCCAACACCTGAAGGATCGCCGCCAGACTGACCAGGACGGCGGCCAGGGCAAGGATCAGGATCAGGACGATGCCTTCGTCATCTTCCTCGGCGCGGTTGCGCAGGTCGGCGGCGGTCGATCGCAGGGTCAGCCGCAGCGTCAGCCCCAGATAGCCCGCGAAAAATCCATTGACCCCGAACAGCGCCATTGACAGCGGGCCAATCGAAAGACCTGCCGCCAGCCCGGCCAGCGCAGCCCCCAGGCACAGCGCCAGCAAAAGCCGCGCATGACGGCGGATCAGCGTCATCGCGGTCGGTGCACGATGGCGCTTTGCACCAGACCCACGGCCACCAGCAGCACCAGCGTCGCCGACCCGCCATAGCTCAGGAACGGCAACGGCACCCCCACCACCGGGGCCATGCCCATCACCATCGACAGGTTGACCGCCAGATACAGAAAGAAGTTCACCGCCACCCCGATGATCAGCAGCGACGAAAACCGGTCCTTGTTCTGGATCGCCGCCACCATGCAGAACACCAGCACCAGCGCATAAAGCACCAGCAGCGAAAACGCCCCGACAAAGCCGAACTCCTCGCCCAGGGTGGTGAAGATGAAATCGGTGTGCTTTTCGGGCAGGAAATTGAGCCGGCTTTGGGTGCCCTGCATGAACCCCTTGCCGGTCCACCCCCCGGACCCGAGGGCGATCTTGGCCTGGATGATGTTGTAACCGGCGCCGAGCGGATCCGCCGCCGGGTCCAGAAACGTGTCGATCCGGGTGTATTGGTAGTCGTGCAGCAACTGCCAGGGCGTGCCGCGCGTCGAAAACACCGCCGCCACCGTGCTGCCCACCAGCGCCGCCACGGCTGCGAAATACCACAGGCTGACCCCGGCCGCGAACATCACCGCCGCCCCCGCCGCCAGCAACATCACCGAGGTGCCAAGGTTCGGCTGCATCAGCACCAGAACCGTCGGGGCCACGATCAGCACCACCGGGATCAGCACCCACAACGGCCGCGAGGTGCGCTTGTCGTCCAGCCAGTCGTAATAGGCCGCCAGCATCATCACCAGCGTGACCTTCATCAATTCGGACGGCTGAAGGCGGATGAACCCGAGGTCGATCCAGCGTTGCGCGCCCATGCCGACCTCACCGAAAAACTCGACCAGCAGCAGCAGAACCATTGCGGTCAGATAGGCCAGCCCCGACATGTTGCGCCAGAACCAGATCGGCGTGAAGGCCACGGCGAACATCAGCACCAGCCCCGCGACATACCGCTTCATCTGCGGTGCGGCCCAGGTGTCGATGTCGCCGCCCGCAATGGAATAGAGCATCAGCCAGCCGATCGCCGCCACCGCCGTGATCACCACGATCAGCGCCCAGTTGAGGTAAAGCACCTTCGCGAGCCCGGTGGGGACGGTCTTGAGGTTGTATTCGAGAAAGCTCATCCAGCCCCCCTCATGCCCGTGACCGGGTGGCTTGCGTGCCGTCGGGCAGGCGCAGGTTCAGATCGTTCAGCAGGCTTTCCATCCGCCCGCGCTGGTTGGCCGGATAGGCGGTCAGCGGCGGCACCCCCCCGGTCAGCGCGCGCAGCAGCGCGTCGCGCGCGATGGGGGCGGCCACCGCAGACCCGCCGCCGCCATGCTCCACCACCACCGCCACGGCATAACGCGGCGCTTCGGTCGGGCCGAAACAGATGAACAGCGCATGGTCGCGGCGGTTCCACGGCAGGTCGGCGTTCGACACCACGCCGTCAGCGCGTTCCGAAGCCGAGATGTTGCGGACCTGACTGGTGCCGGACTTGCCCGCCATCAGCATCCCCTCGTCGGCGATCCGGCTGCCATAGCCGGTGCCGGCCGAACTGTTGACCACATCGAACATCCCCGCCCGGACCGCCCGCAGGATCGACCCGTCGATGCCAAGGGCCGCCACCTCGGCCACCGCTGCTTCCTGCCCGTCCACCGCCCGCACGATCCGCGGCACCACGGCGCGCCCCGACGCGATCCGCGCCGTCATCACCGCCAGTTGCAGCGGCGAAGTCAGCACATATCCCTGCCCGATGGAGGCGTTGATCGTGTCGCCGATCCGCCATTCTTCCTTGTGCCGGGCCATCTTCCAGGCCTTGTCGGGCATGATCCCCTCGGCAATCGCCGACAGCGGCATGTCGTGGCGCACGCCCAGGCCCAGACGTCGGCCCATTTCCGCGATCTTGTCGATGCCGACCCGCTGCGCGATGTCATAGTAAAACACGTCACAGCTTTCGGCCAGACTGCGCGCCAGATCGACCGAGCCGTGCCCGCCCCGCTTCCAGCAGTGAAACCGGGTGTCGCCGTATTCCAGATGGCCGGGGCAGCGCACCCGGGTTTCCAGATCGATCACCCCGGCCTCCAGCGCCGCCAGCGCCGTCACCATCTTGAACGTCGACCCCGGCGGATAGACCCCCTGCACCACCTTGTTGGCGAGGGGGCGGTGATCGTTTTCCAGCAGCCCCGAGTAATCGGTCTGGCTGATCCCGCGCACGAACAGGTTGGGATCGAAGCTGGGCGAGGACACGGCGGCGATCAGATCGCCGTTGTCCACATCCATCACCACACAGGCCGCCGATTCGAGCCCCATCCGCGCCTGCACGAAATTCTGCACATCCGCGTCGATGGTCAGCCGCAGGTCGCGCCCCGGAATGCCTTCGGTCCGCTCCAGCTCGCGCATCACCCGGCCCACCGCGTTCACCTCGATGCGCTTGTTGCCGGCCCGGCCCCGCAGGTCCTTCTCCATCCAGCGTTCGACGCCGATCTTGCCGATCTGGAACTTGGGAATTTGCAACAATGGATCGGGGTTTTCGACGCCTTCGAGGTCCTTTTCCGACACAGGCCCGACATATCCGACCACATGCGCGAAATCGAGGTCGCGCGGGTAGATCCGGCTCAACCCCACTTCGGGCGACACGCCGGGCAGGGCGGGGGCGTTCAGGGCGATCTTGCTGAACTGGTCCCAGTCCAGCCGGTCGGCCACGGTGATCGGCACGAAGGCACTGTTCTTCCCGATGTCGGCCCTGATGCGGTCCATGTCGTCCGCCGTCATCGGAATGACATGGCTGAGCCGGTTCAGCACCATGTCCACATCGCCTGCCCCTTCGCGGGTGATCACGACGCGGTAGTTCTGTTCGTTCCCGGCGATCAGCTTGCCGTTGCGGTCCATGATCAACCCGCGCGCCGGCGGGATCAGCCGGATGTTGATGCGGTTTTCCTCGGCCAGCAGACGGAACTCGTCGGCCTGCTCGACCCCCAGAAACCGCATCCGCGCGCCAAGCACCGCCATGGTCGCCGCCATGCAGCCGCCCATGAACAGCGCGCGCCGGGTGACCTTGCGGGCCTGCTCTTCGATGTCGCGGGCGTTGCGCCTCACATCCGCCTCCCATATGCGTCCACTTCGCCCATCGCGGGTTTGCGCAGGTCCAGCGCGACCCGGCTCAGCGCCACCACCACAGGATAGCACAGGATCGACCACAGCACCTGAAGCATCGCAAAGCCGAACCCCGCCTGCGGCAGGAAGGCCAGCGCGAACACCAGCCGATAGGCGATGAACAGGCTGATCATGATCCCCGCCACCAGCAGCCATTCGACGGCAAAGGTCAACTCGCGGGTCAGCGCCACGCGGCTGCGGATGAATTCCGCCGCCAGAACCACCAGCGCCGCCCACAGCCCGGGCGGACGCATCAGGATCAGATCCTCGACCAGAACCACCCCCGCCACCAGCCCGACCGGCAGGAAATCGGGCCGCCGCATCGTCCACGCACAGATCAGGCACAGCAGCAGGTCCGGCCCCGGCCAGGCCCCGGTAGCCCCGCCGATCGGCAGCAGCCGCAGGAAAATCAGCCCGACGGCCAGGCCGACGAACAGCACCCGATGCCCCGTGACCGAGGTGAAGAACCCGTCACCCACCGCTGCCCGCCTGTGCCAGATCGGGGGCCACCGGACCCTGCGCGCCACCGGGCAGAACCGGATGCGGGTCGGGCGCCACCAGCGCCCCCGCATCGGTGATCGGCGTCAATTCGTGGCTGCGCAACACCCGCAGGAACTCCAGCCGCTGATAATCCGCCGACAGCACCACCCGCAGCCGCCGGTCATTGCCCATCGCGACCTGACCCACCAGCAGCCCCGCCGGAAACACCGCCCCGTCGCCCGACGTCACCACCCGGTCGCCGGGGCGCACCTGATCGGCATCCTCCAGAAACTCCAGCGGCGGGGCGGCCGAATTGTCGCCCGACAGGATCGCCTTCTGCCCCGACGGCTGCACCGTCACCGGGATGCGGCTGTTGCTGTCGGTCAGCAGGATGACCCGCGCGGTCTGGTTGCCGACGCCGGAAATCCGCCCCACCAGCCCGATGCCGTCCATCGTCGCCCAGCCGTCGCGGATGCCGTCGCGCGCGCCCACGTTCAACAGCACCGACTGGCGGAACGGACTGCCGCTGTCGGCCAGCACCACCCCGGTCACATGCGTCAGCTTTGGGTCGAGCCGCACCTGATTGAGGTCCAGCAGCCGGGCGTTCTTCTGCTCCAGTTGCAGCGCCGCCTCTTTCCAGGCCTTCATCTGCTGCAACTCGTCGCGCAACTGCTGGTTCTGCTCGTACAGCCGGGCATAGGACTGGAAATCGTCGATCATCCCGGCAGCCGTGGTGATCGGCAGCAGCGCCCAGTCGAACGACGGCACCACCCGGTCGATCAGCGCGGCGCGGAACCGTTCCACCCGGGGGCTGTCGATGCGCCACAGCAGGAACAAGGCCAGCAACAGCAGCACCAGCACGCCCACCAGCACCCGCCGAAGCGGCCGATGAAACTCTTCCGGCCCTGTGGAGCGTCTTCGTGCCATGCCCGACCCGCGTCTAGCTGTCGTAGTCGATCACATGCCGCAATTGCTTTTCGTATTCCAGCGCCTTGCCGGTGCCAAGCGCCACACAATTGAGTGACTCGTTGGCCACGCTGATCGAAAGCCCGGTCTGCTCGCGCAAGCTCAGGTCGAGGTCCCCCAGCAGCGCCCCGCCCCCGGTCAGCATCACACCGCGGTCCACGATATCGGCCGCAAGGTCCGGCGGCGTGGTTTCCAGCGCCTGCATCACCGCATCGCAGATCTGCTGCACAGGTTCGCTCAACGCCTCGGCGACCTGCGCCTGATTGATCTCGGTTTCCTTGGGCACCCCGTTCAGCAGATCGCGGCCCCGGATGACCATGGACGCGCCGCGCCCGTCATCGGGCATCCGCGCCGTGCCGATCGAGGTCTTGATCCGTTCGGCGGTGGATTCGCCGATCAGCAGGTTCTGATGACGCCGCAGATAGTTGATGATCGCCTCGTCCATCCGGTCGCCGCCCACGCGCACCGAGCGGGCATAGACGATATCGCCCAGGCTGAGAACGGCCACTTCCGTCGTCCCGCCGCCGATATCGACCACCATGTTGCCGGTCGGGTCGGTGATCGGCATCCCCGCGCCAATTGCCGCCGCAATCGGTTCGGCAATCAGCCCGGCCCGCCGTGCGCCCGCCGACAGCACCGATTGGCGGATCGCGCGCTTTTCGACCGGGGTCGCGCCATGCGGCACGCAGACGATGATCTTGGGTTTCGAGAATGTCGTGCGCTTGTGGACCTTGCGGATGAAGTGCTTGATCATCTCCTCGGCCACGTCGAAGTCGGCGATCACCCCGTCGCGCATCGGGCGAATTGCCTCAATCGAACCCGGCGTGCGACCCAGCATCAGCTTGGCATCCTCGCCCACTGCCAAAACCTGCTTTTTGCCGTCCTTGACGTGATAGGCCACGACCGAGGGTTCGTTCAGCACGATCCCCTTGCCCCGCACATAGACCAGCGTGTTTGCCGTGCCGAGGTCGATGGCCATGTCCGACGAGAACAGGCCAGAAAAGATGCTCGACAGGATTGACATGTTGGGGTGATCCTTGACAGGCCGAATGAAGACGACCCACGACTCGGGACGGATCCCCAAGGCGGGCATCTTCATATAAGGACCAGCACCGGCAGGCGAAAGGGGATATCCGACCCCGACAGCGCCAATCCGCCCGGCAGGCGGGGCGCTCGGGCAGTTTGTTACAGATGGAAAAGAAACTCCGCCCAATACACAATCTTGCGCGCTGCGAATGCCGGATTTTTGCAAGAAAACTTGCCATAGGGGCCGCAGACGGACGGGGCGAAGCCGCCCCGCCCGCCCCGCGTTACGACGCGTCGCGGAAATTCACCGACTTGACATCCGACCCCGGGGCAGACTTCTGCCGCCGCTGGATCAGCCGGTTCAGCGCGTTCACATAGGCCTTGACGCTCGCCACGATGGTGTCGGTATCGGCCGATGACCCCGTGGCGATCCGCCCCTGTTCCTCGACCCGCACCGAAACCGTGGCCTGCGCGTCGGTGCCTTCGGTCACCGCACTGACCTGATAGAGTTGCAGCGTCGCGCCATGCGGATACAGCATCTTGACGGCATTGAACGCGGCATCCACCGGCCCGTCGCCGGTCGCGTCGATCGAATGGTCCACCCCGTCGATCGCCAGCGTCAGTTCCGCCTCCTGCGGGCCGTCGGTGCCGCAGATCACGCGCAGCCGCCGGACCACCAGCCTGTCCTGATCCTCCTGCCGCTCCTCGTCCTGAACCAGCGCGATCAGGTCTTCGTCGAACACCTCTTTCTTGCGGTCGGCCAGCGCCTTGAACCGCACGAAGACGTCGTTCAACTGGTTGTCGGCGAGGTCATAGCCCAGATCGCGCAGCTTGGCGCGCAGGGCGGCGCGGCCCGAATGCTTGCCCATCACGAGCGAGGTGTCCGACAGGCCGATGTCCTGCGGGCGCATGATCTCGAACGTCTCGGCATTCTTCAGCATGCCGTCCTGATGGATGCCGGATTCATGGGCAAAGGCGTTCTTGCCGACGATGGCCTTGTTGAACTGCACCGCAAAGCCCGACACGGCTGCCACCTTGCGCGAGATGTTCATGATCCGGGTGGTGTCGATCCCGGTGCGGTAGGGCAGGATGTCATTCCTGACCTTCATCGCCATCACCACCTCTTCCAGCGCGGTGTTGCCCGCGCGTTCGCCCAACCCGTTGATCGTGCATTCGATCTGCCGCGCGCCGGCCTCGACCGCCGCCAGCGCATTGGCCGTCGCCATGCCCAGATCGTTGTGGCAATGGGTGGCGAAGATGACCTGATCCGCCCCCGGCACCCGTTCCAGCAGCATCGCGATCAGCGCCGAGGATTCGCGCGGGGCGGTGTAGCCGACCGTATCGGGGATGTTGATGGTGGTGGCTCCGGCCTTGATGGCAATCTCGACCACGCGGCACAGGTAATCGTGTTCGGTGCGCGTCGCATCCATCGGCGACCACTGCACGTTGTCGCACAGGTTGCGGGCATAAGTCACCGTGTCGTGGATGCGCTCTGCCATCTGGTCCATGTCCAGATTGGGGATCGCGCGGTGCAGCGGCGAGGTGCCGATGAAGGTGTGGATGCGCGGGCTTTTCGCATGCCGCACCGCCTCCCAGCAGCGGTCGATGTCCTTGACACTGGCGCGCGCCAGACCGCAGATCGTGGCGCTTTGCGCCAGCCGGGCAATCTCGGACACTGCTGCGAAATCGCCTTCGGAGGCGATGGGAAACCCCGCCTCGATGATGTCGACGCCCATTTCGTCCAGCAGGGTGGCGATCTCCAGCTTTTCGGTATGGGTCATCGTGGCACCGGGCGACTGTTCGCCGTCGCGCAGGGTGGTGTCGAAAATGACGACGCGGGGTTGATCCGGGCGGGGTTGGGCGGGCTGTGTCATGGGACGGGTCCTTCGGGGGGGTGCTGCTGATCCTTGGGCGCTGTTCCCCTCCGAGCGGTCGCACCCGAGGGCACGCTCAGAGGCGGGTAAGACGCAGCAGGGCGCGCGGAAAGGCGAAGGAAGGTGTCCGGTCCATGCCCCTATCTATACGGGTCATTCCGGATTTGGGAAGGGGCTTTTTCCCCGACGGGGGGCCGTCGCGCGGGGCATCGAGCCCCCCGCGACGGCGTCATCCGCGCAAGGGGCGCGGCTGACCGCCCGGTGCCCGGCGGTGCGAGGGTTGAGCGGTCCGGCCTCCGGCGGGGATATTTATGAACAGGTGATGGGGGTGGCGGGGCGGGGCGGGCAGGCTAGCTGTTGCAAAAGCTTGGGGGTGCAGATGCGGGCATTGGTGGTGGGGGCTTCGGGCGGGATCGGGGCGGCGCTCTGCGCGGCGCTTGCCTCGCGCGGCGAGGTCGTGGGGGTGTCGCGGCGGCATGACGGGCTGGACGTGACCGACGAAGCGTCGGTCGCGCGGGTTCTGGGGGCGCTGGAGCCGGGGTTCGACCAGGTGATCGTGGCAACGGGCGCGCTGGTGCTGGACGGGCGAGGGCCCGAGAAATCGCTGAGGGCGCTGGACCCCGCCGCGATGGCCGCCCAATTCGCGCTGAATGCGATGGGGCCGATGCTGGTTCTGAAACATGCGCTGCGGCTGATGCCGAAGGACCGGGTGGTGCGGTTCGCCGCCCTGTCGGCCCGGGTCGGCTCGATCGGGGACAATGCCCTCGGGGGGTGGTATTCCTACCGCGCGGCCAAGGCGGCGCTGAACCAGTTCCTCCACACCGCCGCCATCGAGGTGGCGCGCAGTCACCGGCAGGCGATCGTGGTGGCGCTGCATCCCGGCACGGTGGACACCGGATTGACGGCGGTGCAGGGCGCAGGGCATCCGGCGGTGCCGCCTGCCGAGGCGGCGATCAACCTGCTGGCGGTGCTGGACGGGCTGACCCCGGCCGACACCGGCGGGTTCTTCGACTGGGCCGGAAAGCGCATCCCGTGGTGAGGCTGGTTCTGGTTCTGGGCGATCAGTTGACGCCCTCGGTCGCGGCCCTGCGCGCGGCGGACAAAGCGCGCGACGTGGTGGTGATGGCGGAGGTGACGGGCGAGGGCACCTCGGTGCCGCATCACCCGCAGAAGATCGCCCTGATCCTGTCGGCGATGCGGCATTTCGCGGCAGAGTTGCGGGCCGATGGCTGGACCGTGGCCTATACGGCGCTGGATGACCCCGAAAACAGCCAGACGATCAGTGGCGAGATCCTGCGGCGGGCGGCGGATCATGGCGCTGGCGACGTGCTGGCCACCCACCCCGGCGAATGGCGGGTGCTGGCCGATCTGCAGGCGCTGCCCCTGGCGGTGCGCGTGCTGCCCGACGACCGGTTCCTGGCGTCGCATGCCGACTTCGCCCTGTGGGCCGCAGACCGCAAGGCGCTCAGGATGGAATATTTTTACCGCGACATGCGCCGCCACACCGGGCTGATGATGGACGGCGACAAACCGGCGGGCGGGCAGTGGAACTATGACCACGACAACCGCAAACCCGCGAAGCCCGACCTGCTGCGCCCGCGCCCGCCGCGCTTTGCCCCCGATGCGGTGACCGAACGGGTGCTGGATCTGGTGGCCGCGCGGTTCCCCCATTTCGGAACGCTGCGCCCCTTCGGCTGGGCGGTGACCCGGGCGGATGCCCTGCAGGCGCTGGCCCATTTCACCACCCACGCCCTGCCGCGCTTTGGCGACGAACAGGACGCGATGCTGGCGGGCGACCCTACCCTGTCGCACGCGCTGATCTCGCCCTATCTGAACCTTGGCTTGTTGACCCCGATGGAAGTCTGTCGCGCGGTCGAGGCCGAATGGCAGGCGCGCCGGGTCCCGGTCAACGCCGCCGAAGGGTTCATCCGCCAGATCATCGGCTGGCGCGAATTCATGCGCGGCATCTGGGCGCTGGCCGGGCCCGACTACCTGACCCACAACGCCCTCGCCCATGACCGCGCCCTGCCGCCGCTCTATTGGGGCGCGCCCACGAAGATGGCCTGCCTCAGCCATGCCGTCGCCCAGACCCGTGATCTGGCCTATGCCCACCACATCCAGCGCCTGATGGTCACCGGCAATTTCGCCCTGCTGGCCGGGGTGGACCCCGCACAGGTGCACGACTGGTATCTGTCGGTCTATATCGACGCCTTCGAATGGGTCGAGGCACCGAACGTGATCGGGATGAGCCAGTTCGCCGATGGCGGGATGGTCGGCTCTAAACCCTATGTCTCGTCCGGGGCCTATATCGACCGGATGTCGGACTACTGCGGCGGCTGCGCCTACAAGGTGGCCGACAAGACCGGGCCGAACGCCTGCCCGTTCAACCTGCTGTATTGGCATTTCCTGATCCGCCACCGCGACCGGTTCGCCAGCAACCCCCGGATGGCGCAGATGTATCGCACCTTCGACAAGATGGACCCGACCCGCCGCGACACCGTTCTGGACGAAGCTGACCGCTTCCTCGCCCGGCTCGACGCCGGTCACCCTGTCTGAACACCGCGGCTTTTCTTCCCTTCATCATCTGTTCATAAATATCCCGCAGGGGGTCCGGGGGACGCGAAGTCCCCCGGCCGTTCCGCCAGACCGCAGCCTCACAGGACCCATCCCATGCTGACCTTCCGCCCCGCCACCCCGCAAGACGCCACCGACCTGGCCCTTCTGCTCGATGCCGCGTCCCGTCGGCTAGTGTCGTGGCGGTGGAGCACTCTGGCCCGGCCCGGTCAGAGCTGGTTCGAGGTGGGCCGTGCACGCATGCTGACCCTGACCGACAACCAGGCGCATTACGCCAACTGGCTGGTGGCCGCGGTGGATGGCCGGACGGTCGGCGCGCTGAACGCCCATCCGGTGCCGCAGACGGTCGAGGACACAGATCTTGCCACGCTCGACCCGGTGTTCCACCCGCTGGTGCAGCTTGAACCGCTGACGGCGGGGACGTTCTACATCATGGGGGCGGCGGTGTTTGCCGAACACCGGGGCAAAGGCCACGGCACGGCCCTGCTCGACCAGGCGGCCGCGATGGCCCGCGACCACGGGCTGACCCGGCTGTCGCTGATGACCGAAAGCTTCAACGACGGCGCGCGCCGCCTTTACCTGCGGTATGGTTTCCGCGATCTCGACCGCCGCCCCTTCGTGGCCTTTCCGGGGTCGGACGAGGCCGGGGACTGGACGCTGATGGTCAAGGACCTCTGACCGGCCCCGATCCTTCGGGCGCGTCTGCCCCGGCCGTCCTGCCTGCCGCCGGGGCTCAGGGGGTGGTCGGGGCCGCTGGCAAGGGCGCGGTCAGCATGCCGCCCTTCCAGATGCCCTCGCTCACCTGCCCCCCCTTGTAGGTCAGCTTGCCCTGACCCTCGCGCTTGCCCTTGACGAAGGCGCCTTCATAGAAATCGCCCGACGGATAGTTGGCCACGCCCAGCCCCTCGATCTCGCCCCCCGCCCAGTCGCCGTCATAGGCGAACCCGTCCGGCCCGGTCAGCTTGCCCTTGCCCTGCCGGATGCCGTTCACGAAACTGCCGACATAGACCGTGCCATCGGCATAGGTGGCGGTGCCCTGCCCGTCGCGCTGCCCCGCCTTGAACCGCCCCTCATAGCGATAGCCGTCGGGATAGGTCATCACCCCCATCCCCTCGGGCTGCGCGTTCACGAAATCGCCCTGATACACCACGCCCCCGGCATAGACGGACGTGCCGGTGCCGGTGATCACGCCCCCCACCCAGGTGCCGTCATAGCTCGACCCGTCGGGATAGGTGATCTTGCCCATGCCCTCGGGTTTGTCGGCGACGAAATCGCCGGCATAGACCGACCCGTCGGCGTAGGTCAGAACCCCCTTGCCCTGCCGCACCCCCGCGACCCAGGCCCCGTCATAGGACGCGCCATCGGCGGCCACGAACCGCCCCTGACCCTCGCGCTTGTCGGCGACGAACCCGCCCTCATAGACGTCGCCGTTGCCATAGGTGACCTTGCCCTGACCCTGCCGCTGCCCGTCGACGAACGCGCCGTCATAGACATCGCCATTGGGCTGGGTCAGCCGCCCGGCCCCGTTGATCTGCCCGTCCGCCCAGTCCCCGACAAAGGTCAGCCCGTCCGGCATGGTCAGCGTGCCCTTGCCCTGCCGCTGCCCCGCCACAAGCTCGCCCTGATAGACCGCGCCATCGGGATAGGTGATCTTGCCGGTGCCCTGCTTCTGGCCCTCGACCCAGGACCCTTCATAGCGGTAGCCGGACTTGTCCTCCAGCACGCCCTCGCCATGGTGCTTTCCGGCCAGAAACGCGCCCTGATAAACGGTGCCATTAGCATAGGTGGCCCGCCCGGTGCCGGTCATCGCGCCGCCGGTCCAGTCGCCTTCGTAGGTGCCGCCATCGGCGAAGGTGATCTTGCCGCGCCCCTCGGGCTTGCCTGCGGCAAACTGACCCTCATAGACCGAATTGTTGGGATAGCGCGCGATGCCGTTGCCCCGGATTTCACCCGCCACCCAGTCGCCGCTGTATTCATACCCGTTGGGCAGCGTGTAGGTGCCGGTGCCATCCTGACGGCCGTCCTTGAAGGTGCCCTCATACACCGACCCGTCCGAATATTCCTTGATCACCACATCGCCCGACTGGGCGAACCCCGCCCCCGACCAGACCAGCCCCGCCCCAAGGATGATTCCGCCAAATCGCATTTTTGCCCACCCCGCAGCCCACGCGTCGACCCTATCCGCTGCGACCGCCCCCTGACAAGCAGCCCGTCTTTCCCCCGGCGGTGAACCTGCTACAACCCTGCGTGACACACAGGATGGACCCGATGGCCGACGCCTTTCGCCTGACCCTTGCCCAGTTGAACCCCGCCGTCGGGGCGATTGCCGCCAATGCGGCCCTGGCGCTGCAGGCCTGGGCGCAGGGTCGTGCCGCGGGGGCCGACATGGTCGCGCTGACCGAGATGTTCCTGACCGGTTACCAGACGCAGGACCTCGTGCTGAAACCGGCCTTCGTCGCCGCCGCGATGGCCGAGGTCGACCGCCTCGCACAGGCCACCGCCGATGGCCCGGCCCTGGGCATCGGCGCGCCGCATCTGAAGAGCGGACAGTGCTTCAACGCCTATTACGTCCTGCAGCAGGGCCGCATCGCCGCGACGATCCTGAAACACGACCTGCCCAACGACAGCGTGTTCGACGAACACCGCCTGTTCACCGCCGCCCCGCTGCAAGGCCCGGTCCAGATCGGCCCGCTGCGGCTCGGCATCCCGATCTGCGAAGACGCGTGGCACGCCGAGGTCTGCGAAACCCTGGCCGAAACCGGGGCCGAGGTCCTGCTGGTGCCTAACGGCTCGCCCTATCATCGTGGCAAGCCTGCCGTGCGCACCCACCTGATGGTGAACCGCGTCGTCGAGACCGGCCTGCCGCTGGTCTATCTGAACATGGTCGGCGGGCAGGACGATCAGGTGTTCGACGGGGCGAGCTTTGCGCTGAACCCCGGCGGCGCGCTGGCCCTGCAACTGCCGCAGTTCGAGGCCTGCGTGACCCATCTCGACTTTGCCCGCACCCCCGACGGCTGGCGCGCGGTGCCGGGACAGATGGCCTTGCTGCCGACGTCGCACGAGGCGGATTATCACGCGATGGTCCTGTCGCTGCAGGACTATCTGGGCAAGACCGGGTTTCGCAAGGTGCTGCTCGGTCTGTCGGGCGGCGTCGATTCGGCCATCGTCGCCTGCATCGCCGCCGACGCGATCGGTGCTGCCAACGTGCACTGCGTCATGCTGCCCTCGGCCTATACCTCGCAAACCTCGCTCGAGGACGCCGAACAGGTCGCCCGCGTCTTGGGTTGCCGGCTGGACACCATCCCGATCACCGGCGCGCAGACGGCGGTGGGTGATGCGCTGGCCCCGCTGTTTGGCACCACCGAGCCCGGCATCACCGAGGAGAACATCCAGTCTCGCCTGCGCGGCCTGATCCTGATGGCGCTGTCGAACAGGACGGGGGCGATGCTGCTGACCACGGGGAACAAGTCGGAAATGGCGGTGGGATACTGCACGATCTACGGCGACATGAACGGCGGCTTCAACCCGATCAAGGACCTCTATAAAACCCGGGTGTTCGACACCTGCCGCTGGCGCAACGCAAACCACCGCCCTTGGATGCAGGGTCCGGCGGGCGAGGTCATCCCGCCCCGCGTGATCGAAAAACCCCCCTCGGCCGAGTTGCGCCCCGACCAGCGCGACGATGACAGCCTGCCGCCCTATCCGGTGCTGGACGCCATCCTCGACGGGCTGGTGGAACGTGACGCCTCGGTGGCCGAACTGGTCGCGCAAGGGTTTGACCGGGCCACCGTGAAGAAGGTGGAACACCTGCTGTATCTGTCGGAATACAAACGCTTCCAGTCCGCCCCCGGCACCCGCCTGACCCGCCGCGCGTTCTGGCTTGACCGCCGCTATCCCATCGTCAACCGCTGGCGGGACGACGGCTGATCCGCAGGAGCCATTCCGGCCCGAATACCCCCAGAGGCACCGACCCGATGCAGGTCACTTCCGGTCCGCAGGACAGGAGGCGGGTCGGATGTCATGGTTAACGCAAGCGCGGGCGGCAAAACGTATGCACGCGGTATGCACAGCAGGTGCACCGAAGGCATACGGCCCCCTGTGCCAGCGACCCCGGATTAATTCTGCGCCCGCAACACCTTAGACCGCGATCACCCCGCATTGCGGCAGCAGTCGCTCCACATCCTCCAACCGGCACAACTGCGTCGCATCGGTGGTGACCGCCGCACTCGCCGCCGCGCAGGCAAAGGCCAACGCCGCCCCCGCCTCGGCCCCCCGCGCCAGCATCATCACCAGCCCGGCCACGAAACTGTCGCCCGCGCCGACGGTGCTGACCACCTCGACCTTCGCCGCAGACCCGAACAACCGCTGGTCGGCATCGACCAACACATTGCCATCCGCGCCGCGCGCCACGATGATCCGGCGTGAAACGCCCTTCAGAACAAGAGATTGCGCAAAGCCTGCCGTGTCTTCGCGGCTGGTCAGGGGGTGGCCTGCGATCTCTTCCGCCTCGGCCCCGTCCATCCGCAGGATGTCGAGATCGGGGATGGGACGCGCCACAGCCTCGGCCAGGGCAGGCCCCGACGTGTCCAGAACCACCCGCGACCCGGTCATCGACCGCGCGAGCCTGCCCGGAAAATCTGCGGGCACTCCCGGGGGTTGGCTGCCCGAGATCACCCCAAACCCCCCGGGCCGGGCACTGGCGCGCAACAGCATGAACACCCGGTCCTGATCCTCCGCCGACCACACCGGACCCGGCAGCATGAAGCGATACTGATGCCCGGAGGAGGCGTCGGTCACCGTCAGGCTCTGCCGCGTCTCGCCCGGGGCCGCCAGCGCCAGAAACGGCACCCCCTCGGCCCGGATCAGCCCTGCCAGCCTGTCCCCGGTCAACCCGCCCAGGGCCACCAGCGCCAGACTGTCGCCCCCCAGGGCCCGGATCGCCCGGCTGACGTTCAACCCGCCCCCGCCGGGGTCCAGCATCGGTTCGGAACAACGCAGCTTCTGATCCGGGATCAGGCGGGGAACGCGGGTCGAGATATCCAGCGCCGGGTTCAGCGTCAGGGTAACGACCGGGGTCTGCGGTGTCACGGAACGATCTCGATCGGTGTCTCGAAACTGCCCGACTTGGCGGAATTCTTGTCGCGCAGGCTGGTCACCAGCACATAGCTGCCGGGCTCGAGCCCGGTAAGGTCATAGGTGATCGACGCCTGAAACTCGCGGTTGCGCACGCGCGAGGTCAGGTCGAGTTCGGCCAGACCCGGCACTTCGGCCAGAACCGCTCCGTCCGCCGCAACCACCTTCAGATCGACGAAAAATCCGATCGAAAACAATCCGTCCCCGGGCGATCCGAAGCCATAGCCATAGGGCTCGGCATAGACATAGATCGACTCGCCCGCCTTGTAGGCGGTGGTGGGCCGCAGGTTGTAGATGCCATAGCCTGAGGCGGGTTCGGCCACCAGAACCGCCTCGGAAAACCCCAGAACGGGCGCCATGTCCCAGACCTGCCCCAGCAGATCGCGCGCGCCGAGGATGGCGGTTGCGAAGTCGCCCGCGGCAACCCGCGCTTCGACCGCCGCCGCATTTTCGGAAATCGTCTGGGCGGGCGCGGCCCCGGCGATCAGGCAAATCAAGGCTGCAACCCCAGCGGGACGGCGCAAAATCTTCATGACAACCCCTTTCGAGAACAACACCTTCCCGCAGCATAGGCTGGTTTTTCCCGGGGTCAAAGCCGAAAGCCGATGCGGGGGGGCGACAGTGGTGTTGCCCCCCCGTCCGCTGAAAGCGTCAGCCGTTCAGCATCATCTGGTAGGACGCCGGGACATAGCGGAACCCGGTGTCATTCGCCTCGACATACCCAAGCGCCGGGAACGGCATGTGGTAGCCGATGAACGGCAGCTTGTCGGCGGCGATCATGCCGAACACCGCGCGGCGGGCGGCGGCGGCGGTGGCCTTGTCGGCGTCGAACTTCACTTCCCAGTCGGGATGGGCCAGCGACCAGACATAGTGGTTGGCGGTATCGGCAGTGATCACCAGCCCCGCCCCGTTGCTTTCCAGCATGTAGGTCATGTGCCCCGGCGAATGGCCGAACGCCGCCATCGCGGTGATCCCCGATGCGACCGAACCGCCATCGTCAAGGAAGGTGACCTTGTCGAGCAACGGGCGCACCATCTTGTCGTAGTTTTCGTTGGCCGCCCCCGACCAGTGGTTGTTCTCGACAGAACCGGTGACATAGCGCGCATTGGCAAACGTCGGAGCTTCGCCCGCCATCAGCCCGCCGATGTGGTCGCCGTGCATGTGGGTGATCACCACGATGTCGATCTGATCCGGCGCGATCCCGGCAGCGGCGAGGGCCGCCGTCATTCCCTCGGCGGACAGGCCGGTATCGAACAGCACCAGTTCGGCGCCGGTGTTGACCAGCGTCGGGGTGAAGAAGAATTGCGACTTGTCGGTAGGCAGGAACGCGGCCGCCGAGACGGCGGCAAATTCGGCGGGGTCGGCGTTCAGACCGAAGACGTCGGTCGGGGCTTCGACGGTGCGGGTCCCGGCGAGCAGGGTGGTCACCTCGAACCCGCCAAGCGCAAAGCGGTTGAACGTCGGCATCGCGGCACCTTGCAGCGGGGCCGTGGCGCGGGCCGGGACGGACATCAGCGCGGATGCGAAGGGCAGGGCGGCCCCCGCGATCAGGGCCTGGCGGCGCGAGAACATCGGGTTGGTCATCGGGTTCCTCCGGGAATGTGTGACGGGCGGACACTACCCCGAAACCGCGGCTTTCCCAATCACGCCGCCGTGACCGACGGTGCGGCGCGGCACAACCGCTGTGCGGTTATTCCCACCACGGGTCGATGGTCGCGATGTCCTCGTCGCTCCAGCCGAAATGATGCGCCAGCTCGTGGATCATCACATGGGTGACAAGTTCGGCAAGCGACACATCCCCCCGTTCGATCCATTCATCCAGAATCGGGCGACGGAACAGGAAGATCCTGTCGGCCGTCCGGGGCGGGTCTGAGGCGCTGCGTTCGGTCAACGGGGTGCCGTCATAAAGCCCGGTCAATTCGTAGGGATCGTCGATTCCCATCACGTCCAGCAGGTCGATCGAAGCGAAATCCTCAATATAGACAAGGATATGCGTGGCCGAGGCACGGAATTGTTCGGGCAGGTTCGTCACGGCGTCGCGCGCAAGCTGCTCGATCAGCTCGGCATCGGGGGCGATCATGTCGGGGGCGATTTTGGTCATGGCGTATCATATCGCGGATCGCGGCCCGGCAACAGCGGCCAAGGCCTGCCGATCTGGACAACCGGCGGGCCTTGTGAGAGGGAACAGCCTGCAAGGAGACCCCGATGACCGTCACCCGCTTTGCCCCCTCGCCCACCGGCTATATCCACGTCGGCAACCTGCGCACCGCGCTGATGAACTATCTGATCGCCCGCAAATCGGGTGGAACGTTCATCCTGCGGCTGGACGATACCGATCAGGAAAGATCAAAGCAGGAATACGCCGACGGGATCATGGCCGACCTCGACTGGCTGGGTCTGCACTGGGACCGGGTGGAGAAGCAGTCGCTGCGGATGGATCGCTACCGCGAGGCGGCGGATCATCTGCGCGGGGCGGGGCGGTTCTATGAATGTTTCGAGACGCCGGTGGAACTGGACCTGAAGCGCAAGAAGCAACTGAACATGGGGCGGCCCCCGGTTTACGACCGCACCAGCCTGCACCTGACCGACGCACAGAAATCGGCGTTCCGCGCCCAGGGGCGGGCGGGATACTGGCGCTTCCTGCTGAACCAGACCAGGATCGAATGGCCGGATCAGATCATCGGCGACGTGTCGATCGACGCCGCCAGCCTGTCGGACCCGGTGCTGATCCGGGCGGACGGGCAGGTGCTGTATACCTTCGCCTCGTCGGTCGACGACGTCGACATGGGGGTGACGTTCATCGTGCGCGGGTCGGACCATGTGACCAACACCGCCACGCAGATCCAGATCATGCAGGCGATGGGGGGCCATCCACCGTCGTTCGCCCACCATTCGCTGCTGACCGGGGCGAAGGGCGAGGAGTTGTCGAAACGGCTGGGCGTGCTGGCGCTGCGCGATCTGCGCGCTGCAGGCGTGGAGCCGATGGCGCTGCTGAGCCTGATGGCGCGGCTGGGGTCGTCGAAGCCGGTGGAACTGGCCGGGTCGATGGACGAGTTGATCGCGGGCTTCGAGGTGGGATCGTTCGGCGCAGCCCCGACCAAATTCGATGCCGAAGACCTGTGGCCGCTGACCCGGCATCACGTGCAAAGCCTGCCCCTCACCGCCGTCGCCGACCGGATCGCCGCCCTGGGGGTGCCTGCGGACCAGGCCGAGGCATTCTGGGCGGTGGCGCGCGGCAACATCACCACCCGCGCCGATCTGGCCGACTGGTGGGCGCTGTTCCGCGACGGGGCGGAGCCGCTGATCGATGACGAGGATCGCGGGTTCGTGGCGCAGGCCCTGACGCTGCTGCCGCCACGCCCCTGGACCCACGCCACCTGGGGGGAGTGGACCGAGGCGGTCAAGCAGGCGACGGGGCGCAAGGGCAAGGGGCTGTTCCGCCCGCTTCGCCGCGCGCTGACCGGACGGGATGCGGGGCCGGAGATGGCCGATGTGATGCCCCTGCTGCAGGTGGTGCGCGGGGTCTGATGCGGCGTGTTGGCGGCCCCCCCGAGGGGGCTTCTGCCCCCCGAACCCCCCGAGGATGTTTTTGAACGGATGAAGGCAGGGGCGAATGGCTGAAATTGACCCCGTTGTGCCGGTTCGGCAGGCGAAGTTCGTCGAGGGCAATCTGTTTGCCCATATCGTGGTGATGTCGCTGACCTCATCGGTCGGGCTGATGGCGGTGTTCAGCGTCGACCTGGTCAACATGGTCTTTCTTGCGATGCTGGGGCAGGAGGCGGTGACGGCGGCGGTCGGCTATGCCGGGGTCATCCTGTTTTTCACCACATCCTTCGGGATCGGCCTGGCGATTGCGGTGTCGGCGCTGGTGGCGCGGGCTTTGGGGGCGCGTGATCCGGTGCGGGCGCGCGAAAAGGCGACGAACGGGCTGGTGCTGGGCATCGGCTTTGGCGTGCTGTTTGCAGCCACGGTCTGGATGATGCTGCCGGGGCTGGTCGCCCTGTTGGGGGCCACCGGCGAGACGGCGGTGCTGGCGGTGCAGTTCCTGCGGATCGTGGTGCCGGCCCAGCCGTTTCTGATGGTCGGCATGATCGGGGGGGCGATCCTGCGCAGCCATGGCGACGCACGGCGCGCGATGATGGCGACGATCTGGGGGGCGGTTGTCAATGCGGTGCTGGACCCGATCCTGATCTTCGGTCTCGACCTCGATCTGACGGGGGCGGCGCTGGCTTCGGTCGCGTCGCGGGTGGTGATTGCGGCTGTGGCGCTGCTGCCGGTGATCCGGCATCACGGCGGATTCGACCGCCCCTCGCTGGCCGGGCTGACCGGCGATCTGCCGGCGGTCCTCGGCATCGCCGGGCCGGCGATCCTGACGCAACTGGCGACCCCGGTGGGCCAGGCCCTGGTCACCCGCATCGTCGCGGGGTTTGGCGAGGCCGCCGTGGCGGGGATGGCGATCACGGGCCGGATGACGCCGGTGGCCCTTGGGGTGATCTTTGCGCTGTCGGGGGCGATCGGGCCGATCATCGGGCAGAACTTCGGTGCGGGCCGGATCGACCGGGTCCGCCGCGCCTTTCTGGACGGGCTGATCTTTACCGCGCTGGTCATCGGGGTGGTCACGGCGATCCTGTTCACCTTCCGCGCCCCGATTGCCGATCTGTTCGGCGCCCAAGGCCTGACCCGCGATCTGATCTATCTGTTCTGCGGGCCGCTGTGCCTGCTGTTCTTTTTCAACGGCGCGATCTTTGTCGCCAATGCCGCGTGCAACAATCTGGGGGCCCCCTTTCAATCGACTCTGATCAACTGGGGCCGCCACACGCTCGGCACCGTTCCCTTTGCGCTTTGGCTTGGCGGGGTCTGGGGCGCGCAGGGCGTGCTGATCGGGCAGGCGGTTGGCGGGCTGGTGTTCGGTCTGCTGGCGATCTGGCTGGCTTTCGGCACCATCGCGCGGGCCGGCGCCCCGACGCCGCACCGCTTTTGACTTGCAAGGCCGGGGCCGCGCGGGCAAGTTGCGGGGTGTCAGGATCGGGAGAATCCGGGGCAAGCCCGGTGCCGAAGGAGAAACCGCCCCGGTAAGCTCTCAGGCGCAAAGGACCATTCTGGCAGCGGACTCTGGAGAGTGGCGCGTCCGCGCCCGCCGAAGGGATAACGATCTCAGGCGCCCCGGTTCGCGGGGCAGGGACAGAGGGGGCATCGGGGCGGGGCGCATTCCCCGGGCGATGCCGGTATTGCGTCCGGTGAACATGAAGGGCGGCCCATGGACCTGAAGCAACTCGGTCTGCACGATCTGCATGTCGGCCTCGGCGGCAGGATGGTGCCCTTTGCAGGTCATGACATGCCGGTGCAATACCCGGCGGGCGTGATGCGGGAACATTTGCACACCCGGTCGGCGGCGGGGCTGTTCGATGTCAGCCACATGGGGCAGGTCATCTTGCGCCCGCGCGGGTCGATGGCGGAGTTGGGGCTCGCGTTCGAGGCGCTGATGCCGGTCGATGTGCTGGGTCTGGCCGAGGGGCGGCAACGCTATGGTCTGTTGACCAACGATACGGGCGGCATCCGCGACGATCTGATGTTCGCCAACCGCGGGGATCATCTGTTCGTCGTGGTGAACGCGGCCTGCAAGGCCACCGACATCGCCCACCTGCAGACGCATCTTTCGGAGGTGGCCGAGGTGGTGCCGCTGGACCGCGCGCTGCTGGCGCTGCAGGGCCCGCTGGCCTGCGCGGCGCTGGCCCGGATCGCCCCCGCAGTGACGGCGATGCGGTTCATGGATGTGGCGGTGTTCGGCGATCTGCGGGTGTCGCGGTCGGGCTACACCGGCGAGGATGGCTTTGAAATCTCGGTGCCGCAGGCCGGGGCCGAGGCGCTGGCGCTGGCCCTGCTGGAGATGCCCGAGGTGATGCCGATCGGGCTGGGCGCGCGCGACAGCCTGCGGCTGGAGGCGGGGCTGTGCCTGTATGGCCATGACATCACGGAAAAGACCAGCCCGGTCGAGGCGGGGCTGACCTGGGCGATCCCGAAGGTCCGCCGCCCGGGGGGCGCGCGGGCGGGCGGATTTCCGGGGGCGACCCGCATCCTGACCGACCTGACCGAAGGCCCCGAGCGGCTGCGCGTCGGCCTGCGCCCCGAAGGCCGCGCCCCGATGCGCGAGGGCACGGCGCTGTTCGATCCGGATGGAACCCCCGTGGGCGAGGTCACCTCGGGCGGCTTCGGCCCTTCGGTCGGTGCCCCTGTCGCGATGGGCTATGTGGCTGCCGCGCACGCCGCCCCCGGAACCCGGATCGAAGGCGATGTGCGGGGCAAGCGCCTGCCCGCCACGATCTGCCCGCTTCCCTTCCACCCCACATCCTACAAACGCTGAGGCAAGGTCATGAAATACACCAAGGATCACGAATGGCTGCGCGTCGAGGGCGATCTGATCGTCGTTGGCATCACCGAACACGCCGCCACGCAACTGGGCGATGTGGTCTTCGTCGAACTGCCCGAGGTCGAGACGATGATCACCAGCGGCGACGAGGTGGTGGTGATCGAAAGTGTCAAGGCGGCCTCCGACATCCTGGCCCCGGTGGACGGCGAGATCGTGGCCGTCAACGACGCGCTGTCCGACAACCCGGCGCTTGTCAACGAAGACCCCACGGGGGCCGCCTGGTTCTTCAAGGTCAGGGTCGATGACCTGTCGGTTCTCGACGATTTCATGGACGAGGACGAATACGCCGAACTGATCGAATAACCCTGCCCTGCGAGGGACTTGCGATGACCTTTACCCCGACCGACTACAACCCCTACGACTTTGCCAACCGCCGTCACATCGGGCCGTCGCCGGACGAGATGACGGCAATGTTGAAGGCGGTCGGAGTGCCGTCGCTGGACGCGCTGATCGACGAAACCGTGCCGAAGTCGATCCGGCAGGGCGAAGCTCTGACATGGGCCCCGCTGACCGAACAGGATCTGCTGGCGCGGATGCGTCAGGTGGCGGACAAGAACAGGGTGATGGTCAGCCTGATCGGGCAGGGGTATTACGGCACCGTCACCCCGCCCGCGATCCAGCGGAACATCCTGGAAAATCCGGCGTGGTATACCGCCTATACCCCCTATCAGCCCGAAATCGCGCAGGGGCGGCTCGAGGCGCTGCTGAACTATCAGACGATGGTCGCCGATCTGACCGGGCTTCCTGTCGCCAATGCTTCGCTTCTGGACGAGGCGACGGCTGCGGCCGAGGCGATGACGATGGCCGAGCGCACCGCCAAGTCCAAGGCGCGGGCGTTCTTTGTCGACCGGTTCTGCCATCCGCAGACCATCGCCGTGATCCGCACCCGTGCCGCCCCCCTCGGCATCGAGATCATCGAGGACATGGTGGGAAACCTGGATCCCGCAAAGGTGTTTGGTGCGATCTTTCAGTATCCGGGCAGCTACGGCCATGTCACCGACTTCACCGCGCTGATCGCCAAGGTTCATGCCGCCAAGGGAATTGCGGTCGTGGCAACCGACCTGCTGGCCCTGACCCTGCTCAAGGAACCCGGGGCGATGGGGGCGGATATCGCGATCGGTTCCAGCCAGCGGTTTGGCGTGCCGATGGGCTATGGCGGGCCGCATGCCGCCTTCATGGCCTGCCGGGATGATCTGAAGCGCGCCATGCCGGGGCGGATCGTCGGCGTGTCGATCGATGCGCGGGGCAACAAGGCCTATCGGTTGTCCCTGCAGACCCGCGAGCAGCATATCCGGCGCGAGAAAGCCACGTCGAACGTCTGCACCGCGCAGGCCCTGCTGGCGGTGATGGCGTCGTTCTATGCGGTGTTTCACGGGCCCAAGGGCCTGCGGGCGATTGCCGAGCGGGTGCATTTCGCCACCACAAGGCTGGCGCGGGCGCTCACGGCGGCTGGGGCAAAGGTCAGCCCGAAGGCGTTCTTCGACACGATAACGGTCGAGGTGGGCGTGGGGCAGACCGGAATTCTGGCGGCGGCGCGTCAGGAGGGATTGAACTTTCGCAAGATCGGCGTGGATCGGGTGGGGATCACGCTGGACGAAACCACGGATGAAAAAGTGCTGGTAAAGGTATTGCAGGCCTTTGGAATTGACGGCGTGCCCCCGCATCGCGCCACCCTGGGCTTCCCCGAGGCGATGGTGCGGACCAGTGATTTTCTGACCCATCCGGTGTTTCACATGAACCGCGCGGAATCCGAGATGATGCGCTACATGCGCCGCCTGTCGGACCGCGATCTGGCGCTGGACCGGGCGATGATCCCGCTGGGGTCCTGCACGATGAAGCTGAACGCGGCGGTCGAGATGATGCCGATCACCTGGCCGGAGTTCGGCTCGCTTCACCCGTTTGCCCCCAAGGACCAGGCGCTCGGCTATGCCGAGGCGATCGGCGACCTGTCGGCCAAGCTGTGCGAGGTGACGGGGTATGACGCGATGTCGATGCAACCGAATTCGGGCGCGCAGGGCGAATATGCCGGGCTTTTGACCATTCAGGCCTATCATCGCGCGCGCGGACAGGGGCAGCGCACCGTCTGCCTGATCCCGGTTTCGGCGCATGGCACCAATCCGGCATCGGCGCAGATGGCCGGGATGCAGGTGGTGGTGGTCAAGGTGGCCCCCAACGGCGATGTGGACATGGAGGATTTCGCGGCGAAGGCGGCGGCGGCGGGCGACAATCTGGCGGCCTGCATGATCACCTATCCGTCCACCCATGGTGTGTTCGAGGAAACCGTCCGCGAGATCTGCGACATCACCCATCTGCATGGCGGGCAGGTCTATCTGGACGGGGCCAACATGAATGCGCTGGTGGGTCTGGTGAAACCGGGCGAGATCGGGTCAGACGTCAGCCACCTGAACCTGCACAAGACCTTTGCCATTCCCCATGGCGGCGGGGGGCCCGGGATGGGACCGATTGGGGTCAAGGCGCATCTTGCCCCCTATCTCCCGGGGCATCCCGAAACCGGCGGGGCAGAGGGGCCGGTCAGCGCGGCGCCCTATGGCTCGGCCTCCATCCTGCTGATTTCATGGGCCTATTGTCTGCTGATGGGCGGCGCGGGGCTGACGCAGGCGACGCGGGTCGCCATCTTGAACGCCAATTACATCGCGGCGCGGCTGGCGGGCAGCTATCCCGTCCTGTTCATGGGCAACAAGGGGCGGGTGGCGCATGAGTGCATTCTGGACACCAGACCGTTTGCCGATGTCGGCGTGACAGTGGATGATATCGCCAAGCGGTTGATCGACAACGGTTTTCACGCACCGACCATGTCTTGGCCGGTGGCGGGGACGCTGATGGTCGAACCCACCGAATCGGAGACCAAGGCCGAGATCGACCGGTTCATCACCGCGCTGCTGGCGATCCGCGAGGAGATCCGAAGCGTCGAGCGGGGAGAAATCTCAAGCGAAAACAGCCCGCTGCGTCATGCGCCTCACACGGTCGAAGACCTGATTGCCGACTGGACCCGCGCCTATCCGCGCGAGCAGGGGTGCTTTCCGCCCGGGGCGTTCCGGGTCGATAAATACTGGCCCCCGGTGGGCCGGGTGGACAATGTGTTCGGCGACCGCAATCTGGTTTGCACCTGCCCGCCCGTCGAAAGCTATCTCGACGCGGCCGAATGACGCTCCACGGCGCGGTGCGGCAGGTCATCGGCGGTGAACGAGACGCCCTGCGGCGCAAGCCAAGCGGCGAAGCGGGCGATCTTTTCGTCCAGTGCGCAGGTTGATGACTGTCGCGCCATCTCGTTGGCCCATGCATCGCGCAGTGCGGTCTGGCGGGCTTCTGGCAGGTCGCGGAACGGGGTCAAAAGGGCCATGGTGCACTCCTTGATTGGTTTCTCGGCGCTCATATATTCATGAAACGGAATGTTTGAAGGGGCGACGATGGACCAAGGTGTGAAACTGATCTGCACCGGTTGCGGGCAGGCCAACCGGGTGCCGCGTGACCGGCTGGCGGCGGGACCGAAATGCGGGGTCTGCGGGGCTGCGCTGCTGGACGGCGGGGTGCATGATCTGGACGCGGCGACACATGACAAGGCGATCAAGGGTGACGGGCTGCCGCTGCTGGTCGATTACTGGGCGCCGTGGTGCGGGCCGTGCCGGGCGATGGCCCCCGAGTTTGCCAAGGCGGCCAAGACGCTTGGGGCCGAGGCGCGGCTGGTCAAACTGAACACCGAAACTCACCCCGACGTTTCGGGGCGGGCGCGTATTCAGGGCATTCCCGCGCTGATCCTGTATCGCGGCGGGCGCGAGGTGGCGCGGTTGGCGGGCGCGCGGCCCGCGTCGGACATCGTGGCGTTCGTGCGCGGGCAGGGCTGACGGCTTGACATCAGGCGGGGGATAGGCCACCTCTGCGCCCGTGGGGGCAGTAGCTCAGTTGGGAGAGCGCGTCGTTCGCAATGACGAGGTCGTCGGTTCGATCCCGATCTGCTCCACCAGGTTTCACAGCGATCAGTCCTCGTCCGCAGCCACCTGAGCCAGAACCTTGCCGCGCCCCGTCGCGCGCAGGATCATCGGCAGCAGCAGCGCCACTGCGGCCAGCAGCAGCAGCACGGCGGCAATCGGGCTTTGCACCAGCGTCGTCCAGTCGCCCTGGGCGATGGCCAGCGCGCGACGCAGTTGCTGTTCGGCCATTGGACCCAGGATCAGGCCGACCACCACCGGGGCAATCGGATAGCCGTAGACCCGCATCCCGAAGCCCATCAGGCCGAACACCAAGAGCATGGTCAACTCGACTGGCGACGGATTGGCCCCGATGGTGCCAAGCGTCGCAAACAGCAGGATGCCCGCATAAAGCCACGGGCGCGGGATGGTCAGCAGTTTGACCCAGAGGCCGACCAGCGGCAGGTTCAGCACCAGAAGCATGCAGTTGGCGATCAGCAGGCTGGCGATCAGCCCCCAGACCAGTTGCGGCGCGGTGACGAACAGCAAAGGCCCGGGTTGCAGGCCGAATTGCTGGAACCCGGCCAGCAGGATGGCGGCGGTGGCCGATGTCGGCAGCCCGAGCGTCAGCAGCGGCACCAGCGTTCCGGCGGCAGAGGCGTTGTTGGCAGCCTCTGGTCCCGCCACGCCTTCGATGGCGCCGTGGCCGAACTCCTCGGGGTTTTTCGCAAGGCGTTTCTCCATCGAATAGGACAGGAAGGTGCCGATCTCCGCCCCCCCCGCAGGCATCGCGCCGATGGGAAAGCCGATGGCGGTGCCACGCAGCCAGGGCTTCCACGACCGGCTCCAGTCGTCGCGGCTCATCCAGACCGATCCCTTGACCGCTTCGATGATTTCCGCGCCGCGTGTGCCTTGCGAGGCGACAAACAGCGCCTCGCCAAGGGCGAACATCGCGACGGCCAGGGTGGTCACCTCGATCCCGTCCAGCAGTTGCGGCACGCCGAAGGACAGGCGGGCCTGGCCCGTGAGTTGGTCGATGCCGATGCAGGCGAGTGCGAGGCCGATGAACAGCGAGGTCAGACCCCTGAGCGTCGAGGTGCCGAAGGCGGCCGAGACGGTGACGAAGGCCAGCACCATCAACCCGAAATACTCGCGCGGGCCAAAGATCAGCGCCAGTTTGACGACGTAGGGGGCGAGGAAGGCCAAGGCCAGCGTGGCGATCAGCCCGGCCACGAAGGACCCGATGGCGGCGGTGGCAAGGGCCGGGCCGCCGCGCCCCTTGCGGGCCATCTTGTTGCCTTCGAGTGCGGTGACGATGGAGGCGCTCTCGCCCGGCGTGTTCAGCAGGATCGAGGTGGTCGATCCGCCATACATCCCGCCATAATAGATGCCCGCGAACATGATCAGCGATCCGGCGGGGTCAAGGCCATAAGTCACCGGCAGCAGCAGCGCCACGGTCAGCGCAGGCCCGATGCCGGGCAGCACCCCCACGGCGGTGCCGAGGATCACGCCGATCAGCGCATAGAGCAGGATCATCGGATCGAGCGCCACCGACAGGCCTTGCAGCAGGAAATCGAACGTCGTCATGGTCAGCCCCCGAACATCAGGGTTTCAAGAGGGCCGCCCGGCAGGTTCAGTTGCAGCACGGCATCGAACACGCCATAGACCCCAAGCGCGAACACCAGCCCGATCGGCACGGTGACCAGCAGGTTGCGGCGGCCGAACGCAAAGGCGGTGCAGGCGAACAGCAGGCCGGAGGCCACCATGAACCCCGCGGGTTTCAGCAGCGCGATCTGCAGGGCAAGGCCGCCGAGGATCCACAGCACGGGCCCGATTTGGATCGGCTCGCGGGCCTCGGAGGTGCCGCGCAGGGCGTCGACGGCGGTCCACAGCGCAAGGCCCATCAGCACCCAGCCGACCAGAAACGGCATCCCGCCTGGGCCGACACCGGCATAACCGGCGCGGTCGGGAAACAGCCCGCCTTCGCGGACCAGCAGCGCGCCGAGCGACCCCAGCAGCACCGCGATGATGAACGCCGCCCCATCGGGGCGGCGTCCGGTTCCGGGCATCCCGGTCATTTCACCAGGCCGATGTCCTTGAGAACGGCCGTTGTGGCTTCGATCTCTTTCGCCAGTTGCGCGTCGAAATCGGCGCCCGACAGATAGGTGTCGGCCCAGCCCTTGGTTTCCAGAACCGATTTCCAGCCGGCCGATTTGGCCAGCGCATCGATGTCGGCAGTCACGGCGGCCTTCTGTTCGGGCGTCAGGCCGGGGGCCGCGGCGACCATGCGCCAGTTCTGAACGTTCACGTCATAGCCCGACTCCATCAGCGTCGGCGCATCGGTGCCCGGCCATTTCTCGGCGGTCGACACGGCGAGGATGCGCATGGTGCCCGCCTCGACCTGCGGCAGGAATTCACCCACGCCCGATATGCCTGCGGTTACCTGATTGCCCAGAATGGCGGCCAGAGCCTCGCCCCCGCCCGAAAAGGCGACGTAGTTGATCTTGGTCGGATCAATCCCGGCCGCCTTGGCCAGCAGGCCCACGGTGATGTGGTCCACACCGCCCGCCGAGCCGCCTGCCCACGAAACCGCACCCGGATCGGCCTTCATCGCGTCGACCAGATCGCCGATGGTCTGCAGCGGCGAGGCTGCGGGCACCGCGATGGCGACGGCTTCGCCGGTCAGGCGGGCAATCGGGGTCACGTCGGCGAGGCTCACCGGCGAGGCGTTGGTCAGGATCGCGCCGACCATCACATAGCCGCCGACGATAAGTTGCGCCGGATCGCCCGCCGCGGTGGACACGAACTGCGCCAGGCCGACGGTGCCGCCCGCGCCGGGGACGTTCTGGACCTGCACATTGCCCGAGATGCCTTCGGCCTGCAGAACCTCTTGCATGCTGCGCGCGGTGCTGTCCCAGCCGCCGCCGGGGGCCGCCGGGGCCATGATCATGTAATCGGTGGCATGGGCCGGGACGGCCAGCACAGCCGCCAAGGCCAGGCCGAACAGGGTGAACTTCATCGCAGTCTCCTCTCTGCGGCACGGGTTTCGTGCCAGTGATGCTGCAGGGGGCACCTCCTCGTGCCGATCCTGCAGGGCAAAACGCCGCATCAACCTGTCAGCAACCCGACGATTTGGGAAGAGCTATGTCGGGTCCGGCAGCAGTTCACCGTCGTGGCCACCATCGCCCGGGTGCAGGCGGGGTGAAACCGCGGGGCAACGGCGATGCCGGGCAGCAAGCGGGGCGGAGAAGCGATCGGTGGCGGGGGAGGGTCCGCCGGTGACCGACGCAGGCTTGACCTTTGCGTGCCGGGTGGCACACCTTCGCAAAGGGGTAGGACGGGGACGGCGGATGGCGCAGCAGGACATTCCGGTGATCGACCTCGCCCCGTTGCGCGACGGATCGGGGCTCACGGCGGTGGCGGCGCTGATCGGGGCGGCGTGCCGGGGGCCGGGGTTTTTCGCCATCACCGGGCACGGGCTGACGGCCCAGGACATCGCGCGGGTGTTCGGTCAGGCGCAGGCGTTCTTTGCCGCAGAGGAGGCGGTCAAGCGCGCGGTGGCCTTGTCGGCCGCAACGGGCAATCGCGGCCATGTGCCGATGCAGGGCGAGGCGCTGGACCCGACCAAGCCCGCCGACCTGAAGGAGGCGTTCAACATCGGGCTGGAGCTTGACCCCGATGACCCGGAAATCCTGGCCGGCGCGCGGTTTCGCAGCGTGAACCTGTGGCCGGACCTGCCCGGGTTTCGCGCCACCATGCTGGACTATTTCCAGCGGGCCTGGGACCTTGGCTGCCTGCTGCACCGGGCGTTCGCCGTCGATCTGGGCCTGCCGCCGGAGTATTTCGCAGGCAAGCTCGACCGGCCGCTGGCGACCTTGCGCCTGCTGCACTATCCGCCGCGACCCGCGACGATGCAGGCGGGGCAGATGGGGGCGGGGGCGCATACCGACTATGGCTGTGTGACGCTGTTGCTGACCGATGACGCGGGGGGGTTGCAGGTGCGCAGGCGGGATGGCGTGTGGATCGATGCTCCGCTGGTGCCGGGGGCGATCATCTGCAACATCGGCGATTGCCTGATGCGCTGGACCAACGACGTCTATGTGTCCACCCCGCATCGGGTGGTCAACCCGGCGGGGCGCGAGCGGTATTCGGTGGCGTTCTTTCTGGACCCGAATCCGGAGGCGATCGTCGCCTGTCTGCCGGGCTGCGCCGGACCCGAGGGTGTGCCGAGGTATCCGCCGATCCGTGCCGACGACTATCTGCTGAGTCGGCTTTCCGCGACCTATGCGGCAACCGGGCTGATGACATAGCCGGGCCCGGCGCGCGGCGCATTTTACAAATGCGTCATTATGCGCCAGAGATGCGGAATTTCCGCGCGTGTTGCCGCAACTGCACAATCCCGATGATGCGTGCGCGGCGCGCATTTCCGGCTCAACCCCCTGACAGCCGCGAATTTTCTCCGAGAATTCCTGCGACACCGGCCATTTTGCCTCTGCGCGGAAGTGTTGACGGCGTTTTCGGCAGCTTTCCGAATGGCGGAAAGAAAATCGACAACCGGGGGTGACACTGATGACGATGCGGACTTTCTCTCGACGCGGGCTGCTCAAGACCGGGGCGGCGGGGCTGGCGGCGGCGAGCCTGCCGTTCGGGCTGGCGCGTCCGGCGCGGGCAGCGGGCGAGGTCGTTCTGGGGGCGGTCTACGTCGGCCCGCGCGACGATTTCGGCTGGAACCAGGGCCACGCGGTGGCGATGGAGGTGCTGAAGGGCGTCGCGGGCGTCACGGTGATCGAAGAGGAAAACGTCCCCGAGACCGACGCGGTATCGAAGTCGATGGAATCGATGATCAACCTTGACGGGGCGAACCTGATCCTTGGCACCTCGTTCGGCTATTTCGACCCGTTCATGATCGATCTGGCCCTGAAATACCCCGATGTGCAGTTCCGCCACGCCGCCCCGTTGTGGAGTGCAGACAAGCACCCGATGAACCTTGGCGGCTATTTCAGCTATCTGAACCAGGCGCATTACGTGAACGGAGTGGCGGCGGGGCTGTCGTCGGCGAGCGGCAAGATCGGCTTCGTGGCGGCCAAGCCCATTCCCACCGTGCTGTCGAACATCAACTCCGTCCTGCTGGGCGCGCGGTCGGTCAATCCGGCGGCGACGGTGCAGGTGATCTTTACCGGCGAATGGTCGATGCCGGTGCGCGAGGCAGAAGCCGCCAACGCGCTGGTCGATGCGGGCTGCGACGTGCTGACCTGCCATGTGGACGGGCCGAAGGTGGTGATCGAGACGGCGGAGGGACGCGGGATCAAGTCCTGCGGGCACAACACCTCGCAGGCGGCGCTGGCACCCAAGGGGTTCATCACCGGGGCGGAATACAAGTGGGCGACGATCTATGCGCTTTATGCCGATCTGCTGGCCAAGGGCGAGCCTTTGCCCAACGTGGTGATCGGCGGCTATGACAATGACATGGTCGGCAACACCGCCTATGGTGCCGGGGCGACGCCCGAGGCGATCGCGGCGGCGGATGCGGCGATTGCCGGGCTGAAGGCGAAACAGCCGATCTATGTCGGCCCGCTGAAGGACAACGCGGGCAACGTGGTGCTGGACAAGACCTTCGACAACTACGACCCGGTCCTGGACGGCATGGGCTTTCTGCTGGAGGGCGTGATCGGCTCGATCACCTGACCTTCGGCGACCCCGGGGGGTGCGGGGTCCGTCCCGCGCCCCCCAACGACCTTTGGGAAGACCGCAACGATGCAGCTTGCAACAGCACAACCGGCGGCACCGACCGTCAGTCCGGGATCGGTCGGGTGGCGGCCGATGGCCGAGCAGGTGGCGATTCCGGTCGGTGCGCTGATTGTGGCGGCGCTGCTGTTTTCGGGGGTGCTGCTGGTTCTGGGCAAGAATCCGGTGCAGTATTTCCAACTGGTGTGGCAGGGCGGGTTCGGTTCGGCCTTCTCGCTGCAGAACAGCCTGCAGCGAAGCGCGCCGCTGATCCTGACCGGGCTCGCCTTTGCGATTCCCGCCGCGATCGGCCTGACGATGATCAACGCGGAAGGCGCGCTGGTGTTGGGCGGGTTTGCGGCGGCGGCGGTGGCGGTGCCGCTGGTCAGCGGGGCGGCCCCTGTGGGTCTGACGATGGTGGTGATGGGGGCGGCCGCGATGCTGGTCGGCGGGTTGTGGACCGCGCTCGCCGGTTGGCTGCGCCATGCACGCGGGGTGAACGAGACGATCTCGACCCTGCTGCTGACCTACATCGCCATCGCGATCATGAATTTCTTTGTCGAGGGCCTGCTGCGGGATCCCGGGTCGGCCAACAAGCCGTCCACCATGCCGATCGGCAAGGACTACATGGTGGGCAACATCGGCGGGTCATCGGTGCATTGGGGGTTCGTGGCCGGGTTGGTGCTGGCGGTCGGGTTGTTCGTGCTGATGCGGCGGACCACCTTCGGCTTCGCGGCGCGCGTGACGGGGGGCAACGCGCGGGCGGCGCGGGCGCAGGGGTTGCCGGTGGGCGGGCTGGTGGTGGCCTGCTGCCTGATCTCGGGCGCGTGCGGCGGGCTGGCGGGATATTACGAGGTGGCGGCGATTCAGGGGCAGGCCAATGCCTCGCTGGTGGCGGGCTATGGGTTCACCGGGATCCTTGTGTCCTTTCTGGCGCGGCACAATCCGCTGGTCATCGTGCCGGTGGCGATCCTGTTCGGGGCCATCGAGGCGTCGGGCGGGTTGATCCAGCGGCGGATGGACATGCCGGACGCCACCGCGCTGGTGCTGCAGGGGATGATCTTCGTCGTGCTGCTGGCCAGCGACACGCTGCAGGGGCGACTTGCGATTTTCCAACCGAAAGAGGGGGGAAGATGACCGCCGAGACGCTGACGACGATCCTGATTGCGATGTTGGGCGGGGCGATCCGGGTTTCGACGCCGTTCCTGTTCGTGGCCCTGGGCGAGACGATCACCGAAAAGT
>Ga0247831_1000931_pt1 | contig 59846 bp, 58 predicted proteins | sample LaCruzMarch2015__9_FD_192406 | JGI IMG/M metagenome (GOLD analysis project Ga0247831, IMG submission 192406) | Freshwater microbial communities from meromictic Lake La Cruz, Castile-La Mancha, Spain - LaCruzMarch2015_1m | ecosystem: Environmental > Aquatic > Freshwater > Lake | place: Spain...
TAGAAAACCCAGCTGAAGGTATTGATCGCGGCGGCGCCAACGGCGATGAAACCAGCCCGCATGACCAGTGCCATGACGATGCCGATGAGGAGCAGTTTCTGTTGGTAGGGCCGCGGTACTGCAAACGAGCTCATGATCACCGTGAAGACGAAGAGGTTGTCCACCGACAGTGCTTTCTCGGTGATGTAGCCGGCGAAGTACTCCCCACCGAACTGCCCACCCCACTGCCACCAGATGAAAAACCCGAACACCACCGCCAGCGCGATGTACACGCTCGACCAGATCGCCGACTCCCTGAAGGTCGGATCGTGCGGAACGCGCACATGGGCGAAGAAGTCGAAGACGAACAATCCCAGGATCACCACGCATGTGAGGACCCAGACCATCAACGACACGTTCATAAATCCAGTATTCAGACTCTCCAGCGGGCGGCCTGCCTGGAGTTTGCTAGCGCACGCGAGTCAGCGGGCCGATGCTCTCCGGCAGTCGCCGCAGATACCCGGACGCCACATATCCGACCCAGGACACCGCCACCGCGATCAGCGCCGCCGCCTGGGCCCCATGATCGCCGACGCCGGAGATGTAGTGATCGATGAATCCCGCCGATCCGAGTGGGGCCATGCCGGCGTGTTCCCGGGCCAGGCGTTCAATCCCGGTCAGCGGGCACGGGACGTGCACCAGGACACTCGCGGCGGCCCAGGCGACCGCCCCCGCGTGCACCCAGATCGTGCCGCGCCAACGCAGGGCCAGTAATCCGCCAACGGGCAGGTAGATCAGGAAAACAAAATGGGCCGCAACCACCAGCCAGACCAGGGCGGTGAACACCAGCCGCATGCTGAAACACTACCGCTGACGTACGGTGAGCGGGTGTTCCGGCGGGTCCTGTTCGTCAACAACGATCCGACAGCGCCGGCAGCGCTCTTAGCTGAAACGTTCGCCGAATCGGGCTTCGATGTCAGCACCTTCGATGTGGTGCCGCCGCACCGAGCCGATGACCCAGTCCTCGACGTCACCTTCCCAGATCCGACCCGCTACGACGTCATCGCGCCCCTGGGTGCCAGGTGGTCGGTCTACGACGAACGGTTGGCCGACTCGTGGGTTGCCGGAGAGGTCGAGCTGGTACGCACCGCCGTGGCCGCCGGCGTCGGGGTGCTCGGGGTCTGCTTCGGCGGACAGTTGGTGGCCCACGCGCTCGGCGGCACAGTGGCGCGCTCCTCCGAGCCGGAAATCGGCTGGTGTGAGGTACGCAGCAATGACCCGTCCCTGGTGCCGAACGGTCCGTGGTTCCAATGGCATTTCGATCGCTTCACGCTCCCACCGGGTGCCATTGAGGTGGCCCGAAATGCCAGTGCCATACAGGCTTTCGTCACGGGCACGGCCATGGGATTGCAATTCCACCCGGAGGTCGACGCCGACCTGCAGGAGCGCTGGATCACCGAGGATCCCGACGGCGACATCACCCGAATCGGACTGCGACCCGGGGACGTGCGGGCCCGCGGTGCGGCCGAACTCGACGATGCGGCTCGGCGGCTACGGCTGCTGGTGAGCGGCTTCCTGGGCATGGTCGATCTCAGAGCACCCCGGGAGCGGGGTCGTGGCCAAGCTGGTGGGCGAGCGCGTCGGTAACGGTCGCGGAGCGGAACCGGTGCCCCAGCGCCTCAAGCTTGGCTGGCCGGACCCGCTGACTTGCTTCCGCCAGTTCCCGCGCACCCTGCTTCCCGAGGAGCAGTCGTGGGCCGAAGGACGGCACCGGCAACAGTGCCGGGCGGTGCAGGGTGGCCGCGAGCGCCTTGGTGTACTCCCGGTTGCGAAGAGGTTCGGGCCCGACGGCGTTGACCGGACCGGCGAGCCGGGTGTCGTAGATCGCCCGGTAATAGATGTCGAGGAGGTCGTCGATGCCGATCCAGGACAGCCACTGCCGCCCGCTGCCCAACCGCCCGCCCAGGCCCGCCGCGAACAACGGCCGAAGTAGTTTCAGCGTGCCACCGGCGGCGGCCTGCACGATCCCGGTCCGCACCGCGACCACCCGAAGTCCAGCCTCGGCGGCGGGTGCGGTAGCGGATTCCCAGTCGGCGACCACCTCGGCGAGAAACCCGCCGCCGCGCGAGCTTTCTTCGTCGAGTTCGGTGTCTCCGCAGTCGTAACCGTAGAAACCTACTGCCGAGGCACTGATGAACGTTGTCAGGCGTCCGCCGGTCGACGCGGCGACCTCGGCGAGTCGTCGGGTGGGTCCGATCCGGGAATCCCGGATCGCCCGCCGGTGCTCCTCGGTGAAACGACCCGCGATGGACTCCCCTGCAAGATGAATGACGGCGTCCACCCCATCGAGAAGGTCGGCAGCGGGTTCGCCTGGCACCCAACGCCGTTCGTTGTCGTTGGTCGGCTCGCCACGCACCAGACGGATTACCCGGTGACCGCCGGTGCTCAGGAATGCGCCGAGCGCGGTGCCGACCAATCCGGACGATCCGGTGATCGCGATGGTCAACTCCCGCGCACCCGCAGCGGCGGCGTCGGAGTGCGCGGCGAGGTCATCGGCCAATTGGCGGTGCCGATAGGCGAAGGTCGATCGCAGCGCAACGGCCGGCACCGTGGTGTCGACGATGTCGTGGACCCGGGTGGCGCCGCGGCCGGCGTCGCTGTACCGATGGGTATGCCGCCACCACCCGATTACCCGTGGCGGCAGTGTCATCAGGCCCTGGGAGGAGAGCACGTCGCGGAACTGATACGGCGGGTCGTAACCGGCCGGGTCGTGCCGCGCAATCCAGCGTAGGCCCGCGGGGAGTCCGAGGATGGCGGTGCCGTCGGCCAGTGACTCGGTCTCCTTGACGACCCGCATGGGTTGCCACGGTGGTACCAGCCGGCGCATCGCACCCGGTCGGGTGTGCCAGGCGAACACCTCGTCGAGGGAATGGTCGACAACGCTGGCGTACTCGATACCCACGTCGTCAGACCGCGCCGACGATCGTCATCGGTCGGGTTCGGGTTGCTCGTCGAGGATGTGTATCGCGGCTTCCTCGGCGGGTTCGACATACTCCGGTCCACTATCGTAGGGCTCGTCGTCGTCAGGCATGTCGTACTCCGGCTCGTCGTGGACGAGTTCCTCGGGATGGTCCTCGGTCTCCCCCACGTCGGTCTCCCCCACGTCGGTCTCCCCCACGTCGGTCTCCCCCACGACGGTCGAAGCGACGACGTCGGACTCGATCACATCGGTCGAGTAGGCGACATCGGTCTCCCCCACGTCGGTCTCCCCCACGACGGTCGAAGCGACGACGTCGGACTCGATCACGTCGGACTCGATCACGTCGGTCGAATCAACGACGTCGGTCGCGTCGTCGCTCGCCGTCAGGTCTCCCGGCGGCGGCTGCACCGTCCGCTCGCGGATGGCATCGACGATCAGCAGGATCACGCCCAGCGAACTGGCGCCGATACACACCCAGGCAATCATCTCGTTGTTGGTGATGACGGCCGCCACCAGAGCGACCAGACCCACCACCGCGAGGATCAGCGAAACGAGCAGCATCGACCGGCCTCCCACGCCCTCGGATGGTGCCGGACCGACCCCATCAGCTCAATCCCGCATCAGCGTGATTCCGGAGAAACCACGCCTACTGATACTGCCCGTACCCGCCGTCACCGGCATCGACCGGCGCCGCCGAACCACGCTGGCCCAACTCCTCAAGCTGAGATTCCAGGTAGGTCTTCAGGCGGGTGCGGTACTCGCGCTCGAAGGTGCGCAGCTGCTCGAGCCGGCCCTCCAACACCGAACGCTGCTGGTTGATGGTGTTCATGAACTCGGTGTGCTTGCGCTCGGCGTCGGCCTGCAGGAAGTCGGCCTTCTCATAGGCCTGTCGGAGCTGGGATTCGGAGCGGGACTGCGCATCGCTGAGCATGGCATCGGACCGCTGCTGCGCGTCGGTGACTGTCGCCTCGGCAATGTAGCGGGCCTCGGAGACGATCTGCTCGGCGCTGGCCCTCGCGTCGGCGACCATCTTGTCCGCATCGGCGATGGCCGTGGAGGTCAGCCGGTCGGCGGTGTCCTGGGCCAGGCTCAGCACCCGGGTGGCCTTGAGCGCCTGTTCGTCGCTCAGCTGGGTGGACCTCTCCTCCGCCACCACGATGACCTCGGGTTCGGGCTGGTACAGCGGGATGGCTTGAGTTACCTGCACGACACCTCCCCGCGCGGAGGCGAGTTCGCTGTCGAGTTCGCTGACCCGCTGGCGCAGGTCGGCGTTCTCCTCGACGAGTCGGCCGAGTTCGGTTTCCACCAGGTCGAGGAAGGCGTCGACCTCGTCCTCGTTGTAACCGCGCTTGCCGATGGGCGGCTTGCTGAAGGCCACATTGTGCACGTCAGCCGGTGTCAGTGGCATCGTGTGCCCCTTCCGATCGTGGATGGCGGAATCACCCGCCCGGCGGTGTCGAGCGCGCCTCGCGCCCACAGGTCCGTACTGTAACTGCCGCCCATCCTGTCACACCAGACCCGCCGGTTGCAGTGGACACCGAAATTAAGGGCGGGTTAAGGCCGATTTCGGCCGGTCAGCGGGCAGCCCCGAACGCAAGTTGCATCCCGATGAAGGCCAGTAGCAACAGCACCATAATGGAGAAATCGAGGCGCACCGCACCAATGGTGAGCTGCGGAATGACGCGCCGCAACAGCCTCACCGGCGGATCGGTGGCCGTCATGATGCCCTCGAGGACGACGACGGTGGCACCCCGCGGCTGCCAGTCCCGACTGAATGAGCGGATGAACTCCACCACGATCCGGGCTATCAGCAGAAGCCAGAACACGAACAGGGCAAAACCAACGATTTGGAAAACGTGCGCCACCTGAGAGCCGGTCCTCACTAACAGCGGATGGGACGGCGCAGGCTCACCTACACCGAGGATTCCTCAGCCTACCTACTGTGCGGCGGTCTGACGCCGGTCACTGGTAGCTGTAGAAACCCGCCTCGGCGATTCTCCGGCGCTCGTCGGCGCTGACATCGACATCGGCCGGCGCCAGCAGGAAGACCTTGGTCGCTACTTTGTCGAACGATCCGCGCAGCGCGAACGCCAGACCTGCGGCAAAGTCGACCAGTCGCTTGGCATCGGCATTGTCCATCGAGACCAGGTCCATGATCACCGGTTGCCCATCGCGGAAGCGCTCGCCGATCGTGCGGGCCTCGTTGTAGTCCTTGGGCCGAAGGGTGGTGATCTTCGACAGCGCACTACCCTCTTCGAACAACATCGCCATCCGGCGCGGATCCATCGCCAGTGCGCCACGGGTCGCGCCGCGCAGTGCCCCGAATCGCGCGGAGCGCGGCATATCGTGCGGATGGTCGAACTCCCGTGAGCGGGGCCGGGCGTCCTCGCCGTAGCCGACCCGGAAGCCACCGGTGGGCGGATAGTCCGGGCCGCGATCGTCGCCGTAACCGGCACCGAATTCGCGATCGTCATATCCCCCGCCGTCGTAGCCGGACTCATAACCGGCATCGGCAAACCGATCACCACGACGCGAGGATGTGCGCGCCCGACCGGCGTCGCGGTCGTCCTCGTAGTATTCGTCGTCATAGTCGTCCAACGGCGCCATGCCGAAGTAGGCCTTGACCTTGTGGAGAGTGCTCATCCGCGTGACCCTTCCGGAGCTGAAACTTCGGTATTCGTGCTGAGACTTCGGTTCGTACTGGTGGGTGGTCGAGATACCCGTTGTTCGTGATGAATTTGTGACTGGAGTGACTACTCAGGGAGACGTTAAAGGACGTTGGCCCATTAACGCCGTACCGACACGCACACACGTTGAACCGTGTCGCACCGCCGCGTCGAGGTCGCCGGACATCCCGGCGGACAGTTCGGTCGCGGTGGGGTGGTCGAGCAACACCCGGCGGTGTTCGGCGGCGAGTGCGGCGAATGCTGAATCGGGGTCGGCATCCAGTGGCGGGATCGCCATCAGGCCGACGAACTCCAGTGCTGCCGAGTCGGCAACCTGGGCGCAGATCCGATCCACCGCCCGTGGATCGCCGATATCCACTCCGCCGCGTTGCCCATCGCCGTCGAGGCTGATCTGCACGAACACCCGCAACCGATCGCGCCGCCCCGCTGTCAGGGCCGTTGCCGTGGCTCGGTCGAGTGCGGTGACCACTTTGTCGGTGTAGACCGAATGCACCGTATCCGCCCAGCGCGCAATGTATTTGGCCTTGTTGCTCTGAATCCCGCCGATCATGTGCCAGCGCACTTCGGTGGCGTCGCCGACGAGTTGATCGAACTCGGCGATCTTCGCCGAAGCCTCCTGCTCCCGGGACTCCCCGAACGCCCGGCAGCCCAACCGCCACAAAATCGCCACGTCGCTGGCCGGGAAGAACTTGGTCACCGGCAGCAGTGCAATCTCCTCGACCGCCCGGCCGGCCGCCTCGGCGGCCCGCGCCAGTCGGGTACGTGCGGCCGCCAACGATCCGGTCAACTCGGCCACTCGGCGCTCGGAGTCGGCCCCGAAAAGTTCGGGCCCAGAGAGTTCGGGCCCAGAGAGTTCGGGCCCGTCGGGGTGCCTCACGACATCCAGACCAGCGACGCCAACCGGCCCGTCGGCGCGTCCCGACGATGGCTGAACAGCGCCGGGTCGGTGACGGTGCACCGCGGATCGATGTCGATGGCGTTGACGCCGGCGGCGAGAAGTTGGCGGGCGATTCCGGCTCGCAGATCCAGCGCCGGCGCACCGTTGCCCGTGGTGGTGCGGCTTCCCGGCAATCGGGCCTCGACGTCTGCGGCCATCTCTTCGGGTACCTCGTAGTTGGCCCCACTGACCGCCGGGCCCAGCAGTACGGACACGTCCGGCGCACGCGCTCCCGCAGCCAGCATGGCCTCCAAGGTCCGAAGAACCACACCGTTGGCCGCACCCACACGGCCGGCGTGGGCAGCACCGAGAACACCGGCCTCGGCGTCGGCCATCAACACCGGCACGCAGTCCGCGGTCACCACCGCGAGCGCCAGACCCGGTGTCGTCGTCACCAGCGCATCGGTGGCGTCGAAGGCCTCGGCACGCGCTGCATCGACGAACTCGACGTGATCACCGTGAACCTGATTCATCCAGATCACCCGATCCGTCGGCAGGCCGAGCGCCGCGGCCAGTCGCGCCCGGTTGGCAGCGACCGCCACAGGGTCGTCACCGACATGGTCACCCAGATTAAATGTGTCGAACGGCGGCGCGGAGACCCCGCCGGCCCGAGTGGTGGTGACGCGGCGAATCCGCTTCGTCATGAGGCTGTTTCGGGCACGGTGGGGCGAGAGGCCCGGGCGACCTCAGTGCCGCATGAACGGTGGCACGTCGACATCGTCATCGTCGTCACCGTAGGCCGACGACCCGTTGGTGTACATCGGCGCGCTGACCGAAACCGGCTCCCGCGTCTCGATCGGCTCGAACACCGGCGAACTCAGCTGACCGGCTGCCGCCGGAGCGATCGTGTGGCTCGTGACGGCGGTAACCGCCGGGCTGCTGCTGGTCGTGGCGTCACCGATGATGATCGCCTTGCGGCTGGCTGAGTTGGGATCGAAGCCGGCCGCGATCACCGTGACACGGACCTCGTCGCCGAGGGAGTCGTCGATCACCGTGCCGAAAATGATGTTGGCCTCCGGATGGGCGGCGTCCTGCACCAGCGAGGCGGCCTCGTTGATCTCGAAGAGTCCGAGATCGCTGCCCCCGGCGATCGACATCAGCACGCCCTGGGCACCTTCCATCGATGCCTCCAACAACGGTGAGTTAATGGCCATCTCCGCGGCCGTCAGCGCCCGGCCGTCGCCCCGTGCCGAACCAATTCCCATCAGGGCGGTGCCCGCACCGCTCATGATGCCTTTGACGTCGGCGAAGTCGACGTTGATCAGGCCCGGCGTGGTGATCAGGTCGGTGATGCCCTGGACGCCGTTCAGTAAGACCTCATCGGCGCTGCGGAAGGCATCCATCAATGACACTCCGGCGTCGCCCATTTGCAGCAGCCGATCATTGGGGATCACGATGAGCGTGTCGCAACTCTCGCGCAGTGCGGCGATTCCCGACTCGGCCTGATTGGACCGGCGCTTGCCCTCGAAGGAGAACGGGCGGGTCACCACGCCGACGGTCAGGGCTCCCATCTTGCGGGCGACGTTGGCCACCACCGGCGCGCCGCCGGTTCCGGTGCCACCGCCCTCTCCCGCGGTGACGAACACCATGTCGGCTCCGCGGAGCAGTTCCTCGATCTCGTCCTTGGCGTCCTCGGCCGCCTTGCGACCGACATCCGGATCAGCGCCGGCACCCAGTCCGCGGGTGGAGTCGCGACCGACGTCGAGTTTGACGTCGGCATCGCTCATCAGCAGCGCCTGGGCGTCAGTGTTGATGGCGATGAACTCGACTCCCTTGAGGCCCTGTTCGATCATCCGGTTGACGGCGTTGACGCCGCCACCGCCGATTCCAACGACCTTGATGACGGCGAGGTAGTTATGCGGTGGGGTCATCGGCGTGGTCTTCCTCCGTGGTCGGATTCGAGTGCGAGACGACCTCCCGGCTAACCCTCAACCTCAACCAGAGGCTTAGAGTTATGTCAAGTTGTCGCGTAGACAGAACTTATGACCGGGACGCTTCGGATTGGGGAGGCGCGCCCGCGTGTCGCGCGCCGAATTTTTCCCCGAGTACAGACCGCCGCTACTTCACCGTCGGCAGATCGGGACTGGACACGTCGTACACCCGTCCGGGCTGGGTCAGCAGGGCGGCCAACTTCTCGGCCTTCTCCCCGGTGCGATCGGTGGTACCCCACACCACGGTCCGACCGTCGGTCAGCGTCAGCGTGATCGACGAGACCGACGGTGCCGCAACCCGACCCACCTGTGCCACCACCTCCGGTCGCAGGGCCGTCATCACCTGCAGTGCCGCCGTGGTCGGCGGATCGGTTGGTCCGGGGTCCTGCACGTCGATGTAGGGCAGTCCGGGCGGCGGCGGACCGGTCGCAAAATCCACACCGTCGCGGTCAAACAGGTGCGGCCCGTCGCCGAAGTCCTTGACCACGACCGGAATTCGCTCGACAATCGTGATCCGGACCGTCGACGGATACTCGCGTTGCACCCGGGCACTGGCCACCCTGCGAATGCCGGCCACCCGATCCGCCACCTCGTCGGTGTCGATCTGCAGCAGGGGCGTACCCAGCCGGACATCGGCCGCCCCGAGGACCTCATCGCGGCTCACCGCCCCGTCCCCGACGACGACTACCGACCGGGCCGACATCGCCGGCGTGAAATAGAGCACCAGTCCCAGGGCCACGGTGGTCACCGTCAGCACGACCGACCAGATAATCAGGCGCAGGCCCTTGACGGTTCGGGCGGTAATCCGCCTCGGTTCCTCGGCGACCTGGCCGCGAACCCGGCGCTTAGCCTCGCGGCGCGCCTGTTCTATGGCGGTGGCGCGTTGTTCGGCCTCCCGGCGCGCGGCACGTTCCCGGCGCTGCCGGCGGCGCGGACCCTCGGAGTCCTCGACCGCGTCCTGCCGGTCCGCTTCGGCGGGATCCATCGGCTCTTCGGGGTCCACTGGCTCTTCGGGGTTCACTGGCTCTTCGGGGTTCACTGGCTCTTCTGGATCCGTCTCAGTGAGTGGAACCTCGTCGATCTCCCCCGGCACCTCCGGTCGGTCAGTCACCGGCACTCCCCCGGTCAGCGTTGGCGCGCAGGGCCGCAATGATCTCCGGGCCGAGCAGCGTGACGTCGCCGGCACCCATCGTGACCACGACGTCGCCCGGCCTTGCCACCGAGGCCACCCGTGCGGCGACGGCGGAGAAGTCCGGCACGTAGTGCACCGGGACACCGATGTGACCGGCGATGGTGGCACCACTGACCCCCGCCAGCGGCTGCTCGCGCGCGGCGTAGACGTCAAGGACGAAGACTTCGTCCGCACCCTCCAACGCGTCGGCGAACTCGCGCGCGAAAGTTCTTGTGCGCGAATAGAGATGCGGCTGGAATACGACGATGCTGCGGGCGCCGGTGACGGCCGGGTGGCCGGTGGGATCCTGTTCGACAACCGTCCGCATCGCTGTCAGCGTGGCCCGGACCTCGGTCGGATGGTGCGCATAGTCGTCGAACACCCGCACCCCGGCGGCGCTGCCCACCAGTTCGAAACGGCGGCGCACCCCATCGAACCCCGCCAGTCCGTCGAGGACAGAGTCAAGCGATGCACCCGCCTCGGTGGCGGCCAGCACCGCACCGAGTGCATTCAGGGCCATGTGTCGGCCGGGAACCGCAAGCCGCATGGTCCGCACCGGCGTCCAACCGCCCTCGGCGACCTCGTCTGCCAACCGAATATGGGCCACCGCTCCGATGCCGTGCTGCTGCCAGTCGAGCAGCGTCGCCGCCAGGTCATCACCGGTTCTGCTGCCGTAGCGAAGGACGCGCACGCCGCGGGCGGCGCTTCGGTCCGCCAACGCCGCCGCGCCGGGGTCATCGACGCACGCCACTAACGCCCCACCGGGTCGCAATCTCTCGACGAAGGTGTCGAACACCGCCGTGTAGGCCTCGGGGCTGCCGAAGAAATCGAGATGATCGGCCTCCACGTTGGTCACGACCGCGACATCGGGCGTGTACTCCAGCAGTGATCCGTCGCTTTCGTCGGCCTCGGCGACGAATACCTGACCGCTGCCGTGGTGGGCGTTGGTGCCGGCCTCGCCGAGATCACCGCCCACCGCGAAGGAGGGATCGAAACCGCAGTGTTGCAGGGCGACGATGAGCATCGACGTCGTCGAGGTCTTGCCGTGGGTACCGGTGACCATCAGCGTGCGGTGACCCGTCATCAGCTTTGCCAACACGACCGGTCGCAGCAGCACCGGGACACCGCGGCGGCCGGCCTCGACCAGTTCCGGATTGGTCTTGGGAATAGCGGCATGGGTGGTGATGACCGCCGTCGCCCCGCCCGGCAGTAGGTCGAGGTTTGCTTCGTCATGGCCGATGCTGATCTGAGCACCGCGGGCCCGCAGTGCCGCCACGCCGCGGGACTCCTTGGCGTCCGAACCCGACACCAGGCCACCGCGGTCGAGCAGTATTCGGGCGATCCCGGACATGCCCGCCCCACCGATCCCGACCATGTGCACCCGCTGGAGTTCGGGCGGCAACGCGCTCACCGTAGTGACCCGCGCTCGGCGCGCGCCACACTCAGAACGATCTCGGCGATCCGCTGAGCGGCATCCCGGTGGCCCACACCGGCCGCCGCCGCGGTCATCGCCGAGAGGCGAGCGGAATCGCCCGCCAACCGCGCGACCTCAGTGGCGACATAGGTCGGGGTGAGGTCAGCATCGGCCACCAGCACCCCGCCGCCGGCCGCCACCACCGGCTGCGCGTTGAGACGCTGCTCCCCGTTGCCGATCGGCAGCGGAACGTAGACCGCGGGTAGGCCCACCGCGGAAACCTCAGCCACCGTCATCGCTCCGGCCCGGCAGATCGCCAGGTCCGCTGCGGCGTAGGCGAGGTCCATCCGATCCAGATACCCCAGCGCCACATAGCGGGGGTCACCTGCCCGTGGGCTCGGCAATTCCAGGGTGTTCTTCGGGCCGTGGACGTGCAGCACCGAAACACCGGCGGCGGCGAGATCGGCCGCGGCGGCCGACACCGCCCGGTTGATCGAGACCGCCCCCTGCGAACCACCGAACACCAGCAACACGGTGGCATCGGAGTCGAATCCGAAGTGCCGACGCGCCTGTTCGCGCAGGGCAACCCGATCCAGGCCGGTGATCGAAGCCCGCAGTGGCATGCCGACTACCTCGGCGCGAGCAAGACCGGATCCCGGCACCGCCGCGAGCACCCGTCGGGCGATGCGTGCACCGATTCGGTTGGCCAGACCGGCGCGAGCGTTCGCCTCGTGAACCACGACCGGCACCGGCCGGGAACGGCGGCCACCGCGCCACGCCGCCAGATAGGCCGGTACTGCGACGTAACCGCCGAATCCGACCACCACATCGGCGCGGGCGTCATCGAGCACGGTTCGGCACTGGTCGACCGCTGATCGAACCCGCCACGGAAGCCGGACCAGGTCGGCATTGAGCCTGCGTGGCAACGGGACCGCGGATACCAGTCGCAGCGGATAGCCCCGGTCGGGTACCAACCTGCTCTCCAGTCCCCGCGCGGTGCCCAGAGCAGTTATACGCAGTGCCGGATCCAGCGCGATCAGGGCATCGGCGACGGCCATCGCAGGTTCGATATGCCCGGCGGTGCCACCGCCGGCCAGCACGATCGACAATGCATCCGCGTCACCGGGCACTGCATCCGCGTCACCGGGGCCCGATACGCCATTGACCCCCGACCCGCTCACCCGTAACGCTGACCTTCCAATGTGCGGGACCGCCGCGACCGGCCTGTCCCCTGTTTCGTCTGTGCTTGCGCAGTACCACCGCGACGCTTCGGCGCTGCGGGACTCTGGTGCCCCCGCGGCGTCGTGGCTTTGGTTGCCGTCTTGGCCTGCTTACCGGCAGCAGTGACGGTACCCGGCACCCGATTACCGGTTTTCTTCGCGGGCTTGCCCTTGGTGCCGGGTTTGGCTTTCCGGACCGCCTTGGCGGGCACGGCGGTCCGCTGCGGCGCCCGCGACCGTTCGCGCACCGCACGGGCGGGCAGGTACGGCTCGGGCAGTGGCAGCCGCAGCAGGCGATTCATCCGGTCGTCGCGGCCGGCACGCAGCGCCGCGACCGCCGGCGGTTCATGGCGAGCCGCGTTCGCCATCAGGCCCACCATGAATAATGTTGTTGCCGTTGAGGTTCCGCCGGCTGAGATCAGCGGCAGCTGAATCCCGGTGACCGGCAGCAATCCCACGACGTATCCGACGTTGATGAAGACCTGACCGATCACCCACGCGGTTGCGGTGGCGGTCAACAGTCGCAGGAACGGGTCCGCCGATCGCCGGGCGATCCGCATGCCGGTGTACGCGAACAGGCCGAAGAGTGCGAGCAGGCCGAAGGCTCCGATGAAACCGAGTTCCTCTCCGACAATGGCGAAGATGAAGTCGTTGTGGGCGTTGGGCAGGTAGTTCCACTTGGCGGTTCCCTGACCGAGTCCGTCCCCGAAGACACCCCCATTGGCCAACGCGAACTTGGCCTGCCGGGCCTGATAGCCCGCGCCCTGGGTGTCGGCTCCGGGGTCCAGCCAGGATTGCACCCGGGCCGACCGGTAACCGGCGGAAACCGCCAGGATCGCGGCGGCGGCGACGGCGGCGAGCAACGAACTGATGAAGACCTTCAGTGGCAGGCCGGCGAACCACAGCAGCGCGAGCAGGATGATGCCCAGCGACACCGTCTGGCCGAGGTCCGGTTGGGCGACGATGAGCGCCAGGGCGATCACCGCCGCCGGGATCAGCGGAATCAGCATCTCCCGCAGGGAGGCCCGCTCCATCCGGCGGGCGGCCAACAGATGCGAGCCCCAGACGACGAACGCGATCTTGGCCAGTTCGGACGGCTGCATCGACAACCCGCCGATCACGAACCAACCGCGGGTGCCATTGGCCATCCGGCCGATCCCGGGGATGAGGACCGCGATGAGCATCGCGATGGTGACCGCAAAGGCGAAAAAGGCCGTGGCGCGCATGAGGCGAACCGGCAGCCTCAGCGCGAACCAGCAGGCGAAGATTCCCACCGCCGCCCAGAGCAACTGTCGATTGAAGATGGACCACGGCGAGCCGTCTTCGTCGTAAGAGTGCACTCCGGAGGCCGAGAGCACCATGATCAGCCCGAGCGTGGTGAGCAATCCGGCGACCGAGATCATCAGGTGAAACGAGGTCAGCGGCCCGGCGAACCAGGCGCCGAACCGGAACGGTCCGAACCTCGGCCGCGACGGCGCGGTGCCCGCATCGCCCCCGGTGGATCCTGAACCTGGGGATCCTGAATCTGGGGATCCTGAATCTGGGGATCCTGAACCTGGGGATCCCGCGTCGGCAGCTTTCCGCCGCCAGCCGGCCCATCGGGCCAACCCCGATTGGGCCAACCCCGATTGGGCCAACCCCGATTGGGCTAACCCCGATTGGGCTAACCCCGATTGGGCTAACACAGTGCGCATGCCGTTACCGGGCCACGGCGCGAACCGCGGCCGCGAAGGCGTTCCCACGGTCGCCGTATCCGGCGAACTGGTCGAACGACGCCCCGGCCGGGGCCAACAACACCGTGTCTCCGGGCCGCGCCAGGTCGGCGGCGGCGGCGACGACCTGGGTCATCACCCGTTCGCCCAGGTCGGGCCCGGTCGCATCGACCATTCGAGTCCCATGAGTACCGCCTGCATCAACAGTCCCATGCATCCCAGCATCCTCCCGCGTCACAACCTCAATGACCGGGACATCGGGCGCGTGTCGCGATAACGCCTCGGCAAAGGCGGCGCGGTCACGACCGATCAGCACGACCCCGGCCAGCCGGTCGGCCACCTGGGCCACGGCGACGTCGACGGATGCACCCTTGAGCAGGCCGCCGGCCACCCACACCACTCGCGAAAAAGCCAGAATCGACGCCTGTGCGGCGTGCGGGTTGGTGGCCTTGGAGTCGTCGACGTAGCGCACGCCGCCGATGACGCCGACCTCCTCGGCGCGGTGCCGGCCGACCTGGAATCCGCCGAGAGCCGCTTCGATCGCCCCCGGCAGCACCCCCACCGCGCGGGCCAGGGCCGCCGCACCCAGGGCGTCGAGGATCCCGACCGGCCCGGCCACCGGTATCACCTCAACCGCTGCCAGGCTCAGATCGTCGGCGAAAGCACGGTCGACGAGCACACCATCGCGGACCCCGAGTTCACCGGGCGCCGGGACGCCGAGCCGAAAGCCGGCCTTAACCGAGGCCGCGGCGCGGGGCAGCAACGCGGACGCCGCCGCGTCGTCGAGACCCACCACCGCCACCCGGCCGTCGAGAGCACGGGCCTTGGCCGCCGCATAGGCCTCAAAACCGCCGTGCCAGTCGAGATGATCCTCGGCCACGTTGAGCACGACACCGGCCTCGGGTCGCAGCGACGGCGACCAGAACAGCTGGAAGCTCGATACCTCCACGGCCAGCAGGTCAGATGGCTGGTCCAGCACGTCGAGAACGGGGTCGCCGATGTTGCCGCACAGCACGGCGGACCGCCCGTCGGCGATGAGCATGTCGTAGAGCATCGAGGTGGTGGTGGTCTTGCCGTTGGTTCCGGTCACCACCAGCCACCGCCGCGGCGGACCGTAGATGCCGGCCGCATCCAGGCGCCAGGCGAGTTCGACGTCGCCCCAGATCGGAACACCCGCCCCCGCCGCGGCAACCAGGACCGGCGCCGTCGGCGCAAAGCCCGGACTGGTGATCACCAGATCGAAACTCCCGGCGCCCGCGATCGCCTCGGCCATGGAGATCCCGGAAGCGCCGCCCAACCCCCGCGCGGCGGCCTGGTCGTCATCGCAGACCGTCACCTCGACATCCTGCGATGCCAGCGCGCCGACCACCGCGCGTCCGGTGACCCGCGCACCGGCCACCAGTACCCGCGCTCCCGGCGCCAGCGGCAATGATTCGGCCGGCATGTCAGTTGCCAATGGCGGTCAGCCACTCGCTGTAGAACAACGCCGCCCCGAGCCCACAGGCGATCGCGGTGAGCAGCCAGAACCGGATGATCACGGTGGTCTCGGCCCAGCCCACCAGTTCGAAGTGATGATGGAATGGCGCCATCCGGAACACCCGCCGTCCCGTCGTGCGGAACGCCAGGATCTGCACCACCACCGACGTGACCTCAGCGACGAACAGCGCGCCGAGTACCACCGCGAGCACCTCGGTGCGACTGGTGATGGATAGTCCCGCGATGATGCCCCCGAGTGCCAGCGATCCGGTGTCGCCCATGAAGATCTTCGCCGGCGCGGCGTTCCACCACAGAAATCCGGTACATGCCCCGGCGGTGGCGGCCGCAATCAGCGCCAGGTCCAGCGGATCGCGGACGTTGTAGCAGCCCAGGCCGGGGGCGGTGGCGCAGGCGTTGCGGAACTGCCAGAACGTGATCAGCACGTAGGCGGCGCTGACCATGGCCATACATCCGGCCGCCAGACCGTCGAGGCCGTCGGTGAAGTTCACCGCGTTCGACCAGGCGCTGACCACCACGATGACGAACAGCACGAACAACACCGGCGGCAGGGCCACCGTGGCGATCTCCCGGACGTACGACAACTGCCGACTGCCGGGGGTCAGGCCGTCGGCGTTGGCGAACTGAAGGACCAGGATGCCGAACAACGTGGCGGCGGTGATCTGACCGAGAGTCTTGGCGGTCTTGTTCAGACCGAGGTTGCGCGAACGACGGATCTTGATCAGATCGTCGAGAAAACCCACCGCGCCCAGCGCGGTTGCCAAGCCCAACACCAACACCCCCGAGGCGGACGGCCCGGTGCCGCCGAGAACCGCCCCGACCAGGTGCGCGCCGAGATAACCCGCCCAGATCCCGGCCAGGATCGCCACCCCGCCCATCGACGGGGTGCCGCGCTTGGCATGGTGGCTGGGCGGGCCGTCGGCGCGGATCTCCTGCCCGAAGCCCTGTCGGGTGAACAACCGGATCAGCGCCGGCGTGAGCAGAATCGTCACCGCAAGCGAAATGCCGACGGCGAACAGAATCAGTCTCATCCGGGTGCTTCCCGGCAAGGGCCACCGACCGCAGCCAGCGCCTCCGCCAGCGCCCCTAAGCCGGCCGCGTTCGACGCCTTGACCAGCACCACGTCCCCGGGGGCCAGTTCCGCGCGCAGCAGTGCCAACGCGGCGTCGGCGTCAGGAACCATGATCGACTCCGATCCCCAGGAACCCTCCATGATTGCCCCGCGGTGCATGGCGTTCACAGGTCTCCCGGTTCCAACGACGACGAGCCGACTGATATCTAAGCGCACCGCAAGGCGTCCGAGTCGATCGTGTTCGGCAATCGAGTCCGCGCCGAGTTCGCCCATCTCACCGAGCACCGCCCAACTACGCCGCGAATCCGATGATTGTCGCGCCATCACCGCCAGCGCCTGCAGTCCGGCTCGCATGGATTCGGGATTGGCGTTGTAGGCGTCGTTGATGATGGTCACGCCGTCAGAGCGGGCGTGGACTTCCATCCGGTGCCGCGACGCCGGCGCGGCACCCGCCAGCGCGTCGGCGACCTGGTCGAGAGTGGCACCGCATTCGGTCGCCACCGCCGCAGCGCTGAGCGCATTGCCGACCTGATGCTCGCCGTGGACGGCCAGCGCAACGGCCACCCGGCCGGCCGCGGTGACAAGGGTGAACCGGGGCCGAGCGAGTTCGTCGAGTTCGACGTCCTCGGCCCGGACGTCCGCGCTCACGCTTCGGCCGACGGTTCTGACCCGTGCCGTCGTTCGGTCCGCCATCGCGGCCACCAATGGGTCATCGGCATTGAGAATCACCACGCCGGGTGGCCCGACCGCCTCGACGAGTTCGCCCTTGGTCTGAGCAATCACCTCCCGCGAGCCGAACTCGCCGAGGTGCGCGGTTCCGACGTTGAGCACCACCGCGATCGAAGGCCGCGCGATCCGCGCCAGGGCGGCGATGTTTCCCGGATGCCGCGCCGACATTTCCAGCACCAGAAAATCGGTCTCCTCGGTGGCCCGCAACACCGTCCAGGGCAGGCCGAGCTCGTTGTTGAACGACCCGGGCGGCGCCACCACCTCACCTAGGGGCCGCAAGACCGCCGCAATGAGATCCTTCGTCGACGTCTTGCCCGACGACCCGGTGATTCCGACGATGCGCAGCCCACGGTCGGCCAGGTCGGCGGCCACCGCGGTGGCGAGGGTGGCCAGTGCGCCCAGCACGGCGGCGCCGGAACCATCGTTGTCGTGCTCGAACACCCCAGCCTGGGCGTCGGATGCCGCCGCCGGCGGGACCACGATGGCCGGTACGCCGACCGGTCGGGCCGCCAGCACCGCGACCGCGCCGGCGGCCATGGCGGCGGCGGCGAAGTCATGGCCGTCGGAATTGGCTCCGGGCAACGCCAGGAACAGCCCGCCGGGGGCGATGGCTCGCGAATCGAACTCGACCGGCCCGGTCACCGGCGTCGATGCCGCCTCGGCCGGGTCGATATCGGTCAACCTGCCGCCGACGATGTCGGCGATCTGGGCCACGGTCAGAGCGATCACCGCGCGAGATCCTCCAGCGCGCGCGCCAGTTCGTCGCGGTCGTCGAACGGCCGGGTGGTTCCGCCGGCCGTCTGGCCCGTCTCGTGGCCCTTGCCGGCGATCACCACCACGTCGCCGCGCCGAGCCCAGCCGACGGCATGGGCGATCGCCGCGCGCCGGTCGGCGATGTCAAGCACCAACGCGGCCGGATCCCTGGTGGCGGCAGCCGCCCCGCCGACGATGACGGACCGAATCGCGCCCGGATCCTCGTCGCGCGGATTGTCGTCGGTCACGATCACCAGATCGGCGATCTCGGCGGCGACCCGACCCATCGGCTCCCGCTTCCCGGCGTCGCGGTTGCCGCCCGCGCCGAAAACCACGGCCAGCCGCGCTCCGGGCCTGTGCAACGTCTCCAGCACCGCGCGCAGCGCGCCGGGCTTATGCGCGTAGTCGACGACCGCCAGAAAGTCCTGACCTCGCTCGATTACTTCGAGTCGGCCCGGAACCGAGGCCGTGCGCAATCCGGGTGCGGCCTGCTCGGGAGATACCCCGACCGCGTCCAACATGGCCAGCGCCAGCAATGCGTTGGCCACGTTGTAGCGGCCGGGGAGCCGGATGCGCAATCGATGGCGCACCCCGGCCGGGTCGACGGCGCTGAACTCTTGAAGGCCGGCCCGCGGATCTCCGTCGAGGACGACGACGTCCTCGACGTACCAGTCCGCTGGTTGGCCCGTCACGCTGACGGTGACCGCCGCCCGGGCGCGCTGCGCCATGGCCCGGCCCGCCTCGTCGTCGACACACACCACAGCGAGTTGGGCATGGGTCGGTGAATCAGGATCGAACAGTCGTGCCTTGGCCTCGAAGTAGGCCTCCATCGTCGGGTGAAAGTCGAGATGGTCACGCGAGAGATTAGTGAAACCTCCTACCGCAAAACGGATTCCGTCGACTCGCCCGAGTTCGAGCGCGTGACTGGACACCTCCATCGCCACCGTGTCGACACCGCGTTCCACCATCACCGCGAGCAAGCCCTGAAGCGCGGGGGCCTCCGGCGTGGTCAGCACACCGGACACAACCGAGGTGGGCACGTCGGAGTCGGCGATCCGGACTCCCACGGTGCCGATCAATCCCGCTGTCCGGCCCGCGGCGAGCAATCCGGCCTCGATCAGATACGCGGTGGTGGTCTTGCCGGAGGTACCGGTGACTCCCAGCACCGCAATGCGATCGGACGGGTGCCCGTAGACGTCGGCGGACAGTGCCCCGAGCACCGAACGCGGCGCGGGATGCACCATCACCGGCACCGGTGGCGAGTCGACACCGAGCAGGCGACGGATCACCGCCACGCCGTCGGCATCGGTGAGCACCGCGACAGCGCCGGCCTCGACTGCGGCCGCGGTGTGCTCGGCCCCGTGCACCGTCGCCCCGGGCAGTGCCGCGAACAGGTCGCCGACAACGGCATCCTGGGCGCGCAGGGTGACACCGCGAACGCGGACATCAGCCACGCCCCTGGCACCGGCGGACGCTGGCTCAATCCTGGCGGGCGCTGGGCCGGTCCCGGCCGGCACCGCGCCGATTCTGGCGGCCAGGGTCGTCAGGGATAGGCCGGGTGTCGTGCGCGGCCGCAAGGCACTCGTCAACGCACGCCACCTCTCGTCAGCCGGCCATCTGATCGGCCCTTCACCCTACCGAGCAGGCGCGTCCGAATGCCTTAGGCGGCCTCAAGGGTCAGCGGCGGGCCGGGATCCGGTGAGAGCGGGACGTTGTCGCGCTGCAACAGCCAGGCGGTGATGCTGCGGAACAGTGGGGCGGCCGAGTGGCCGGGGGTCCCGTCGGAGTTCCGGACCGGGGCGTCCATCATCAAACCGACGACGTAGCGCGGGTCATCCACCGGAGCCATGCCGGCGAAGGTGATCCAGTAAACGTCGTCGTAGTAGCAGCCGCAGCCGGGGTTGATCTGCTGGGCAGTACCGGTCTTGCCTGCGATCTGGTATCCCTCGACGGCGGCGGCGGCGCCGGTGCCCTGCTGGGTGCCCATCGGATCGCGCTGAACAACCGCCCGCAACATGTTGCGCACTGTGCGCGCGGTCTCCGGCGAAACAACCCGGATACCTCCGGGCTGGGGTTCGGCGGTAGTGGTTCCATCCGCGGCGATGGTCTCCTTGACGATCCGCGGCGGGATCCGCATTCCATCGTTGGCGATGGCCTGATACATCCCGGTCATCTGCAGGAGTGTCATCGAAAGACCCTGTCCAATGGGGAGATTGGAGAACGTACTTCCCGACCACTGGTCAATCGGAGGGACGATTCCCGCACTCTCCCCCGGCAGGCCGACTCCCGTGCGCTGACCCAGCCCGAACTTACCGAGCATCTCGTAGTAGCGCTCCGGGCCGATCCGCTGCGCCAGCATCAGGGTGCCGACATTGGACGACTTCCCGAATATTCCGGTGGTGGTGTACGGCATTACCCCGTGGCCCCACGCGTCTCGGATGTTCACTCCGCCCATGTTGATCGAACCGGGAACCGACAGCACCTCATCGGGATTGGACAACCCGAATTCGATCACCGACGCCGCAGCGACGATCTTGTTCACTGAGCCGGGTTCAAACGGAGACGTCACCGCCAAGTTACCGATCTGCCGGTCGGACTGCCTGCCGACGTCCTGACTGGGATCGAAGGTGTTGTCGTTCGCCATCGCCAGGACCTGACCGGTCTTGGCGTCGAGCACCACCGCGGAGACGTTCCTCGCGCCGGATGCGTTCTTAGCCAGTTGCACCTGTTGCTGGACATAAAACTGAATATCGCTGTCGAGAGTCAACTGCACAGTCGAACCGTTGACGGCGTCGTGGCGGTTTCGGTAACTGCCCGGGATCACCACACCATCGGAGCCGCGGTCATAGGTGACCGATCCGTCGGTGCCGGCCAACACTGAATCCATCGACTCCTCGAGGCCCATCAGCCCATGGCCATCCCAGTCAATCCCGCCCACGACGTTGGCGGCCAGGGATCCGCCGGGGTACTGACGGATGTCCTGACGCTCGGCGCCAACCTCGGGGAATTTCTTCGAGATCGCCAGTGCGATGGCTGGATCGACGGCCCGGGCCAGGTAGACGAATGTCTCGGTGCTGCGGAGTTTCTTGAGAACTGTCGCATAATCCGGCGCATTGTTCAGTTTGGCCGAAACGTCCCGGGCGATCTCCCGCAGCCGCTGCTCCGGGTCCGGGGCCGTGGGCGACTTCAGCTTGGCTTCGGCGAGTTGCTCGCGGACCTTGTTCGGCTGGAACGTCAGTGCCCGCGCCTCGGTGGTGAACGCAAGCTTGTTGAAGCTGTTGTCCACCACGCTGCCCCGGACCGCCTTTTCGACGTCGGTGACCTTGAGTTGCCCGGCGGCCTGAGCGCGCAGACCGGCCGCCTGGGGCACCTGCAAATTGAACAGCTGAGCAGTGGCCACCAGCAGAGCAACGAAGATGACGGCGCTGCCCACCCGGTAGCGGTAGACGAAAGCCGAACTCGCCGAATCGATTTCGGTGGCCGTTCGGGTGCGCCTGGATTTCGCAGAGCGGCCCACCGTCGCCGGTTGGGCTCCACTCGCACGGGTCCGCCGACCAGACCCGGGATGCCGCCGATCCGGTGTGCGGGTCCGACTCATTGGGCCGGTCCAGCCAATTGAGCCGGTCCGGGGGGCGCCAGAGGCCCTGCAGGCACTGCAGGCACTGGGGGCACTGCAGGCACTGGGGGCACTGCAGGCACTGGGGGCACTGCAGGCACTGGGGGCACTGCAGGCACAAAGAGCCCGGCCGTCCCTGGCGTCCCATTCGGCACAGCAGGAACTGTAGGCGCGAGGGGCACTCCTGGCGTCGCAGGCCCGATCGCCAGCGTGTCCGATGTCGGTGGGCCGGACACCGGTGGCGCGACCGGGACGCCCGGGCCGGCCACACCGGCGCCCGCGTGGACGGTGCCCGGGATCGGCACCGGGGCGATCCGACTCGGCACCTCTGCGAAGGCACCCGGTTTCGGCGCCACCGCCACAGGCGTGGGTGGGGCGGGCGGAGCGAGTTCGGGCAGTTTTGAGTTCAGCGGTGGTGGCGGGGCGCCCTGGGCGGGTTTGGGCTGGCCGACCACCACCCAGTTCCCGATCGGATCCTGTACCAGGTGCGCGGTATCGCTGGACGGGATCATGCCCAAGTTGCGAGCCGCGTCAGCCAAGGCCGGGGCCGACTGAGCCTGCAGCACGTCGCGCTCCAGGGCTTCCTTTTGCTGCGTCAACGCATCGTTGAGCGAGCGGGCGCTGCCAAGCTGGTAAGACCGCTGCGCCGATGCCGTCGACAACCACAGGGTGATACCCAAGCCCAGGGCGAGCGCTCCGATGACCAGCATCACGAACGGAATCCTGGCCAATAGGGCCCGTGGGCGAAGATCAACGCCCTCCAGCCTGAGGATCATCCGCTCACGCAGCGATAGCCGGATTAGTTTGGGAGCCTTGGCTTTGCGAGCCTTCGCGCGCGCCTTCGCCGCAGTGGTGTCCTTGGGTCTCGCGGTGCGGTCTACCGGCCGCGCCGCCGGTGCGGTGCGCGGTCCGGCGGGACGTCCGTGCGGCTCGCGAGGCCGGCCGGCACGGGTACCGCTGGCCGGACGAGGCCGGCCGCCGCGTGTGGCACCCATCCCTTTAAGCTGGCTCGAATCTGCGGCGCGGGCCGTCTTGACCTTCATCAACTGTCCTCTCCGTCACCGAGGGGTGTAGATCGTCTGACGGCGCGAAGCCGGACCGGCGCGCTGCGCGGGTTCCGATCGATCTCTGCGGCGTCGGCCCGTTCCGCACCCCGGGTGAGGGCGACGAAAAGCGGCTCGTATCCGGGAAGTTCCACCGGCAGGCCCTCGGGTGTGCGGGATGCCGTTGCCGCGGTGAGGACGGTCTTGACGATGCGGTCCTCGAGCGACTGATACGCCATCACGACGGTCCGCCCGCCAGGCCGCAGCGCGGCAAGCGCAGCCGGAAGAGCCGCCGTCAACGACTCCAGTTCCGCGTTCACCGCGATCCGCAGCGCCTGGAACGTCCGCTTGGCGGGGTGTCCGCCGGTCCGCCGGGTTGCAGCAGGAATCGCCTCATAGAGCAGTTCCACGAGTTCACCGGTGCGGGAGAAAGGTCGTTGGGTGCGGCGGGTGACGATGAACCCGGCGATCCGCGAGGCGAACTTCTCTTCGCCGAACCGGCGCAGGACCTCGGTCAGCCGGGTGCGATCGTAGGTGTTGAGAATATCGGCCGCGGTCAACTCAGCGTCTGGATCCATCCGCATGTCCAGCGGCGCATCCTTGGAATAGGAAAAGCCCCGATCAGCCCGATCCAGTTGCATGGATGAGACACCGAGGTCGAACAGCACTCCATCAACCGAATCGGTTGCGGCAAGTCCGTTTTCAGCAAGCGCTGCCGGAATCTCGTCGTAACGGCTGCGCATCAGGTTCACCCGGTCACCGAACATTTCAAGCCGGGATGCCGCGATCGCCAACGCGTCCGGATCCCGGTCAAGCCCAATCAGCCGCAGGCCGGGAAACTCTCGCAGGAAGCGCTCGGCGTGACCGCCGGCCCCGAGGGTGGCATCGATCAGCACCGCGCCGGAACCATCGGCGACGCGGGCGCTCAGTGCCGGGGCCAGAAGTTCCACACATCGATCCACCAGGACCGGGACATGCCCGTGGACGGGATCCGGGTCGGCTGACGGGGCCACGGCGGATCCTCCGGATCGGTGGGACCCGGGCCGGAGCAACCCGGGTCGGCTGAGCACCGCCCGTGCATCGAGGTCCCTGTCCGTCTCAAACCTGGCGTCGGGGAAGTACGTCAGGGTCGATTCGGACAGAGGCCACGCTGCACGGGGGTGCGGCGCCACCGCGGACTCAGATGATGTCGCTGAGTGCGTCATCGCTGGCCGCGGAGAAGTTTTCTTCATGGGTTTGCTGGTAGTCCTGCCACGCCGCGGCGTCCCAGATCTCGAGGAAATCGACAGCCCCGATCACCACGCAGTCCTTGGCGAGGCCGGCGTAGCGACGGTGGTCAGCTGACAGCGTGATCCGGCCCTGGGTATCCGGATGCTGCTCGTCGGTACCAGCTGCCAGGTTGCGCAGAAACGCCCTGGCCTCGGGATTGCTCCTGGACGTTCGGGTGGCACGCTGCGCCAGCTGTTCGAATTGTGCGCGGGGGTAGACCGCCAGACTGTGGTCTTGGCTTTTGGTGACCATCAGCCCACCTGCCAGCGCGTCTCGGAATTTGGCGGGCAACGTCAGCCGACCTTTGTCGTCCAACTTGGGGGTATAGGTGCCGAGAAACATGTGCGCACCTCTCCTCACCGCTGCGACAACCCGGAGCGCCCGCCGCTCCAATGTCCGCCACATTACCCCACATTGCCCCACTTTGCTCTCAAAATTCACCTCAAAGCGGCGCGATGTCCCACTATTTGGGTGTCAGGAGCCAGGGTGGCCCGGCCCGGACCGGGAATCGTTGCCGAAGTCCCAGTTCGGGGCGCGGTGGGTCGAAGTGGGGCGGAAAAGAGCGCTGAGGGACGAGGGCGACCGCTAGCCACCGATGATGGCAAACCCGGCGGTGCCAAGCTTGCCGAACTGGCGTTATCTCGCGATTGGACGCTATTCGTCGAAACGACGGCGGAAGCGGTCCTCCATGCGGTTGGTGAAGGATCCGCCCGCGCCCCGGGCGCGCCGCTGGCGAGCCTGGTTCGGTGTGGCTACGCCGGTGGGACCGCCGGGACCCCGCGGTCCGGTGACGGCGAAGACCACGCCGGCGAACATCACCAGAAAGCCCAGGATCGACAGCACCGGAAAGCCGCCGATCATGGTGGCCTTGATCGCTACCCCAGCCACCAGCATCGCCAGCCCAAGCAGGAAGAGCCCGGCACCCTGCAGGCGCCGGCGCGCTGAGGGCGCCCGCAGCGTTCCCCCGCGAACACTGGAGGCGAACTTGGGATCTTCAGCGTAGAGAGCGCTCTCAATCTGATCGAGCATCCGCTGCTCATGATCGGAGAGTGGCATTGGTCCCTCCTTGTCCGACTCGGCCGTTGCTTCTCGTATGTGTGTACGACCCGGCGACGTCCGGGTCGGGTATCCAGATGATACGAGGCCATGGTTCCCGACACCACCCAGTTCGGCCACCTATTTGACCTGAAGTCGCCGTTGGATCAGTGTATCCCGGCGCACCGATTCGTCGGCTCCGGCCGCGGCCACGTCAGACGAACGTCATCACCGGGCCCGGCGCCGGGCCGTCCGGCGTCATAATGACTCATCGGCCGCCTCGGCCGGACCGACGTCGAGAGGGGGAACCCAGGCGTTGGCGACCTACCTGATCGACATGACGCCCGCCGACATGCAGCGCCGACTGCCCGAGGCACTCAACATCTATGTCGATGCGATGCGATACCCACGCGGAACCGAGTCCCAGCGGGCGTCGATGTGGCTCGAACACACCGGGCGGCACGGCTGGCGTGCAGTGGCTGCGGTCGAGACCGATCTGCCGACCGAGGACTCTGGGCCCACCGAGCAACTGGCCGCCGCCGCGCCGCTTCTTGGAGTGGCCTACGGCTACCGCGGAGCACCGGATCAGTGGTGGCAGCAGCAGGTGTTACGGGGCCTGCACCGGATGGGATTTTCCCGCGAAGAGACCGCCCGCCTAATGGGTGACTACTTCGAACTGACCGAACTGCACATCGCCCCGGACGCGCAGGGCCGCGGCCTGGGTGAAGCGCTCGCCCGTCGACTGCTGACCGACCGCGGCGAGGCCAATGTGCTGCTCTCGACACCGGAAACCAACGGCGAGGCCAACCGTGCATGGCGGCTGTATCGCCGATTGGGTTTCACCGACATCATCCGGGGTTATCACTTCTCCGGCGACCCACGGGCATTCGCCATCCTGGGTCGGACGCTGCCGCTGTAGTGCGAGTCTGGCACGATCGTCTGGTGCGATCCCCCGAGTGGAGCCCCCGCCGCACTCGCCTGCGAGCACTGGTGCTGCTGCTTCTGTTCCTGGCACCACTGGCGACGGGGTGCCTGCGTCTTCAGGCCTCGATCACGGTGTCTCCCGACGATCTGGTCTCCGGTGAGATCCTCGCGGCCAGCAAGCCCCGTAATGACAGTGACCGCGGGCCGCAGTTCGACGAGAACATGTCATTCAGCGAGAAGGTCGACGTATCGAGCTACGAAGCGGACGGCTTCGTTGGGTCCCAAGCCGCGTTCTCCGGCCTGTCCTTCGCCGAACTGCCGCAACTCGCCAGCCTGAGTAAAGACGCCTCCGGAGTGGACATCACGCTGCGCCGGGCGGGAAACCTGGTGATCCTGGAAGGTCGCGTCGATCTGACCACCGTCATCGACCCTGAAGCCGACGTGCGATTCAGTGCCGCGTTTCCGGGCGAGGTCACCTCGACGAACGGCGAACGGGTGGGTACCGGTGCCGTTGAGTGGCAACTCAAGCCCGGCGTCGTCACGACCATGAGTGCCCAAGCTCGCTACACCGACCCCAGCACGCGCTCGTTCCGTACCGCGGCAGTGTGGCTCGGCCTGGCGGCGTTCGCCGTCGCCGGCGTGATCGGCGCCCTCGCCTGGCGCGATCGCGACACCGCACCCCGATTTGCGACCGCAGATCCGGGCGAGGATCGCGAAGAGACAGGAGCAACCCACTGAGCGTCCACGCCGCAGTGCCGTCCGCCGCAGAGTTGGCCGCCGCGGTGACCGACCAGCTTCGCAAGTACCTGACCGAACGACGCAGTGACGCCGCGTACCTCGGCACCGATTACGACGCCCTGATAGGGATCCTGGAAGACTTCGTGCTGCGCGGCGGAAAGCGACTGCGACCGGCATTCGCCTACTGGGGCTACCGTGCCGTGACCGCCGATCCCAACAATGCTGTCGACGAACCGACCATGAGGTTGTTCGCCGCGTTGGAATTGCTCCACGCCTGCGCGCTGGTCCACGACGACGTCATCGATGACTCTGCCACCCGCCGGGGCATGCCGACCGCACACATGCATTTCACCGAGTTGCATCGCGGTCGCCGCTGGCACGGATCTGCAGAGCAGTTCGGCCGGTCAGCGGCGATCCTGCTCGGCGACCTCTCGCTGGTGTGGGCCGATGACATCGTCGGCGGCGCGGACCTGCCTCCGGCGGACCGACAACGGGTCCTGCGGGTCTGGTCCGACATCAGAACCGAAGTGCTGGGCGGGCAGTACCTCGACATCGTCGCCGAGTCCAGCGGCGCCGAATCCATCGAGTCCGCGATGAACGTCAACACCTACAAGACGGCGTCCTACACAATCTCGCGACCGCTGCAAATGGGCGCTGCCGTAGCGGCGGATCGGCCCGATGTCCAAGCGATTTTCCACCAATTCGGCACCGACCTCGGCGTGGCGTTCCAGTTGCGCGACGACGTGCTTGGCGTATTCGGTGATCCCGCCGTCACCGGCAAACCCTCCGGCGATGACCTGCGGGCGGGCAAGCGCACCGTGCTGCTGGCCGAAGCCGTAAGCCGGGCCGGACAGTCCGATCCGGCCGCCGCCGCGCTGCTCCGATCCTCGATCGGCACCGACCTGACCGAAGCGCAGGTGCGCGAGTTGCGTGGCGTCATCGAGTCGGTCGGCGCTCTGGCCGCGGTGGAGGACCGCATCGACATGCTCACCGGTCGCGCTCTGGGCGTCCTGGCGACCGCGCCGATCAACGCCGGTGCGAAGGCCGGCCTGACCGAACTCGCCGGATTGGCCGCCAACCGGTCGGCCTAGTGGATTGAGCTGAGGCCGATGTCCGCCACCACACCGCCGACCGCCGCGTCGCCACCAACGGGCCTACCCCGGCTGGCGGCTTTCGCGCGAGGCGACGAGGGCCGCCCGGCGCTGCTGGGGTTTGTGGGTGCGGCGCTGATCGCGGTGGGCGGTGTCGGCGCCGGCAGCACCCGTCAGCGCGACCCCCTGCTGGAATCTGCGCACCTGTCCTGGCTGCGATTCGGTCACGGAGTCGTGGTCTCGTCAGTGCTGGTGTGGCTGGGCGTCGGGATGCTCCTGGCGGCTTGGATCTGGTTGGGCCGCAGGTTGATCGACGGTCCCGGGGTGAGCGAGTACGCGTTGATCGCCACCACCGGGTTCTGGCTGGTTCCGTTGATGGCCAGCGTTCCGCTGTTCAGCCGCGACGCCTACTCCTATCTGGCCCAGGGCGCACTGCTGCGAGACGGGTTCGATCCGTATGCGGTCGGACCGATCGAGAACCCGAATCCCCTTCTCGATGACGTCAGTTCGGTCTGGATCACCACACCGGCGCCGTACGGCCCGGCGTTCATCCTGATCGCCAAGTTCGTCACCCTGCTCGTCGGCGACAATGTGGTGACGGGGACCATCTTGCTTCGGCTGTGCATGCTGCCGGGCCTGGCGTTGTTGATCTGGGCGGCGCCGCGGGTGGCCCGCCACGTCGGCGCCAGCGGAGCGGTAGCGCTGTGGATCTGCGTACTCAACCCTCTGGTGATAGTCCACCTGATGGGTGGTGTGCATAACGAAATGCTGATGATCGGGCTCATGATGGCCGGTATCGCGCTGACCTTCTCCCGCCACCACATCGCTGGAGCAGCACTGATCGCCATCGCTGTTGCCGTCAAAGCCACTGCTGTGCTTGCGCTTCCATTCATGGTGTGGGTCTGGATGCGTCATCTGTCCGGAAACCGTCTACGCGCGTTCCTGATCGCCTCCGCGGCGTCGGTGGCAACCTTCGGCGCGGTGTTCGCGGTGCTGTCCGGTGCAGCCGGCGTCGGGTTGGGCTGGTTAACCGCCCTGGCCGGCTCGGCGCGAGTCATCAACTGGCTGACGATTCCGACCGCGGTGGCCAATCTCGCCAACGCGATCGGCGGGGCATTCACGGCGGTCAACTTTTACGGCGTCCTCGAGGTCACCCGGCTGATCGGCATGGCAGTCATCGGGGTGGCGCTGCCACTGCTGTGGTGGCGCTTCCGGCACACCGATCGCGAGGCGCTACAGGGCATCGCGTGGGCAATGGTCGTCGTCGTGCTGTTCGCGCCTGCCGCACTGCCCTGGTACTACACCTGGCCGCTTGCGGTGGCGTCGGCCCTGGTGCAATCACGCCCGGAGATCGCCTTCATCGCGGGCTTCTCAACCTGGATCATGGTGATCTTCAAGCCCGACGGCGCCCATGGCATGTATTCGTGGCTGCATGTGCTGTTGGCCGCCGCGTGCGCCGTGGCGGCCTGGAACGCGTTGCGCCGCCCGAAAGCGTTGACCTGAGGCCGGATCAGTACGCCATCGCCTGAGCCCGACGCAGTACCTCGCGGGCCTGGTGAGCATGCAGGGCATCGATCGGACGCGCGTTCGGCGTCGCCTCGCTCACACCATCGCGAGTGATGGTGAGCGACGGGTCCGCGGTGAACAACCAACGCATGATCTCGGCATCGGTGAAACCACCGTCGCGCAGCACCGCGAGAAGTCCCGGGAGCGGCTTGGTCACTTCCCCGCCGACGGTGAAGAACAGTCGCGGCACCACCGGGATGCCGTCGCGCCGCACCGCCACCAACTGGCCGTCCCGAAGTCGCTGATGCACTTTGGTCACCGGTATCCGCAGCAACTCGGCCACCGTCGGCAGGTCGTAGGTCGGTTCGTCGGGGTCGAGGACGTCGTCACCGGACGGAATGGTGCTCACCGAAGCATCCTAAGACCGCAGAGCGCCCGCCCCATGGTTAGGCGCCGGATGACACCCGCCAACCTAGGATGTTTCCGGTGATGACTGATCCGCTCGTCGGTGTGTTGCTCGACGGCAGATACCGCGTCGAGGCCAAGATCGCGGCCGGTGGAATGTCGACGGTCTATCGCGGCCACGATGTGCGCTTGGACCGAAAGGTCGCCCTGAAGGTGATGGACTCCCGCTACGCCGACGATCAGGAGTTTCTCACCCGCTTTCAGCGCGAAGCGCGCGCTATCGCACGCTTGAAGAGTCCGGGTCTGGTGGCCCTCTACGACCAGGGCAACGACGCCGCCCACCCGTTCCTCGTGATGGAACTCGTCGCCGGCGGGACACTGCGCGAACTCCTTCGCGAGCGCGGTCCGATGCCACCGCACGCCGTTGCCGCGGTGTTGCGGCCGCTGCTCGGCGGGTTGGGGGTGGCGCATCGGGCCGGGTTGGTGCATCGCGACGTCAAACCGGAGAACGTGCTGATCTCCCGCGACGGCGAGGTAAAGCTGGTCGATTTCGGTCTGGTGCGGGCCACCGCCGAGGCGGGCATCACCTCCACCAGTGTCATCCTCGGCACGGCCGCTTACCTCTCACCTGAACAAGTCCTCGGCGCCGAGACCGGACCGCGCAGCGACGTGTACGCCGCGGGCATCATGGCCTTCGAGTTGCTCACCGGCACAACCCCTTTCAAGGGCGACAGCGCAATCACCGTTGCCAATCAACGCCTCGACCGGGATGTACCTGCGCCCAGTTCGGTGATCGACGGGGTGCCCGGCCAGTTCGACGAGTTCATCGCCCGGGCAACGGCCCGCGAGGCGGATGCCCGCTTCAGCGACGCCGCCGCGATGGGCGCCGAGTTGGACGCGATCGCCGAAGAATTGGCCCTGCCGCAATTCCGGGTGCCGGCGCCGAAGAGCTCGGCGCAACACCCGCCCGCCGGCCCGCCGGTTCGACGCCCAACTCGACAACTGACCCGGGGGCCGGAAGACTGGCCGCCCGTCGCGGCATCCGGCGATGATGCTGAGACCGAGGTGGTTCGCAATGACGAGACCGACGAACCCGACGAACCCGATGAATACGTCGCCCCGCCAAGGCAATTCGCGGGAATCGATATCGACGAATTCGCCCTCGCTCGGCAACGCTCCCGGCGCGTGCTGACGTTCTGGGTGCTGACCGTGTTTGTGCTCACCGGCATGGTGGCCATGGCGGGGTGGACACTCGGCCTCAATTTCAATGCCCTGATCGGCCGCTGATACCCGCCGAGCAGACGACGACAGCAAAGGGGTGGGCTATTCGCGGAGCATCTCCGCTGATGCCTATTCGCGGAGCATCTCCGCTGATGCCTATTCGCGGAGCATCTCCGCTGATGCCTATTCGCGGAGCATCTCCGCTGATGCCTATTCGCGGAGCATCTCCGCGACCAGGAACGCCAATTCCAAGCTCTGCTGGGTGTTCAACCGCGGGTCGCACGCGGTTTCGTAGCGCCCGGACAGGTCGGTGTCGGAGATGTCCTGGGCGCCGCCGAGGCATTCGGTGACGTTCTCGCCGGTGATCTCGACGTGGATGCCGCCCGGGTGGGTGCCCAGCCCCCGGTGCACCTCGAAGAATCCCTGCACCTCGTCGACGATGCGGTCGAAGTGGCGGGTCTTGTACCCGGTGGACGACTCATGGGTGTTGCCGTGCATCGGGTCGCACTGCCAGATCACCTGATGCCCGGTGGCCTGGACCTTCTCGATGATCGGTGGCAGCAGATCGCGCACCTTGTGGTTGCCCAGACGGGTCACCAGCGTCAGCCGTCCCGGCTTGTTCTGCGGGTCGAGGCGTTCGACGTATTCGACGGCCAGTTCCGGCGTCATGGTGGGGCCGATCTTCACCCCGATCGGGTTGGCGATCACCTCCGCGAAGGCGATATGCGCGCCGTCGAGTTGGCGGGTGCGCTCCCCCACCCACAGATAGTGCGCCGAGAGGTCGTAGAGCCGGGGTTCGCCGGAGTCGTCGGCCAGACGCAGCATGGCGCGCTCGTAGTCGAGCACCAGCGCCTCGTGACTGGCGTAGATCTCCGCGGTGTCGAGGTTGCGGTCAGTGACGCCGCAGGCCGCCATGAACCGCATGCCACGATCAATCTCGCCCGCCAACGCCTCGTAGCGCGCCCCGGCCGGCGAGGTCCGGACGAACTCCCGGTTCCAGTCGTGCACCAGATGCAGCGATGCCAGCCCCGACGAGGTCAGGGCGCGGACCAGGTTCATCGTTGCGCTGGCGTTGGCGTAGGCCCGGACCAACCGGGACGGGTCGTGGTCGCGCACGGCCGGATCCGGTGCGAAGCCATTGATCATGTCACCGCGGTAGGACTTCAGGCCGAGGGCGTCGATGTCTGAGGAGCGCGGCTTGGCGTACTGCCCGGCGATCCTGGCCACCTTGACCACCGGCATGCTGGCCCCGTAGGTCAGGACCACCGCCATCTGCAGCAGGGTCCGGATATTGGCGCGGATGTGAGGTTCGGTGTTGTCGGTGAAGGTCTCGGCACAGTCGCCGCCCTGGAGCAGGAAGGCCTCGCCGCGGGCCACCTCGGCGAGTTGGCGGGAGAGTTTCTCGATCTCGGAGGCCACGGTGACCGGGGGCACGCTCTCCAGCACCGTCCGCATCGCTGTGGCCTGCTCGGCGTCCCAACTCGGCTGCTGGGCGGCCGGTTTGGCAAGTGCCGCGTCCAGCCGCTCGCGCAGTCCGGCCGGAAGCGGCGGTAACGCCGGCAGCTGGTCGATCGGTACGTCGACGGTCCAGTTCACCGCATCATCCTAACCGTGCCCTACCCCGCAACCTCACCCTCGGCGATCCCGCCGAACTGCGCCGCGGGCCCGGCGCCCGGATCGCGGCCCGTGGTCATCAGCTCGAAGCGTCGCCAATTGTGCCGGGCGTCGACCAGCGCGTCGTGGGTGTCGGACGGCCGCGGCGGCATTTGCGGGCAGCCGCGGTCCTCCCACAACTGGCGAAGCTCCCGGGTAAAGCGCGGAATCAGCGGCGGCAAGCTGGTCATCGGACCCCACAGCTGGCACAGCGCGACGTGGTCGTAGGCGCCCACCCAGGCCCACAGTTCGATCGGCTCCTCGCCGTCGACGCCGAGGAACTCCTCGAGACCCTCCCGGATCTGCCGACGGGACCGCCATACCTGCGAGGCCGGCGAGGGCAGCCTCGGCAGCACGTTGGTGCGCACCCACCGGCCGGCCGACTCCGGGTCGAACTCGGTGGACACCGCGTAGTACTCGGCGCCGTTGTCGGCGACGACCCCGATCGAGATGAGGTCGATATGGCGGCCGTTGTCGATGAACTCGGTGTCGTAGAAGTACCGCACGGCGAGTCCCTATCCGCCGGCCTGGGTTTCAGCTACCGGAGATTCGGCTACCGGACGTCCCACTGCTGGGGATCCCGCTATTGGGGCGCCCCGGCGCGCGGGCGCCGGTGCGGCGCGGATCTCACGGTCGAGTTCGGCATTGACCTCGGCATCGGCCGGAAAACGCGGCTCCCCGGCGATCACGTGTTGCAACCACAGATTCGCCTGCACGAACGGCCGACGCAGGTAGCGTTCGCGCTCCATGCTGTGGTGCATCTTGCGGGGCTTGTCCTGGTAGTACCAGCGGGCCCAGGGAGCGTGCGGACGAGAAAGCCGAATTGCGCCGACGAACAGCAGTGGCGTGATGAACATGCCCACCAGTCCGGTCCACAACTTGCCCTTCAATAGCACCACTACCGCAAGCACCAGCGTGAACAGCGCCAAGGCCACCACGGAGACGCGGGCCAGGACCGAGGTGTTGTCCCGCCAGATCCCGATGTCGAAGAACGACAGTGGGTTGAACCCGAGGACCAGCAGGCCGGCGACGGCGGTCGCCACGAAGACCGCGTCGACGGAGGTGCGCCCGTCTTCGGACCAATACACGTCCTCGAGGTGCAGGATCAACGCAAACTCGTCGAGCACCAGGGCCGCTCCGATCCCGAAGATGATCCCGGCCGCAGTGAATTGATGTCGGGTGCCCTCCTGGGCCATGGTCACCATCGCCACACCGGAGGCCAACGAGAGGATCACCCCGAACACGGCGTGGTGGATGTGCACCCCGCCGCCGCTGCCGCCGTCCGCGGACGAGACCGAGATGTTGTGCGGCTGCCACCACTTGCGCGGACCGGTGCGGCCGGCGGTCGCTCGGATGTAGCGGGTGATCGTCCGGGTCACGAAGAACGTCAGGATGAACGCGATCAGGCACCACATCAGTGGTACCCGACCCGGAGCGATCACGTCGAAGTGCAGGCTCAGGGGACTATCCGGGGAGAAACTTGGGCGGACGGCGGGGGGCACGGCTAGGAAACTTACGCCCAACCGTTAGCCCACCGCCGTCTCGGGCATCCGCGCCGACGGCGCGACCGGGGCGTCGCGATCGGCGGCGCCAACGGAACGGCCCTTGAATGTTGCCGCGTAGATATCGACGTACTCTTGGCCCGAGAGGTTCATCAGTTCATACATGACCTCGTCGATGACGGCCCGTTCGATGAACCGGTTGCCGGCGAGGCCCTCGAAGCGGGAAAAGTCCATCGGCTCGCCGAAGCGCACCGTGACCCTGCCGAACCGCCACATCCGCGACCCGGGCGGGTTGACACCATCGGTTCCGATCATCGCTACCGGGATCACCGGCACGCCCGTCTCGAGTGCCAACCTCGCCAGCCCGCTCTTACCCTTGTAGAGGCGACCGTCCGGCGAACGGGTTCCTTCCGGGTACATCCCGAGTAATTTGCCCTCATTGAGCAGTCGTCGTGCGGTGTCAAGGGCCGCCTGCGCGGCGTCGGCGTCGCTCCGGTCGATCGGGACCTGGCCGGCCACCGTCATGAACCACCTCTTGAACGCCCCTTTCACCCCCGTGCCGGTGAAATACTCCGACTTTGCCAGGAAGGTGATCCGTCGGCGGACGACGAGGGGCAGGAAGAAGCTGTCCACCACCGCCAGGTGGTTGCTGGCCAGGATTGCTGGCCCGGACCGCGGAACATGTTCCAGGCCTTCGACTTTCGGCCGGGTCATGAACGAGAGCAAGGGGCCCATGAAGACGTACTTGAAAAGCCAGTACCACATAACCCCTCCTCTCCGGCGCACACCAGTGAGTTCCTGGGCACGACTCTACCGAGACCAGCAGCCCCGAACCACCTGGCGCGCGCTGTTCACGGTCAATCCTCAGGCGGCTTCAATCCTCGACAGTCACGGGCTCGACGATGATCGGGATGCCGTGATAGCGCCCGTCGGACACGCCGGGCCCAGTCGCACCGGGCCCAGTCACCCCGGGCCCAGTCGCACCGGGCCCAGTCGCACCGGGCCCAGTCGCACCGGGCCCAGTCGCACCGGGATCCGTCACATCGGGATCTGGCGCGCCGGTACCTGTCACATCGGGCTCGGACACATCGGGATCCGTCACCATGCCGCGGATCACCGCCAGCAGTGCCACGCTGTGGTCGGCGATCACCGTGAGCAGGGGATGCTGTTCGCCGTTGGCGACCGCCGCCAGCGCACATACCGGGCACCACACCTGCTGGCAGCGCCCTGCACCGCCCAGGCCCTCGGTGGCCATCGTCGCGGCAGCCCGGACCGCAGGGTCAAGGCGATCGAGGATCAGCTGGGCGAGTCGGCGCAACTCGGGTCCGATGTCGGGGTGCGGCGTACCCATCACCGATCACCCCCGCCAGCGGATGAAGACACCGGCCACACCGACGGATCGGGACGGAACCTGATCGTCAACTCTGCGCCGCGCAGAACAGCTCCGATCACGACGCAGCGGCGCAGCACCGGAGCCAGCCGCACGCGACGGCGAACGTCGGCCACGCCGATGATCAGGTCATCACCGGCCCGGCCGAGGCGAAGCGCGCCGGAGTCGAGCCGAGGCAACTCCAGTCGCATCCGGTACACCGAATCCAGCCCAGATCCGGACTCGCGATCGACGACCGGCCGCAGCGGACCCGGCGGCGGAACTCCGTCCCGGCTGCGCGCCTCGTCAAGAAGTTGAGCCAGTGCCTTGGGTCCGATGGGTTCGCCGGGCAGGTGGGGTGTCAGCACGAGCCGCACCGCGCCGATGGTGTCGGCAAGATCTTCCAAGACCGCGTGCTGTTCGGCGATCCGCGCCGCGTACCAGTCAAAGGCAGGATGATCCGGAAGGTTGCGGTACTCATAGGAATCGTCTTGGAAGAGAACCTGATTGACGATCAGCTCGGCTACCCGTAACCCCATCAGGGCCAGCGAACCGAGGGTTCGAACAGCTTCGGCGGCCACCACCCGCTCCGGGGTGAGTACCAGATGTGCGCTCACTCGGTCCTGGTCGCCCAGCAGGGTGGACAACGACTCCAACCGCGCGGTGGCAACCTCCACCATCGCCGCCGTGGCGGCCGAGCGGGCATCGGCGACGGCGGCACTGAGTCGACGGTGACGTGGCCAGCAGCGCTCCGCGTACAGGGCGAAGGTGCCAGGCAGGGTCAGCATTCGTACGGCGTCGGCGGTGGAGGCGCAGTCCACCACCACGAAGTCCCACCGACCCGAGGACGCCAAGTCCGCCACCGCCTGCAGGCCCAGCATCTCCTGGATGCCGGGCATCGCGCACAGTTCCTCGGGCGCCACGTCGTCGAGTTCCGAATCCGGAAACCGCGCGGCCAACACCGATGCCGTCGGGCGCCACGCCGCCTCCAGCAGTGCCAGCGTGTCCAGCGCCATCGCATCGAGGAATCCACCACCGGTGCCGGCGCGTTCCTCCGTAAGGATCCGCACCGGGTCACGGCCGTCACCGGGCTGCACCGGTTCGCCGAGGACATCGCCGAGCGAATGGGCCTGATCGGTCGAGACCACCAGCACCCGATCGCCGCTCAGCGCCGCCGCCACCGCCGTCGCCGCCGCCAACGTCGACTTGCCAACACCACCCTTGCCGACAAAGAAGGCAATCCGGGCCTTGCCGACGAAGGAGGCGATCCGAGCATCACCGGCGAAGAAGGCAATCGGGGCCTGCCGGGGCGGGCCCGCATCGGCGGCGGCGTCAGCGGATTCCACTCAGCCCTCGACCCGCTTCTTGAGGTCCTTCAACGCGGTATCGGTGAGCCGGCGCTCGGCCTTGCGCTTGAGCAGACCAATCATCGGAACCATCAGATCAACCGCGAGTTCGTAGGTCACATCGGTTCCGGAGCCCCGGGGGGTGAGCAGGTAGACGCCATCGAGGGATTTGAGCAATGTGCTCGACACCAGCGACCAGCGCACCGACCGACGATCGGCAGGCCATTCGTAGGCGAGGACCATCGTGTCCTTGAGCACGACCGCTTCCAGCACCAGGCGAGCCACCGCGGGATTGCCCTTGGCGTCGGTCTGGAGAACCTCGGCCTCGGTGTACTCCGACACCCACTGCGGGTAGGAGGCGATATCGGCGATGACATCCATGACCGCGCTCGGTTCGGCGTCGATGTAGATGGTCTGCGCTGTCTTATCCGCCACCGTCAGAGCTTCCCAAGACGGCGGGACCGTCGCGTTCGTCCCGTCAACATGGGAACCCACCGTACCCTCTCGCACCTCGACTCGAACCGGCTATCAGGGCCTCGGCGGTGTGCCCACCGGTCGTGTCGCCTCCAGGGTGTTCTTGATCTCGAACGCCATCCGTTTGCCCGCCACCCGGCGCCGATGATTGAGCGTGGCCGGATTCGTCGGAGCCGAACCGCCGGTGGGCTCCGCGTGCAGGAAGTAGTGCAGGACGACCCCGTCGAGCACCGGTTCCAACCAGACCTCCATGGTTCCGGTGAGGGCGCCGGTGACGGTCCATCGCACGCCCCGCTCGGCCCGGTCTTCGACCACCTCGAGGTAGAGGTCGGTGAACCAGCGACGCCAGTTGGCCCGGTCCCCCACCGCCCTGCCGACCGCCACCGGATCGGCGGCGACGAACGTCTCGTCAGCGACCTGGATACTGCTCACATCGTCTAGCTTCACACATCGCCGTCCGGCGGTCGTGAGGGTGGAACCGACCCGGGGGCTTTTCGATTTGTTGAACCCGGCGCCGCTGTGTTCAACGGCGCGGATCTGCTCGCAACAGCTCGGCCAGCCGCCGGGAGTGGGTCTGCCAATTCCACTCCCGGCTTATCCAGTCCCGTCCGGCCCGTCCCATCTGTCGGGCACGTCCCGGGTCGGCGAGCAGATCGGTGATCGCATCGACGATCTCGTCATGGGCCCGGCCATCGACCACCCGGCCGGTTTCGCCGTCGCGGACCGTCTCCGGCGCACCGCCCGAACGGCCGGCCACTACCGGCACTGCGGCAGCAGCGGCCTCCAGGAACACGATGCCCAGGCCCTCGACGTCCAGGCCCGCCCCCCGGGTGCGACACGGCATCGCGAAGACGTCCGCCATCGCGTAATGGCCGGGCAGTGCGGCGGTGGGAACACCGCCGGTGAACACGACGTCGGCGGCTACGCCGCAGCGCTTGGCCAGTTTGTGCAGGGTGTCGGCATACGGCCCGCCGCCGACGATGACCAGTGCGGCGCCGTCGACACGGCGCCGGATCTGGGGCATCGCCCTGATCAGCATGTCCTGACCCTTGCGCGCTACCAGTCGTGACACACACACCACCGTCGGCCGGTCACCGAGGCGGTACCTTTCCCGGAGTTCAGCGCGCGCCACCGGATCGGGCCGAAAGCATTCGGTGTCCACTCCCGGCGGCAGATGTTCAAGGCGCGCAGTCGGCCCGAACGCGGAGGCGAATCGGTCGCGGGTGTAGCGACTGACGTAGGTGATCACGTCGGTCTCGCTGCCGATCCGCCGCAGCGCCGAACGCGCCCCGGGCAGCATCGACCACCCCACCTCGTGACCATGGGTGCTGGCCAGGACGCGTTCAGCGCCGGCACCGCGGGCCCGCGATGCCAGCAGGGCCAGTGGCGCAGCGGCGCCGAACCATACGGTTTCGATGCCGTGTTCACGAATCAGCGAGCGCATCCGCCGATCCACTCCGGGCTCGGGCAGCATCAGTGTGCCGGGGTGACGGACGACGGCGAACGGCGCCGCGCGGTCGTAGTCGGGCGCGCCCTTCCACCGCGGCGCATAGACCGTCAGCTCATCATCGGCCCCGACCAGGTGGTGAACGAACTGTTCAAGATAGGACTGGATACCACCGCGTCGCGGCGGAAAATCGTTGGTGACCAACAGGATTCGCGTCATCAGCGGCGAGCCTCCTGGGCCATCCACTGCACCCATCGCTGGTGTAGTTCGGCCAGATCGGTACCGATCACCTGCCGGACCGCCACGGCTAGGTCTGCGTGGCCGGGTCCGCAGGCAGCCGCGTAGAGTCGGCGCAGCGTTCCGGTGCCGTGGCTGTCAGCGACAAAGCGAGCGAACCACCACGCCCGGTCGTAGACCGCCGCAAGATCGGCGCCGCCCGCGTCCAACTCGGCATCCGACGGCAGGACGGCGGTGGCGCCGACAGGAATCGCCGTCGGTGGACGCGCGACAAAGTCGGCCACCCCTTCGGTCAGCCAACGTGGCGCATCCAGTGCCGTCTCGGTTCGGGCCGCGAGGTGGAAAAGCTCATGCGCCAGTACAATTCGCAACGCGGCGTCGCCCATCGTCGCCGCGCCGGGGGCAAGAATGATCCGCTGTCCGGATGCTGTGCGGCCGATGAAATCGACATCGTCGGCGACGGCGACGGCGGCGATATCGGTCCATCCTCGCGCCGGATCCAGTCCGGCGTATTCGACGAATTGTTCTCCGGAACCGGTGGCGACCACCACGATCTCGCGCTGGAAGTCGGTGCCCCAGAACCGCTCCACGGCGTCGACAGCGCCACCGATCGCGGCCCTGACGCGCTCAAGTACGGCGTCGGTCCGACTCCCCCCGAGACTGACGAGGTCGACCCTGACGCGATGGCCTTGGCGGCCGTCTCCGACCTCCAGTGGCGCCGATGCCGATACCACCGGAGGTGGGGCCGACGTGGACCGCGCCGCGGCGGGGCCAACGGCGATCAGCGCGGATGCGGCGGCCAACTCAGCGACCAGCACGACCGCGGCCAGTCGGGACCACCGCGGTCGGTTCGCCGGTTGCCGACCGGCGGTGGGTTCAGTACCGACGGACGTTGTAGATCGGGGAGTTGTACACCGACTCGACGCGAACCGGGATCCCGTAGGTGGAGGCGTGCACCATCAGTCCGTCCCCGACGTAGATCCCGACGTGCGAGGCGTCGGAGTACTGCGTGACGACGTCGCCGGGTTGCATCTGGTCGACGGACACCGGTTGACCGCCGTCGGCCAGCGCGTAACTCGAATGCGGCAGGAACACACCGGCTTGGGCGAATGCCCACTGCACCAGTCCGGAGCAGTCGAAGGCGCCCGGTCCACCGCCGCCCCACACATACGGGGAACCGATCCGGGTCAGCGCCGCCTGCACGGCGGTTGCGCCGGCGCTGCTTCCGACACTCGGGGACGGCAACGCTGCCAAGGCTGCGATCTCGGCGCGCGGCTCAGGCGGGGCGAGAGCCGCGGGCTGCTCGGGCGCGGCGAGAACCGCCGGCAATGGTGCGCCCGGCGCCGCCAGCGCAACCTGCTGCGGGGGCGTCAGAGCCTGGTACCGGGACTTCACGGCGGCGATCTGAACCTGGAGCTGCGACTGCTTGCCCTGCAGTTCGGCGCGGACCGCGGCGGCTTCGTCGGCGGCGGCCTTGGCCTCGGCGGCGGACTTGGCGGAGGCGGCCTCGATCCTGAGCGCCTCGTCGCTGAGCTGCCGGAAACTGGTCATTTGGGCCGCCATCTCGGCGCCCATCACCTTTTGAATCGCCATCTTGTCGATCAGGCCCTGCGGCGAGGCAGCGGTCAGGATCGCGTTCATCCCGTCAGTGCGGCCGCCCATGTACACCGACGCGGCCAGCTTGTTGACCGCTCCCTGATAGGACTGCAGGGTGACCCTGGCGGCATCCAGCGCCGCGACATCGTTGCCGTGGGTGGCCTCGGCGTCGGTCAGGGCCTGGACTTTCGCGTCGAGGTCCAACTGGGCCGCGTGCATGGACTCGGTGAGCTGCTCAGCCTGCCGGGAAAGCTCGCCGAGTTGGGCGACGGCGTCCTGGGCGGGATCAGCGGTGGCCGCGGGCGTGAGGACGCAGGCGGCGGCGATCAGACCGGCGAGGGATCCAGTAAACCATCTGTGAGCATTGGGTTTGGTGAAAAAGTTGCGGTCGAACTTCAAGATTGCGGGTCCTTTGACTGCCGTCGACTCAACTCGCCGAAATGCGTTTAGGTCTCGGTAAGGTTACGAAACGGCAACGGGTTTGTCCAACCTCAGGCCGGAAGTCTTAGTCAACATTCAGCCACACCAGCCACATCAGTCACCGCGGGCGAGCCGCGTTGCCGACGTTATCCGGCCATCGGTGAACCCGGTTTATCCCGGGGTGAACCCGGACTGCGACGTATCGGAATCAGCCGCAGCCGGGGTGCCATACCCGCTTCGGCGAGCACCTCCAATGCCGCGCGCTCGTCCTCCAGCAGGCTCTCGGGAACACCCAGTAACACGCTGACCACGCAATCCCGGCACCCCGGACCCCGGACCGCGCAATCGTCACAGTCGATGATCACCGGCTCTGCCGCATCGGGGTCCTGGCTCATAACGGTTCTCCTCCGTGGTGCTGACACGCTCCGGTGTTTTCCGGCTTCCCGCACGCTAGCCACGGCCACCGACATGTTTTCCTCCGCTGCGATGCTTGCATCTGCTGCGGTGTGGCGCGACGGGACTGTCGGTGGCCGGCCTTAGCGTCGATCACCGTGGCCGCTTCTCGCGCGCAGCACCAGCTGAGCTTCGCCGACGTCGACGGCGAGATATCGCTCGCCGAGACCACGTTCGTGGTGGTCGACCTCGAGACCACCGGCTCGCGCGCGCAGGCCGGCCCGGACGGATCCCGCGACGCGATCACCGAGATCGGCGCGGTCAAGGTGCGCGGCGGGGAGGTCATCGGCGAGTTCGCCACTCTGGTCGACCCACAGCGGTCGATCCCGCCGCAGATCATCGAACTCACCGGGATCGACACCGCGATGGTGCGCGACGCCCCACCGATTTCGGCGGTGCTACCGATGTTCCTGGAGTTCGCCCACGGCGCGGTGCTGGTGGCGCACAACGCGGGATTCGACATCGGGTTCCTTAAATCCGCGGCCCAGCAATGCGACATCGACTGGCCCGGGCCGCCGGTGCTGTGCACAGTCCGGTTGGCACGCCGGGTGTTGAGCCGCGAGGAGGCGCCCAGCGTCCGGCTGTCCGCGTTGGCGAGGCTGCTGGGATCGGCCACCGAGCCCACCCACCGCGCCCTTGACGACGCCCGCGCCTGCGTCGACGTGCTCCATGCGCTGATCGAACGCGTGGGCAATCAGGGTGTGACGACGTACCGCGAGCTGAGTTCTTTTGCACCGAAATCATCGGGTGCCCAGCGCCGGAAGCGGGTCCTGGCTAGCGGATTGCCGCGGAAGCCCGGTGTTTATCTGTTTCGCGGGCCGTCGGCCGAGGTGCTCTACGTTGGCACGGCAACCGACCTGCATCGGCGGGTGGGCCAGTACTTCACCGGAGCAGATCCGCGAAAACGCATGTCCGAGATGGTCAGCCTCGCCACCGCGGTCGACCATGTCGAGTGCGCCCACGCCCTCGAGGCCGGCGTGCGGGAACTGCGTCTGCTGGCCGCCCACGCACCGCCGTACAACCGCCGGTCGCGCTTTCCGCATCGATGGTGGTGGGTGGTGCTGACCGACGAAGCCTTCCCGCGGCTGTCGTGCGTCCGTGCGCCCCGTCGCGAGAGTGCCATCGGCCCGTTTCGGTCGCGTGCGCAGGCGTCCGACACCGCCGGCCTGCTGGCGCGGTTCACCGGAGTTCGCACCTGCACCGCACGGATCGGGGTGCACGGCGAGCACGGTCCGGCCTGCCCGCAGCGGGAAGTGTCGCCGTGCCCGGCCCCGCGGGGAGTTCGCGCCGGTGACTACGCCGCCGGGCCTGCGCGGGCGGCGGAGGTGATCGACGGGCACGACAACGACGCCCTCGCGGCGGCCGTGCAGGGCGTCACCGCGTTGGCACAGCGCGGGCGTTTCGAGAGTGCCGCCCGGTTACGGGACCTGACGGCGGATGCCGTGGAGGTGCTCTGGCGTGGTCAGCGTTTGAGCGCGCTGGCCGCAGTCGCCGAACTCGTCGCCGCCGCACCCGATGGTGCAGGCGGATGGCAGTTGGCGGTCATCAGACACGGCCAACTGGCCGGCGCGGGGTGCGCCCGCGCACATGTTCCGCCGATGCCGGTCATCGACGCCCTGCGCAGCAGTGCCCAGGTGGTACTGCCGCAACTGGCGCCGCTGGGCGGAGCGCTAGTCGAGGAGACTGCGTTGATCGCCCGGTGGCTGGCCACGCCCGGCGTCCGAATCGTATCTGCCGCAGGCACTTTCGCCTCGCCACGGCAGTCGGCCGGGCGGTGGCTCGAATGGGCCGCCACCGCGCGCTCGGCTCGACACGCCGCGTCGGAATTTCTTGCCGCGCGCGACGGCGGGTCAGACTTCCTGGGTGAAGCGCGCCCAGCGGTCGAGCAGCCGCTCTGCCGCCCGGGAGTCGATCGCCGTAGCGGCGCGGTCGAGGGCGCTCTCCCAGGAGGGCCGCCATTCGCCGACGCCGGCTAGTCCGGCATGGGCGACGATGGCGCCGGCCGCATTGAGCAGGACCGCGTCACGGACCGCGCCGGTGGATCCGCCGAACACCGCGCGTGCCTGCGCGGCATTGGCGTGGGCATCCCCGCCGACGAGATCACCGGGTTGGGCGCGAGCGATTCCGAAGTCGAGTGGGTCGAAAGCAAGGGTGTCCACGGCACCGGCCCGCACCCGCCAGACCGTACTGGTGGTGGTGGTGGTCAATTCGTCAAGCCCGTCATCGCCACGCACCACCAGAACGCTCGCGCCGCGAGCGGCGAAAACATCCGCCACCACCTCTGCCAGGTCCCGGAAGGCGCAGCCGATCAAACCTGCTCGCGGACGTGCTGGATTCGTCAGCGGCCCAAGCAGATTGAACACCGTCGGCACACCGATCTCGCGGCGTGGCGGCCCCGCGTAGCGGTAGGACGGGTGGAAAACCGGAGCGAAGCAGAACCCGATTCCCACCTCCGCGACACAGCGGGCGACCTGTTCGGGTCCGAGGTCGATCCGCAGCCCCAGTGCCTCAAGCATGTCGGCGCCGCCACTGCGCGACGAGGCCGCGCGGTTCCCGTGCTTGACGACCGGCAGTCCGGCCGCCGCGACCACCACGGCGGCCATCGTCGAGAGGTTGACGGAGTTGGAGTGGTCGCCCCCGGTTCCGACGATGTCGACGGTGTCGGTGCCGATCACCTCGGTCGGCACCGGCAGCGCAAAACCCAGCATGGTGTCGGCCAGCTCCCGCACTTCCGCGGCACTCGGGCGCTTCATCGTCATCGACACGCCGAAGGCCGCGATCTGGGCCGGCGTCGCCTCCCCGGTCATGATGTGCTGCATCGCCCACGCTGCCTGGCCGGCGGCGAGTTCGGAACCGGCGGTCAACCGCCCCAGAACTTGGGGCCAGGTGCTGGTCACAGGGCCGGGATCAGGCTCGGCGGTCGGCGATCTCACTGCCGGATCGTCTCACACCGCCCGACCCGCCACCCGGCGGGCAACGCCCCTGACGACCCCGAGAGAAACCGGCCGGAAAACAGTTTGTGACCAATTCGGCCCCTGGCTGTACCTCCACAACTACAAAGCGTCATACTTGCGTCGTGACGAGCGCTGCTGGCACTTCCGGGACTGCCATCACTTCCCGCGTGCATTCGCTGAATCGGCCGAACATGGTCAGTGTGGGCACCATCGTGTGGCTCTCCAGCGAGTTGATGTTCTTCGCCGGGTTGTTCGCGATGTACTTCACTGCTCGCGCGCAGTCGGGTGGAAGTTGGCCGCCACCCCCTACCGAATTGAACCTCGCCCTGGCGGTCCCGGTGACCCTGGTGCTGATCGCGTCGTCGTTCACCTGCCAGATGGGCGTGTTCGCCGCCGAACGCGGCGATGTCTTCGGCCTGCGACGCTGGTACCTGATCACCCTGCTGATGGGCCTGTTCTTCGTTCTGGGCCAGGGTTATGAATACGTGAACCTGGTTCATGAGGGCACCACCATCGCCAGCAGTGCCTACGGCAGCGTGTTCTACCTGACCACCGGGTTCCACGGCCTGCACGTGATCGGCGGCCTGGTGGCGTTCGTTTTGCTCTTGGCGCGCACCACCATGAGCAAGTTCACCCCCGCCCAGGCGACGGCGGCAATCGTGGTGTCCTACTACTGGCACTTCGTTGACATCGTCTGGATCGCCCTGTTCGCCACGATCTACTTCGTACGATGATCCGACGATGCGAAACCCGCTGATGAGAAGGGGTGCGATGCTCAGGATTGAGTCCCGCGTGCACGGCAGGTCACGGCGCCGACTTCGGCGCCGACTGTCCGCGGCGGTCCTTCTGGTGTTCGGCCTGGGCCTGGCCGGCGTACTGGCCGCGACGCTCACGCCGCGTCCGCAGGTGGCCGTTGCCGATCAGTCCCAGTCAGCACTGCTGCGCACCGGCGCCCAGCTCTACGAGACGGCCTGTATCACCTGCCACGGCCTCAACCTGCAGGGCGTCGAGGCTCGCGGACCCAGTCTGGTCGGCGTCGGGGAAGCGGCGGTCTACTTCCAGGTGTCGTCCGGACGGATGCCGATGATGCGCAACGAGGCCCAGGCCATGCGCAAGACGCCCATCTTCGACGAGTCTCAGGTCGATGCGCTCGGCGCCTACGTCCAGAGCATCGGCGGCGGGCCACTCGTCCCGCGAGATGCCAACGGCCAGATCGCCGAGGCATCCTTGATCGGCAGCGACGTCGCCCGAGGTGGAGATCTCTTCCGGCTCAACTGCGCTTCATGCCACAACTTCACCGGCCGCGGCGGCGCCCTCTCCTCGGGCAAGTACGCGCCGGTGCTGGATCCGGCCACCCCCGCGCAGATCTACACCGCCATGCTGTCCGGGCCGCAGAACATGCCGAAGTTCTCCGATCGGCAACTCTCGCCGGAGGCCAAGCGGGACATCATCGCCTACGTGAAGACCTCGAGCGACACGCTCAACCCCGGCGGTTACGGTCTTGGCGGTTTCGGACCCGCTCCGGAGGGCATCGCGATCTTCGCGGTCGGGATTGTGGCCGCCGTCGCTGCGGCGATGTGGATCGGGGCGCGGTCATGAGCCCTGAGGACCACAGCACGAAAGACAACCCGGTGGCCAAGCCGTCCGACGAGGACCTTGCCGCCATGTCCACCCAGGAACTGGTCCAACTCGGCGGTCGGACGGACGGCGTCGAGACCGTCCTGAAGGAGCCCCGCTGGCCGGTGGAGGGCACCCGCGCCGAGAAGCGGGCGGAACGCGGCGTCGCGTCGTGGCTCTTGCTGGGTGGCGTGATGGGACTGGCACTGGTGGGTGCGTTCCTGTTCTGGCCGTGGCAGTACAAGCCCAATGGCGCTGAGGGCAACTTCCTCTACACCTTGGCCACCCCGATTTACGGCGTCACCTTCGGCCTGTCCATCCTGGCCATCGGCGTCGGCGCGGTGCTCTACCAGAAGAGGTTCATCCCCGAAGAGATCTCCATCCAGCAGCGCCACGACGGTCAGTCGTCGGAGTTTGACCGCAGAACGGCCGCGGCCAACCTGGTGGGAGCATTCGAGGACTCAACCATCAAGCGGCGCAAGCTCATTGGAATGTCGCTCGGTATCGGACTGGGCGCCTTCGGCCTGGGCACCCTGGTAGCCGGGTTGGGTGGCATCATCAAGAACCCGTGGAAGCCGGTGGTGCCGACTGCCGACGGCCTCAAAGCGGTGCTCTGGACGTCGGACTGGACGCCCCGCTTCAACGGCGAAACGGTCTTCCTGGGGCGCGCAACCGGCAGGCCCGGCGAATCTCCGTTCGTGAAAATGCGTCCCGAGGACCTCGACGCCGGCGGTATGGAAACCGTGTTCCCGTGGCGTGAGGAGGACGGCGACGGCACCACGGTGGAGTCTCATGAGCGGCTGACGCACATCTCGATGGGCGTGCGCAATCCGGTCATGCTGATCCGCATCAAACCCGTCGACATGCCCCGAGTCATCAAGCGTCAGGGCCAGGAGAGCTTCAACTTCGGTGAGTTGTTCGCCTACACCAAGGTGTGCTCGCACCTGGGCTGCCCGTCGTCGCTGTACGAGCAGCAGACCTACCGCATCCTGTGCCCGTGCCACCAGTCCCAATTCGACGCCCTGCACTTCGCGCGTCCGATTTTCGGTCCTGCCGCACGCGCCCTCGCGCAACTGCCCATTACCATCGATAAAGACGGATACCTGGTCGCCAACGGCGACTTCATCGAACCTGTTGGTCCGGCATTTTGGGAGCGCAGATCATGAGCACAATCATCGCTGACGGCATCGACAAGGTCGCCGACAACCTCGACTCGCGGTACCACCCCTCGGGCGCCCTGCGCCGCCAGTTGAACAAGGTGTTTCCCACCCACTGGTCATTCCTGCTGGGTGAGATTGCCATGTACAGCTTCATCGTGCTGCTGCTGACCGGCGTCTACCTGACGCTGTTCTTCGACCCCTCGATGGCGCACGTCACCTACGAGGGCGTCTACCAGCCGCTGCGCGGCATCCAAATGTCGCGGGCCTACGAGACCGCGTTGAACATCAGCTTCGAAGTGCGTGGCGGGCTCTTCGTTCGCCAAGTCCACCACTGGGCGGCTCTGCTGTTCGCCGCCTCAATCATGGTGCATCTGGCGCGCATCTTCTTCACCGGCGCCTTCCGGCGGCCTCGCGAGGCGAACTGGGTGATCGGCTCGCTGCTGCTGGTCCTGGCCATGTTCGAGGGCTTCTTCGGCTACTCACTGCCCGACGACCTGCTGTCGGGCACCGGCATCCGCGCCGCGCTATCGTCGATCACCCTGGGCATCCCGCTGATGGGCACCTGGATGCATTGGGCGATCTTCGGCGGGGACTTCCCCGGCGACATCATCATGCCGCGGCTCTACGCAGTGCACATCCTGTTGTTCCCCGGGATCATGCTCGGCCTGATCGGCATGCACCTGGCACTGGTGTGGTTCCAGAAGCACACCCAGTTCCCCGGCCCCGGCCGCACCGAGACCAACGTCGTCGGCGTCCGGGTGATGCCGGTCTTCGCGGTCAAGTCCGGCGGCTTCTTCGCCATCGTCGTCGGCATCCTCGGTCTGATGGGCGGGCTGCTGCAGATCAACCCGATCTGGCAACTGGGTCCCTACAAACCGTCACAGGTCTCCGCCGGCTCGCAGCCCGACTTCTACATGATGTGGACCGACGGGCTGATCCGGCTGTTCCCCCCGTGGGAGATCTACATCGGCAACCACACCATCCCGGCCGCCGTGTGGGTGGCGGTTCTGATGGGCGTGATCTTCCTGCTGCTCTTCATCTACCCGTTCCTCGAGCGCCGGTTCACCGGAGACGACGCCCACCACAACCTGCTGCAGCGGCCGCGGGACGTGCCGGTGCGCACCGGCATCGGTGCAATGGCGATCGCGTTCTACGTGGTGCTCACGTTCAGCGCGATGAACGACATCATCGCCTACACGTTCCACATCTCGCTGAACGCGACGACCTGGATAGGCCGGATCGGCATGCTGGTGATCCCGCCACTGGTGTTCTTCATCACCTACCGGTGGGCAGTGGCCCTGCAGCGCAGCGACCGCGACGTGCTCGAGCACGGAATCGAGACCGGCATCATCAAGCGGCTTCCACACGGTGCGTACATCGAGTTGCACCAACCGCTGGGGCCGGTCGATGATCACGGCCACCCGCTACCACTGGAGTACCAGGGCGCCGCGCTGCCGAAGCGGATGAACAAGCTGGGTTCCGCCGGCCGGCCCGGCCGCGGCAGTTTCCTCACCGCGGATCCCGCAGCCCAGAACGTGGCTCTCAACGAGGCGGCACACACCTCCGAACAACGCGCCCTGACGGCGTTGAAGGAGTACCAGGACCACGAGTACAACGGCAACGGGTCGAACGGGTTTAACGGCAACGGGTTTAACGGCAACGGGTCGAACGGCAACGGGTCGAACGGCTCCAACGGTCATCACTAGTCCCCACACGTAGCCCTGCGGAACCGCCGCTGATCTCATCCCTCGACGGCGTCAGCGGCCTCGCTCAGGCGGCGCGCGAACGCGACCAAGATCGCGGGCATCGCCACGGTGATGACGGCGGCGGTACCAAGAGCCGCCCATGTTCCGGTGGTGTTACCCGTTGTCAGCAGGTAGGTGGCGATGGCGACAGCGGTCAGCGCCACGCCCATCGCCCCCAGCAAAGACGTCGTGCCGCGCAGCCACAACCGGTCGACGACGGCGGCGGGCACCCGCGACACCGTCGCCGGCGCGGCCTCGCGGGCGTAGGGATCCACCGCGGTTCCGAACACCCGCAGTTTCTCGGTCGGTGCCTCGATGGGCAATACCGGCCCCGGATCGGCCGCCCCCGGTCCCGAGTCAGACGCCCCCGAGCCAGACTCAGCCCCGGCGCCGGAATCCGCCAGGGCAGTGCGCCGAGCCCGCAACAGCAGCGGAATCGCCCCGGCGATGATCAGAGCGGAAACCGCAATGACGCTGTAGAGCAGCCACGATGACTGGCCGCCAGGATCAGCGTCCCGGCCGCGTCCGAGCTGCACCAGGGCGACGGTGGCGAGGACGCTCATGCCCAGCATCACCAACCAGATCGCGCCGCAGACGGCCACCATGGCCCGGTCTACCGCCTCCGGTGAGCGGGCCTGACCCCCCGCGGCAGGATCACCGGCCATCAGCAGCTCGTCTGCGCGGAATTGTTCTGATTCGATGACAACACCGTCCCGTCGCTAGTGGTGATGGAGCAGTTCAGCCTGCTGACCAGAAACAGGCTGGAGGCCTGCACCGAGCCGACATCCGACGTCGAGATCGGCGTCACTGTCAACGACCACGGGATGTAGACGTTGCGCTGGGTGCGACGCCGGCCCGAGGCGTCGACATAGGTCACCGTGATGATGTCACCTGGCGCCTTGGCGCCGGTGACGGAGTAGGTCACCTGCCGGGGGCCCACCGGAACCGCCGTGGTGGGGGCGGGCGGCGGCGGCGGTGGTGGGGGCTCGGGCGGCGGCGGCGGCTCGGGCACGACCACCGGCGGAGGAGGTTCCGGCGTCACCGTGACCGTCTCGGTCGGCGGCGGCGGCGGTGGCGGCTCTGGTGGCGGGGCTTCACTGGTCGGCGGGGGTGGTGGCGGGGGCGGTGGCGGCGTGGTGATCTCGTCCTGGATCGGCGGGCCGCTGGTCGTGGTTGACGACGAGGCGACGTCGCTGGCGTCCGTTCGGGTCACCAGCAGCGCCACCGAGGCCACCAACGAGATCGCGGCGATGATGGCCGTGATGCCCACCACCCACGGCCACTTTGGCGGCGATAAGTCGGCGGGGGCCTGGGCGCCCTGGTCGTAGCTGTCGTAGTCGTAGAGTTCGAGATCAGCGGGGATGTAGGGCGCGATCGCGTACTGCTCGGATTCCGGTGCCGAATAGGCGCGCGAGAAACCGGTGTCGGTCAGCTCATCCCGGGACTCCTCGGTCGGGGAACCTTCCGGGAACCCATCAGGCGGATTGGGCCCGCTCATCTGCGCCTATCCTCTTTCGACAGCATCCATTGGTGCCGCTTCCGGCTGGAGTGGCCAGTCGGCCACGTCGGCGCAACATTACCCAATTCGCGGCCGCTCGGGCCCGCAGCACACCGGGTCATCGCCGCATATCACCTGGATCGTGACCTTCAGCCCACGTGGGCCTCCGGCCGTTCGTCCCGGCACGATCGCTCAGTGCTTCTCAGGCCCGACGTAGTACTCGAAAACCAGGCCCGACACCGCCGCCAGCACAAAGACCACGCCGACCACGATCAGCCATGGCAACCACAGCGCGGCCCCCACCGCCGCTGTCGAGAACGCCAGCGCGATCAGCAGCGGCCACCAGCTGTGCGGCGAGAAGAAGCCAAGCTCCCCCGCTCCGTCGGCGATATCGGCCTGGGCGTAGTCCTCCGGCCGGGTATCGAGCCGTCGCGCAATGAAGCGGAAGAAGGTGCCGATGATCAACGACAGGCCCGCAGTCAGCGCCAGTGCGGTGGTGCCGGCCCACTCCAGGCCGCCGGGTGAGAACACCGCGGTCAAGCTCCCGTAGGCGATGGCGGCGAGGCCGAAGAATCCAGTCAGGATTTCGAACAGTCGGGCTTCAATACGCATGACGACGTCCTCGCTTCGCTACTTGCTGGCCTGAGCCAGTCCCGGAGGCGTTTGCACTCGTTCGCCCCGACGGGTGTCGAACGGCCGCGTGGAGGTGGCCACCGGCGACTGATTGATCGCCGCCAGGGCCGCGGCGTTGCTGTCCCCGGCGATCCGGGCTTCCAGGTAGGTCTTGAAATCGGCGGCCGAGACCACCCGAACCTCGAAATTCATCATCGCGTGGTAGGTGCCGCACATCTCGGCGCATCGCCCAACGAAGGCACCGGTCTGGTTGATCTCGGAAACCTGCCAGATGTTCTCGGAGTGGTTTTCCTTCGGGTTCGGGAAGACGTCGCGTTTGAACAGGAACTCCGGCACCCAGAACGAATGGATCACGTCGGCGGAGGCCTGTTGAAATTCGATCCTCTTACCCACCGGCAGCACCAGCACCGGGATCTCGTCGCTGGTTCCCACCGTCTCGACCTTGTCGAAGTTGAGGTAGCTGCGGTCCTCGGGATTGATGCCACGAATCGGACCGACCTTCTCCTCGCCGTGAATGTCCGTGCCTTCCGGCTTGGAGATCATCGCGGCCTTGCGCGCCGGATCGGCGCCGTCGTAATTGAACGAACCGTCGGCGAAGGCGATCTTCTGGTAGCCGAACTTCCAGTTCCACTGGAACGCGGTGACGTCGACGACAACCTCGGGGTTAGGTTCTCGGTCCAGGACCCGGTTCTGAACCACGACGGTGAAGTAGAACAGCACCGAGATGATGATGAAGGGAACCACCGTCAGCGCCAGTTCCAGTGGCATGTTGTAGCCGAACTGACGGGGCAGTTCGGTATCGCCCTTCTTCTTTCGGTGGGCCGCGGCCGTCCAGAACATCAGGGCCCACACAATCACGCCGACGACCAGAGCGGTGATCACCGTCCAGACCCACAGATTCCTCATCAGGTGACTCTCCGGGGTGATGCCGTTCGGCCAGCCGAGGCCGAAGACGTAGCGCCAGTCGCAGCCGCTGAGGGTCAGCGTGAGCACCGCCGCCGTGATCACCATCGACACGGTACGGCGGGGCCTGCTTCGCGTCGGATCGACGCCGGGCCTGCCTGGTGTCACTGTGGCACCTCCTGGGTCGCAAGCTGGGCCGATGGTGTCGAACGACCCGGTATTCACGCACCGGCCCAAGTCACCCGAACACACATCTGACCCGAATACTACGCAGCGTAGACCACCGAAGATAGGCACACGGACACACCTGCCGATTCGGCCGGTCACAAATTCCGGTGGCCGGGGCGAGTCGGGCATACTAGGCCGGGTGTGCGGACTGCTTGCCCTGGTAGGACATGCCGCGGGCACCATCAGCACCCGCACCGTCGATGCCGTCGCCGGGGCATCACACCTGATGCGCCACCGCGGCCCCGACGAGCCCGGAACCTGGTCGGACGACCGGGTCGTCCTGGGTTTCAACCGGCTGTCAATCATCGACATCTCGCACTCTCACCAACCGCTGCGCTGGGGCCCGCCGACGGCGCCCGACCGCTACGTCCTGGTGTTCAACGGCGAGATCTACAACTACCTGGAGTTACGGGCGGAACTCGCCGAGACCTGCGGGGCCGAATTCGCCACTGACGGCGACGGCGAGGCCATCGCCGCCGCCTACCACTACTGGGGCATCGAGGCACTGGCCCGGTTGCGCGGCATGTTCGCCTTCGCTCTCTGGGACACCGAGGCCGGGGAGTTGTTCTGCGCCCGCGACCCGTTCGGCATCAAACCGCTGTTCATGGCGACCGGTCCGGGCGGCACCGCGGTCGGGAGCGAGGAGAAATGCCTGCTCGACCTCGCCGGCGACCTCAGCCTGGACCTCGACATCGACCCGCGGGCACTGCAGCACTACACCGTGCTGCAGTACGTGCCGGAACCAGAGACACTGCACCGGGGCGTACGGCGGCTGGAGTCCGGAAGCTATGCGGTGATCCGCCCGGGGTGCGCACCCGAGGTCAACCGCTACTTCCGGCCGCGCTTTTCGCCGGTCGCGTTCCGTCGCGGCACCGAGCAGGCCCGCTACGACGAGATCACCGCGGTACTCGAAGATTCGGTGGCCAAACACATGCGCGCCGACGTCACCGTCGGGGCGTTCCTGTCCGGCGGTATCGACTCCACCGCCATCGCCGCACTGGCGATCCGGCACAACCCGAAGCTGATCACCTTCACCACCGGCTTCGAACGCGAGGGTTTCTCCGAGGTCGACGTGGCCGTCGCCTCCGCCGAGGCGATCGGTGCCCGACACGTGACCAAGGTGGTCAGCCAGTCGGAATTCGTCGCCGCCCTGCCGGAGATCGTCTGGTATCTCGATGAACCGGTGGCCGACCCGGCCCTGGTGCCGCTGTTCTTCATCGCCCGCGAGGCACGCAAACACGTCAAGGTCGTATTGTCCGGCGAGGGTGCCGACGAATTATTCGGCGGCTACACGATTTACCGGGAACCCTTGTCGCTCAAGGGATTCGATTATCTCCCCCGTCCCGTGCGAAAGTCTCTTGGCCGAGCCTCGAAACCATTACCGGACGGCATGCGCGGCAAGAGCCTGCTGCACCGCGGATCGCTGACACTCGAGGAGCGCTACTACGGCAATGCCCGCAGTTTCTCCGATCAGCAACTGCGCGCCGTCCTGCCCGGATTCAACCCCGCGTGGACCCACACCGACGTCACCGCGGCCATCTACGCCGAGTCCGACGGCTGGGACCCGGTAGCCCGGATGCAGCACCTCGACCTGTTCACCTGGCTACGCGGGGACATCCTGGTCAAGGCCGACAAGATGACAATGGCGAATTCACTGGAGTTGCGAGTCCCGTTTCTCGACCCCGAGGTCTTCGCGGTGGCCGCGCGACTGCCGTTCGACCAGAAGATCACCCGCACCACCACCAAGTACGCCCTGCGCCGGGCGCTGGAGCCGATCGTGCCCGCGCATGTGCTCAACCGCGCAAAGCTGGGTTTCCCAGTGCCGATTCGGCATTGGCTGCGCGCCGGGGAATTGATGGACTGGGGCTACCGCATGATCGACGACTCGGCGGCCGGTCATCTGATCAACCTCGGCGCTGTGCGGTCCATGCTCGACGAGCATCGTCTCGGCGGCGCCGATCACAGCCGCCGCCTCTGGACCGTGCTGATCTTCCTACTCTGGTACGCAATCTTCGTCGAACGCAGCGTGATGCCGCAGATTAGCGAACCGCAGTACCCGGTCCGGATCTAGCTCAGGTCGGTCCGGATCTAGCTCAGGGACGATGCGATCTGAGCCGCGGCCACGGCCCCGAAGGCGTCGGCCAGGCGTGCCTTGGCGGTGTCGAGATCCCAGGTCCAGTTCTGCGTACCGGTGGTCTCCAACACCAGCACCGCCACCAGCGATCCCAACTGTGCCGAGCGTTCCAAATCGAGCCCGACGCCGCGGCCGGTGAGGAATCCGGCCCGGAACGCGTCCCCCACCCCGGTCGGGTCCACCCTGGCCGTTTCCGGTACCACGCCGACATGAATGCGCGTGCCGTCCGCTCCGACGAGGTCGACTCCCTCGGCTCCCAGGGTGGTGACCCGCAGGCCGACCTGGGCGAGAACATCGGCGTCGGTCCAGCCGGTCTTGGACAACATCAGATCCCACTCGTAGTCATTGCTGAACAGATAGGTCGCGCCGTCGACGAGGCGACGGATCTCCGCCCCGCTGAGTCGGGCCAACTGCTGAGAGGGATCGGCGGCGAAGGCCAGACCGAGTTTCCGGCATTCGTCGGTATGGGCGAACATGGCGTCCGGATCGTTGGCCCCGACGATGACCAGTTCGGGTTGCCCGGTGGCGGCCACCACGTCAGCCAATTTGATGTTTCGGGCCTGCGACATCGCGCCCGGATAGAACGACGCGATCTGGGCCATATCGACGTCGGTGGTGCAGACGAACCGGGCCGTGTGGGCGGTGTCGGAGATCAGCACGCCGCCGCAGTCGACACCGGCGGACTCCAGCCATTCCCGGTAGTCGGTGAAGTCGATTCCGGCGGCCCCGACCAGCACCGCGCTCCCGCCGAGCACACCGATGGCGTACGCCATGTTTCCGGCGACACCGCCACGGTGCACCACCAGGTCATCGACGAGGAAGCTCAGCGAGACCTTCTGCAGATGCTCGGCCAGCAGTTGCTCGGAGAACTTCCCGGGAAACCGCATCAGGTGGTCGGTGGCAATGGATCCGGTCACCGCGATGGTCACGGAGGTCCACCTTTCGTCAGTTGGCGCCCCAGCGCGATCAACCCCAGCGCGATCAACACCAGCGCGATCAACACCAGCGCGATCAACACCAGCGCGATCAACACCAGCGCGATCAATTCGCTAGGTCACACTACCCGCGGTCGGGCCGAGGCCCGCGCACCCCGAGGTGCGCTAACCTGCGTACGCGACCTGAGTCGCCCACCGCTTGACGAGCTGCCAGGAGACGACGCACATGGCCGGCCCGCATCCGTCCGGTTACGGCGCCGGCCCCTATCCGTATCCGGGTCCGCTGCCGCCACCGGTTGGATACCCCGGCCGGGTCCCGCGCGGGGGGCCGGGTTCCCGCCGAGTGTTGTGGTGGGGCCTGCTGGCCGTTGGGATCATCGGGGCGATCGTTGCCGCGGCGGTCTTCGCGGGGGGTAATCGCTCCGCAGCCGGCCAGTCGGCGTTCACCGACTCCGCCGCAAAAGCGGCGATCCAGAACTATCTGACGGCGCTGTCGACCGGAGACACCGAGACAATCGCCCGGAACAATCTGTGCGGGATGTTCGACGCCGTCAAGGAGCGCAAGTCCGACCTGGCGCTGGCCAGGCTGGCCAGCGACGCCTTCAGCAAGCAGTTCGCGAGCGCCGAGGTCACCTCGATCGACGAGATCGTGCTGTCGTCGTCCTATCAGGCGCAGGCGCTGTTCACGATGCGGGTGAGCCCCGCTTCCAGTTCACGCCGGGGCCGAGACGAGGAACAGGGCGTCGCGCAATTACTGCGCCAGGGCAACCAACTGCTGGTCTGCTCGTATCTGCTGCGGACGACGGCCCAATACTGAACCCGACGGGCGGGCCCTTAGTTGAACGGGTCTAGTTGAAGGAGTCGCCGCAGGCGCAGGACCCGGTCGCGTTCGGGTTGTCGATGGTAAAGCCCTGCTTCTCGATGGTGTCGACGAAATCGATCGAGGCGCCTTGAACATACGGGGCGCTCATCCGGTCGACGATCAGCGCTACCCCGCCGAAATCGACGCTGAGATCGCCGTCGAGGGCCCGGTCGTCGAAGAACAGGTTGTAGCGCAACCCGGCGCATCCACCGGGTTGCACGGCGATGCGCAGCGCAAGATCGTCCCGACCCTCCTGGTCGAGCAGCGCCTTGGCCTTGGTGGAGGCGGCGGCGGTCATGATCACGCCATGCGCTGCCGAGTCGGTGTCGTGGGTCTCGTCGGTCTTGGCGGACGCGGTCTCATCGGACAGGGTCGTCTTGTCGGACAGGGTCGTCTTGTCGGACACGGTCATAACTGCTCCCTCGTGCACATTCCTGGGGTTCGGTAGAACGCCTACCGGAACAACGGTACCCGCTCGGGTGGCTATTCCCGAGACAGGTCGGCCGCAGTGCGTTCAGCCAGGCCCGCAAGCTGGGCGGCGGCGTCGTCGATCGCCAGTTGGACCGATCCGGCGTAGTCGGCCACCGCGTACGCGGCGGTGATTCCGCCGGCCACGCGCTGCGGGATTCCCAGGTCAACCTGGCCCGCCAACACCAGCACCGGGACGTTACTACGGCCGGCGACCGCGGCCAGTGCGCCCACCACCTTGCCTCGCAGCGATTGCTCATCGAGGCGGCCCTCACCGGTCACCAGCAGATCGGCCGCGGCAATCCGCTCGGCCGTACCGGTCAGCGCCGCAACAAGGCTCGCCCCAGATTCCCGGCGGGCGCCCAATGCCAGCAACGCAGCACCGAGTCCCCCGGCCGCGCCGGCCCCGGCCACCTCGGCGATCACCCGACCCGACGCCGCCTCGAGTTCCGCGGCCCAACTGGTCATCCGCTCCTCGAGCCTGCGCACCGTGGGCGGGTCAGCACCCTTCTGCGGGCCGAAGACGTGCGCCGCCCCGCCCGGGCCCAGCAGTGGGTGTTCGACGTCGGTAGCCGCAATCAGGCGCACCCCGGCCAGGGCGCGGCCGGCGGCGGGCAGGCCACCGAGCGCCTCCACCATGCCGCGACCTCCGTCGGTACAACTACTGCCGCCCAGTCCCACCACGATGGTCGTTGCGCCGGCCTGCAGCGCGGCGTCGATCAACTGCCCGACGCCACTGCTGTGCGCGGCCATTGCGGACGCCACCGTCGGCGGACCGCCCAGCAACGCCAAGCCGCACGCCTGGGCACACTCGATGTAGGCCGTCGAGGTGGTCGGATCAAGTGCCCACCCGGCGTCGACGTCGCCGTCGAGCGGGCCGCGGACCCGGCTGTGGCGCCGCAGTATGCCCGATTGCGCGGCCACCAACACATCGATGAATCCCGGCCCACCGTCGGATTGTGGTGCCGTGATCAGCACGTCCTCGTGTCGGCCCCGATGCCAGCCCGCGGCGATCGCCGCCGCGGCCCCGGGTGCGGTGAGGCTCTCGCCGAAGCAGTCCGGCGCGATCAGCACCCGCAGGCCCGGCGCGGCGGCCCGGATGCTCCTCATTCCAGCAGGGTAAGGCCCGGCATCCGCGGCCGCATTCCGCGCTGTGAACGCGGCGAAGTAACCTTGCGGGCGTGAGACTGCTGGGCCGCCGCAAGGATGACGACGCCGACGATGCACCCGTGACCGATGCTGCCCCGCTCATGGAATCGCCTGCCCCGACCGGAGCGACCGCACCCAAGGGCCGGCCGACCCCGAAGCGCAATGAGAGCACCAAACGCCGCGGTCCGATAGCGCCCGCACCCGCCACCGCCGCCGAGGCACGTAAGCGCCGCAAAGAACTGCGCTCGACGATGACCAAGGAGGAGAAGAAGGCGGACAAACTCAAACGCCGGGCAGAGATGGGCCAGCGCCGGGAGCGGATGATGGCCGGCGAGGAGGCCTATCTTTTGCCCCGCGATCAGGGGCCGATCCGGCGCTATGCCCGCGACATCGTGGACTCCCGACGCAACGTGCTCGGATTATTCATGCCCTCGGCGCTGCTGCTGCTGTTCATCATGCTGGCGATGCCGAGGATTCAGATCCTGATTTCGCCCGCGATGCTGCTGCTGATGCTGATCATGTTCGTTGATGCGATTTTCCTGGCGCGCAAGGTGAACAAGGCCGTCGACGCCAAATTCCCCGAGAACACCGAAACCCACTTCAAGATCGGGATGTACGCCGCGAGTCGGGCATCCCAGATGCGCCGGATGCGGGCGCCTCGGCCGGCGGTCTCGCTCGGCGCCAAGATCGTTTGAGCATCGGCACCTTGCGCACCCTGGTGCTCGGCGGAATCCGATCCGGCAAGTCGCGTTGGGCCGAAGCCGCGGTCACGCCGGGACAATCGGTGCGCTACATCGCCACCGGGCTGGACGCCGACCCGGACACCTCGTGGGCCCGGCGGCTCGCCGAACACCGGGACCGGCGCCCGCCGAACTGGAACACAATCGAAAGTGCAGCTGTGGCAACCCAATTGCGGGCAGACCCGGTGACCCCCACGCTCGTCGACGATCTTGGCGGCTGGCTTACCGCGGCCCTGGATCGCCGGAACTGGGACGACGCGCCGATCGCCACCGAGGTGGACGACCTGATCGCGGCGGTCGGCGCATTCCGCGCACCTCTGTTCCTGATCAGCCCCGAGGTTGGCCTGACGGTGGTGCCGGCGACCGCGGCGGGACGACGTTTCACCGACGAACTGGGAGTGTTGAATCAACGTCTCGCCGATTGCTGCGAGCGGGTTGTGCTGATCGTCGCCGGCCAGCCGATCTGGCTCAAGCCCGCCCCCACCGAGGCGTCCCGGTGATCGAATTCGCCGAAGTGCCGGCACTTGACGGACGCGCCGGCGCGGCGGCGCGTCGACGCCAGGACCTTCTGACCAAGCCGCGCGGTGCGCTGGGCCGACTCGAGGACTTGTCCGTCTGGGTCGCTTCATGCCAGGGCGATTGCCCCCCAACGCAATTCACCCGTGCCAGGGTCGTGGTCTTCGCCGGCGATCACGGGGTCGCGCGGGAGGGAGTCTCCGCCTATCCCTCCGAGGTCACCGCACAGATGGTCACCAATATCGAAGCCGGCGGCGCTGCGATCAACATCCTCGCCGAGGCCGCCGGGGCGACCGTGCGGGTGGTGGACATGGCGGTTGACCGTGACGAATCGCCCACCGATGCCACCATGGCACATAAGGTACGACGCTCCAGCGGGAACATCGCCACTGAGGACGCCATGCACCTCGATGAGGCGATCGCCGCGATCGAAGCCGGCCGCCGGATCGCCGACAACGAAGTGGACGGCGGCGCCGACCTCCTGATCGCCGGCGACATGGGTATCGGCAACACCACCGCCGCGACCACCCTGATCGCCGCCCTCATCGGCACCGAACCGGTGGCGGCAGTGGGCCGCGGTACCGGCATCGACGACGCCGCCTGGTCGCGCAAGACCGCGGCGGTGCGCGATGCGCTCTACCGTTCCCGCGATCGGCGGGGTGATCCGGTTGCGCTACTGGCCGCCTGCGGCGGTGCCGACCTCGCCGCGATGGCCGGTTTCTGCGCCCAGGCCGCGGTGCGGCGCACACCGCTTCTGCTCGACGGAGTGGTGGTCAGCGCAGCCGCACTGGTCGCCGACCGACTGGCGCCGGGCGCGCGGGCGTGGTGGCGGGCCGGGCATCGCTCCCCCGAACCGGCCCACGCCCTGGCACTCGCCGAA
>Ga0247831_1000932_pt1 | contig 59820 bp, 54 predicted proteins | sample LaCruzMarch2015__9_FD_192406 | JGI IMG/M metagenome (GOLD analysis project Ga0247831, IMG submission 192406) | Freshwater microbial communities from meromictic Lake La Cruz, Castile-La Mancha, Spain - LaCruzMarch2015_1m | ecosystem: Environmental > Aquatic > Freshwater > Lake | place: Spain...
TTGGAATAACTTCGCAGCACGAACTGAAATCGTCGGTTCAGGATAATGCAAAAGTCGATCTCGCTGACCAAAATCCAAGCTGCTAGTTTGGACCAAACGACTTTCGATTTGATCGAGTAGATTGCCTGCCCATCTCGCACGCGACAACCATACATCGATGGCTTGCGAGCGAAGTGTTGGCGACAACTGCGGCCATGCCGACGCCAAAAACTGTACCGTTCGGTCGTTCCCACTTTGGACAAAAGTGGAGAGGATCCGCTGCTGGATTTCTAGAGAAACACTTGGCTTCAAACCTTGGGAAAGTATTAAAAGACCTTGCTCCCTGTTGCTGTTGGTCCGACATAAGACTTGAGCGGCAGCGACTCGATCCTCCCAACCCAAGTGATCATTCTTGGCATCGACCGTCATTTGCGCCAAAATCTTCTTCAATCGTTTCAAGCTGGAACGCAGACTCTGATCCGTATCATTGGCCATAAAATCATCGAAGCCGACTCCTACGCGCTGGAGTGTCCCGAGCAATTCATCCAGTTTGTGCGTCCTGTCCTTATCGACGGAATGCAACGCATCGACCAGAAGTACATTCAACACGTGTGCATCTTTTAGTCCTATTGACTGACGCACAATGGGCTCTCGAAAAGCTTGAATCACCTGGGGGTCGCATTGAGCAATCCCAGCAGCAAACGTACTCGCATGTCCTAAGGCCGAGCTCATGATGGCGGACTGGATCATCGGTTCGCTATAAAAACGTTTCGCCAAGGACACCAGCGTTTCGCCAGCCACGTTGCCCGACCATTGACCAAGTGTGAAAGCCAACTGGAGACAAACTTTTTCATCCGGATCATTCGCAAGTCGAATGGCTGCTGCTTGAACCGAAGCGTCCGTCGACGCTTCCGCCATTCGTATAGCGTTTTCTCGCACTCGCGGGTGACGATCGGCTAGGGCTTTGATCATCATCGCGTCGGAAAGCTTCCCCATGCCATCGAGCGTTGCATACGCTTGAACCCTTGTTTGCGGGCTTGCGCTAGAAGCGGCCAAGCGTTCCAGCATTGGAACGGCGGCATCATCGTTAGACCAAAGCAACATCTGCTGGGCTTTGTCGCGTTGCCAATCGTTGCTGGCCTCCAACGCATTGACCAGAGCGGCGGTACCACCCGATAGTAGTTCCCAGGCAGGGGCAGTCGGTGGGCGTGCAATCGGAACAACGCGGTAAATGCGTCCTCGATCGTCGCCAAGCCGATAGTGGGGTAAAAGTTCTTCCTTGCCTTCTGGTGGAAGCCAGTCTGGATGCTCGATCATGTAGCGATACATGTCGGCTACCCACAACGCCCCGTCGGGACCTGTTCTCGCCATGACAGGCCGGCACCAGCGATCTTCACTTGCAAAGAAGTCGAACCTACCTTCCCCAGTCGGACGTTCTGCCTTGAAGCTTACGCCGCTATCGCTCAAGACGTTATGCTGCACCAGGTTGTGAAACGGCTCGCAAGTGAACGCATGAATGTGTTCGCTTGGCCCAAACAATCGACTGTCACCAAATACCATGCCTCCACAGGCTGAAGTAAAGTGTCCTGATTCTTCAAAGCTGTGGAAGCGTTTTTCAGGTCGGCTAGCTGGATAAACGGCAGGGCTATTGGGTGGCAATACAAAATGGATCGCACTTGCCGAGGGGACGTATGGGTTTCGGGCTAAGTAGCGGTCGGGCAGCACATAGTTCCAAAGTGGTTTGGCATTCTGTGTTCCAAACCAATGGCCCCATGCATCGCGATTGCGACCGAACTGCGATGGTCCCGACTCGATGATCAGCTCACCAGTATCCGGTTTTATCCGAAAGTCGCGGCTACCAATTGCGTAGGAAAGACCGTTGATATTGGACTTCACCTGCGTCTCTAATCCATGATCGGGATGATGCCCCCCGTTGGCACAGTAGACCCAATTGTCCAATCCCCATCTCAAACCGTTCATCCGAAGCTGCTGATTGCCTTCGTTGAATCCCTCGAATAACACTTCCTTTGTATCCGCTTTTCCGTCTCCGTTCGTATCGCGCAGGAACAAAATCTGGGGGGCGGCGGTCACCAAAACGCCATCTCGCCAAGTCAGTAGGCCATTGGGAAAATTGAGCCCATCCGCAAAGAGCGAACTAGATTCGTAGCGACCATCTGAGTCGCGATCTTCTAAGATGCGCACTCGACCGCCTGATTTTCCATGCCCATCCATCCCCATCGGATAGTCCGACATTTCGATCACCCATAGCCGGCCTTTGTCATCCCAGTCAAAAGCCACCGGATCAATGACTTGAGGCTCGCATGCCACGAGTTCGACGCGAAAACCGTCGGGAACGTGAATCTTCGAAATGGAACGTTCCGCCGAGAGTGGTTCGCTGTGCGGTAAGGGAAGTGGGCGTGTTTCTTTGCCTTCAGTTCCAGGAATTGGCTGACCCACTGGGTGTCCAGATGCATCATGAAGCTGCTTGGTCTCGTCAACCGTCAACGCACGATCGAAGATCGCATAGTAAGCAAGCTGTCCTTGCAACGGCGCGAAATGATCATTACGAGCCCCAAGAAAAAATGGTTGGAGTCCTGTGGTCGTTGCAGTGATGTCCGCATCTAAATCAAGTGCTGTCTCACCATTGAGCATGAGTTTGATGTGGTTCTTCTCGCGAATAGCGATCACATGATTCCACGTGTTCTGAGCAATGCTGGTACGACCTATGGCTACTTGGTTGCGATCGTTACCATTGAACCAAAACAGCTTGCCCGTCATCGTGGGGTCATAGGTTCCGCCGATACCCAAATGATCTCCCGCAGCGTTTGCGTCTTTGTCTGCACCATGCGAAAAAAGATAAGCGGTCACAGGGCGTGTGGCATTCGGGACTTGATTGCGAAACCAAAACGAAACGCTGTACGTTTCGCCAATTGCTTCGTGTGCCAATGCGATGCGACCCGACTGAAACGATGCGAAGGAATCGGGGCCGTAGTGAACATTCCCTGAGGTTTCTGTACCTTCGGCAGCAGAAGAAAGCGTTTCAAAAACCACGGGGCCAAGCGATGCGACCGCTTCTGCATAAGGGCCTGGGAAGTTGATGGTACTGGTGCCAATGAGGGCTCGCTTTTCGAATCGTTTTCGCGTGACGGTATCGAACTGACTTGGGAGCCCGACGGCCGATAGGTTCCAAAAAGACTGGATTTCTTTACTCGCAAGTGGGCGGCTAAAGTATGCAATCTCATCTATTTTCCCCTGCATTCCCTTACCAAATCTCATTGACTTCGTGTCGCGTTGAAAAGGTGCTTTCGAGCTTAGAAATGGCTCCGCCCCACCATCCACCCACACGTTCACCGTTCCTTTCTCACGGACTAAAGTCGCCATATGCCAATGGTCCGCCGCGAGCTTTTCGCCTCCCAACACACCATTCAGTTCAAGTTGCACGGTGTGATCGTCAAATTGTTTTGCGACGAGCGATTCTCCCATTGGGCCGACGCAGAGGGTACCTTGTCGCTTGCTTGCGCCACTTCGTTCACCTAACCAAAACCAAAACGAGATAGAGTAGTTTTCCAAGCTTTGTGGAAATTCGCAGATAAGTTCGCCTCCAGCTAGATGCAACGAGCGATTGATCTGGTCAGGCCCCGAAAAGGACGAAGGAGTTAGTTCTTCGCTTGCTCCAATTCCAGTGCCGCTACCAACGCCTGGCAAGTACCATGCAAAGCCGGGACTTAGGTTTGCTGGGAGACTGCCTGTGACGGCATTTCGTGCGATGTTGCCGTCTGCGTCATCGAGTCGCCAATATGAAATAGGCTTCGCATCCAAAATTCCTCGAGCATATGGTCCGTGCGTTTCATTCATCGAACGACGAGGTAGTTGAGTGACCTCTTCGAGGGATTGGAGTAGGGATTCGAGGATTTTTGGCTCCGCTTCGCTCTCAAGCCCCGCGGTCCTGGCTGGCCACGTTGTATAGCCGCCTAGCGTATGTTGCTCGGGCGGTGGTATGTAGCCCTCCGCTCCATTGGCGAGTTCGATATTGAAATGCCATGGTGACGGGGAACGCCCTTTGAGTTTCAGACCTGTGAGTGCGTAAACTTCGTTGGGAAGTGTCGCAATGGTCATGTCACCCATTCGAATGGCTTGAAGCTTGAGCTGCGTTGATTGCCGTTCGTGAAGGATCATCGCTTCTTTTGCGTAAACCTCTTGCAGATTCTTGGCGAGGTCGTTTTCGATGGCGGCTGCAATCGGTCTCGCCCATTCGAGTCGCGTCGAATCGGGAACGCGATAGTTGAGCGACAGTGTCCGCTCGACCATACCGAGACGAACAAAGTCTCGGTATGCCATGGCATTGAGCGATCGCTCCGCGTACTTTGCAACCGATTCCGCATATTCGACCACCGACATCGATTTCGCGGGAACTCCATAGTCCATCCACATCAAATCGCCGCTGGTACCCTGGGAAATCGCGCATACAAACGGGCCGTTACCATCCCCTGATTCACCCATCGACTCTGCAATGTACTTGCAAAACAGTCCGTAATAGTCCGAAGATATGGCTTGGGCGCCGAAATAGTGCTGTGAATAGTTGGCGAATACCGCGAGGGGGCGACCGTCAACGGCTTGAAGGGAAATGAGAAAGAGTTCCGGGTCAACAGGTCCCGACGGGCCGATCACGTCTGGGCTGAGATAACCCGGGTGCATATGAGCCAACCCAGTTGCGTTACCAAACGGATCGACAATTTTTTTTTCTGGTTTGCGTATCCATCGACGATTGTGAGTGTGCTCCCAATCGTTGATCGAACTCCAACCGATTCTGGCAGGCTCTCGTTTCGCGTGAGCAGCGACAATCGATTCTGCAATCTTGGTTGGTAACCAGTCAGCATACTGTTTGTCCAAACGGGTGCCGAGACATGCCATCGCCGCGGGTGCCGAATGGGTATGTGTTGCCGAAACCATCATGTTGGCTACAGAAATCCCGCACTGGATACTGGCCAAGCGTTTCGCTTCATCGATCAGTGCTTGCGTCATCATGCAAGTGTCAACAACCGTCAAACAGATCGTTGTTGTTCCATCGTCCATCACGATGCTGCGAACGAAAAGTCGATCGTGAATGGCAGACGCCTGCGACTCCAGGAAGCCCCCAGCCACGATGGAGCATTCCGAAACAGGAGTGATATCGACGGCGGCAGCCCCGGCCTGAAATAAAGGTGATGGCTCGGGTGCTTCGGTTGGGGATGCCGTTAAGTCGCCTGCACCCGTGAAAAACATCCAACCAAGGGCAGAAGCGAAGATCAAGTTCGCTAGCCAAAAAGGGGAGCGCATCGCAGCCTCGAAATAAAGACGAACGGAAAGGAATTGGTCTTGAATTGTAACCGAATGCTGGCAAGGCAAGCTTTCAGGAAGTGCCTGGATTTGTAAGAATTTTCGCAACGCATGTAAGGTAGCTGGAATCAGCCCGAGTACTGCCATCGACGAAGGCCGAAATGACTCCACCTGTATGGAAGGAATAAGCTTGGGATGTTCGATCCACTCCGTAGTAAGGATGCGGATATCCTAGGAACGAATTCGGACGCTCTACGTTAAAGGAACAAACCATCAGAATTCTCAGTTGTATCAGTCTTCTAGCGCTCTGGGCGTCCGCCGTGATCGCGCACGAACCGGCCGATTCCAAACAGACCGAAGATTGGGTCTATCTCCAGAACACCGATCTACGGGTCGGACTCTTGCGATCACACGGTGGCGCGATCGCGTATCTTTCTTCGCAGACATCCGACTTCAACACGCTAAACCACTACGATCACGGTCGATTGGTTCAGCAGTCCTACTACGGTAATGAAGACGGATCACTTTGGGTCGACAAGCCTTGGTGTTATAACCCCGTGCAAGGCGGGGACTACAAGGGCAACGCAGCAATTGTCCTCGAATTCAAGTCGACGGAAACATCCGCTTACGCCAAGACAACTCCAAGGCATTGGGCTTCGGGAGAATTGGTCAATGAATGCACGATGGAACAATGGGTGGACTTAGATGGACCTGTTCTCCGAGTTCGCTACAAGTTCACCTACAATGGTTCCACTTCTCACCAAGCCCGTCACCAAGAAACTCCTGCCGTATTTGTTTCCCCCAAGCTGTCCACCCTGATCACCTACTCCGGCGAACAACCTTGGACCTCAGCGCCGTTGTTGCGAAAAGTTCCTGGTTGGCCCAATGAGTCTGTAACACTTTCGGAAGGTTGGGCGGCCTATGTTGACGATGCAGGAAATGGAGTTGGTGTGTACGTCCCAGGTACTTCGGAAGCGACATGCTATCGGTTCGAGGGTGGCGCCGGGTCGGATTGTTCCTACATTGCTCCATTGCGAACATTCGCACTGACTCCAGGTTTGTCGTTCACGTATTCTGCGTTTTTCACCCTTGGAGATGCTGACACGATCCGAAAGCGATTTGAAAAACTTCATGCGACTGAGAAGTAGCTATTGCATGTGGTCTGAACCAAAGTCTGGTGCCCATCTTTTTCCAGATGTAACTTGAGAAGCAAAGACGTCACTTCGGATTCGATGGAATGCGGCCCAGAACTTCGGTCAGTATCGCACTGCTATCTTCAGCAGGCTTGACTTCGGTATTCTTGCTGGCAATCCGCCCATCTTTGTCAATCAAGAACGTCCAGCGTTTGGCCGATACAGAACGACGCAGAATATATTCTTTGCCATCGACGACCGCTTTGACTTCCCGATCACCTCGAGTCACTGGCACCCCAAATGCCTCCGCTACTTTTCCCTCCTCATCTGCGAGCAGGGTAAAGTTCAAGTTATGAGCGAGCTTAAACAGGCGGTGGCTTTCAGGTGCATCGCCACTCACGCCAACCACTTGAATTCCTTGTTCTTTAAACTTGCTCCAATCATCTCGGAATGCGCATGCTTGCTTAGTACAGCCACCCGTAAAGTCGGCGGGATAGAAGTAGACGACAATGGGCTCTTTGCCCACGTGATCACGGCTCAACCAACGCTTACCAGTGTCGTCGATCGCTTCAAATTCAGGTGCTTTGTCGCCGACTTTCAAATCCAAAACGGAAACTGTTTTCTCAGACTTACTCGCGTGCTCTCCCCAAACTTTGGGTGATTGGAATCCTTCCGGTTTTGGTCTTGTTTTCGGTGCCACTGCTTCACGTTGGTATGCGTTAAAGCGGTTCTGTAGATCTGCTGCTTTATCGGGAAAACGATTTGCAAGATTGGTCTTCTCATTCGGGTCCTCTGCCAGATTGAAGAGCTCGAGCTTCATTTTGGTTTTATCATCAGTGACCGATTCACCATCAAATCCAGCAGCCGACTTATTTCCGTTGACGACTAGCTTCCAATCTCCAGCACGAATGGCTCCGGAGTAGGGGGTCGCATTGATCAAAAGTTCAGAGTGGGGAGAAGGTTTCCCTTGAACGATTGTTGGCCATGCATCACGGCCATCTAAAGGAAGCTTCTGGTCTATCTTCGCGCCCGCCAAATTGAGCAACGTTGGGTACCAGTCGGCAACATGCATAGGTTGCGAAACCGTTGAACCCGCAGGAATTTTTCCATCCCAAGTCGCGAAGGCTGCTACTCGGACGCCCCCGTCATAATGAGTTGCCTTGCCAGCCCGCAGTTCACCGTTACTTGTTACGACTCCAGGTTGTGGACCACCGTTGTCGGAACTAAAGATAAAGAGAGTATTTTCTCTCACTCCCGCGCGTTCAACGGCCTCTACAATCTGCCCTACTGCCTCGTCCAAAGCAGTTAACATGCCAGCGTAAGTGCGACGCTCGCCCTTCAAATGCTCGTAACCCTTGATGTATTTTTCGGGAACTTGATGAGGCGAATGGACAGCATTGAAGGGAACGTACAAGAAGAAAGGTTTCTTGCCTGCATAGGTCTCGACGATGCGGGTCGATTCCCTCGCAATCAGATGAGTGCTGTACCCTTCGTCGCGATTGACGGAGTCATCCTTGTGCCAGTCGAATCCGCCATCACGGATGTGTGTATTGTAGTCGATCGCTCCATTGTAGTGACCATATTGATGATCGAAACCACGTTGGGTGGGCAAGTACCCTGGCTCAAAATGACCAAGATGCCACTTACCGACTATTGCCGTTGCGTAATCCGCAGACTTCAAACCTTGCGCTAAAGTCTGCTCTTCCAACGGAAGACCATACTGTGCCCAAGGTCGAACAACCCCCGTCTGCAAACCATGGCGAATCGGATAACGACCCGTCATTAAAGCAGCCCGAGTGGGGGTGCAAACAGGTTGTACGTAGAAAGCTTCTAGTTTGGCCCCTGCGTTGGCGAGTTTATCAAGATTGGGCGTCTTGATTTCGCTGCCATGCCACCCGACGTCTCCCCAGCCGAGATCGTCCGCCAGGATGAAAACAACATTGGGTTTGGTCGGAGCGTCTGCGGCATAGGTGGACGCGTTCATCAAAACTGCGAACACGCCTAGGATCCAGTATCGATACTTCATACCATCGTTCTTTCTAGTTCACCAACTGAATTGTGTAACCGGAACCTGAGGAAAGAACCTTGTAAGTTCTTTCTTCTCGCTTCTCCGTTTTAGGATCTACCGGGCCAGCGACCTGACCGTCAAAGTATAGCACGACGGGAACTTGGTCGTCACAACACCGGAGATTCAGCCGTGCAAAGCTTTTCATGTAACGATTGTGGCAACGCTGGCAGCGTTAGCAAAGAGTGTCGCGGGAGGGCGGCCATGAATTGTAGTGACAAGACCAGTACTCGGCATTCTTTCTCGTGATTCTCGAACGTGGATTATTGGATTATCATGACTGAATGATTTCTCCAAATTCGAATCCACTTCCCGTTCCTGGCCAATTTCCGATGGCAGAACAAGCTGAAGAGCCAGTCGATACAACGGATGGAACCGAAAGAATATCTTTGAACCCAGTGCAATTCTCGATCGCGGAGTTGTTTTGGGTATCGATTTCTGTGGCATTTCTCCTAGCGATTGCTGCGCCATTCCTGCGTCAATTGTCGCCGGCCATGTTGAGTACGGTCGTTCTTGCATTAGCGATTCAGTCGATCGCGATTTTGCTGTTGGCGGGAGTTGTTTCCCATCGCCGAAAGCGAATGTTAGAGATCAGTGGAAAACGGATTGCTATAGGGAGTTCATCCGAAAGCCCATCGCAAAAATGGGCGTTATTTTGGTCTGTTGCTTGCATTGTTTTTACTATCGCATTGCAATTCTATATTTCCATTGGATTGGTTTGGGCTCTTTCGGGAGAGAAGGAAAGCGTTCCTTCCATTGTTGGTAAGTTCGTCATGGTGTTAAGTCAATCGTTCGGTCCGATAATCGTCCTCAGGCAGAGCATTCGTTTTCTACGGTGGCGTATTCGCTCGGATGCCGTCGAGTTCTTTGAGAAGGGTGTTTCCATTTTCGATTCGCTTAGCCCTTGGAGCAAAGTCGAACTGCGCAGGAGTCAATTTCACGCGAATCGGGTTATGGTTTACTACAAAGAGAATCAGACCAGCGTCATGGTTTGGTTGGACAAGCCCACAGCTGACCACTTGTTAGCTTTTGCTGAGAATACCAAAGAGGACATCGCCGGCTGAATAGCCACTCGGGAACGAAGATAAGCGCCAGGCACTTGCTTACCGCTCTGAGGCGTCGGACGGAACTACTGGGCCGGATCGATAGTGAAACCTCGCTTGTGTGCTGGCGAGATTGATGCAAAGTAGATGGGTTGCAGGTTTGGGTTGAAGTGGAAGCAAGACGGGGGCAGGTGCATGTTTTGGCCGCTCGAGAACAATGCCGTGAACGGTTAGATGTACATACCTCGAAACCCAAACAGAGCCACAAACATGAGAATCAGTACGTAGATACTCATGATGATAGAAATGGAGATCCCTGCATATCGCCAGAAAGTACGTTGTGATTCGAAGACTTCTCGGCTTGAACCTGCCCCTGTCGCGGCAAAGGCGCGAATCTTTTGCGAAGCACGGAATAAAAGAATGGACGGAAGTAGACAAAACAAGAGGATGATCGCACCTAACAATGTGTTTGCAATCACTCCGGCAATAAATCGTGATCTTTCACCAAACAAACTCCCGCTCATAACCATCGATAAAAACATTTGTCCCACGGTGGTCAATAACATAATCCCCGAGCCGATGAACCCGAGGATTGCGAAAAATAGTTGCCAGCGACCAATAGAACGCATGGTCGCTTTCAGATCGCTATCGCCATCCGGAACGGAGGCACCCGAATTCGTATTGGACGTTGCCTGATAGGAGGTCTGGTATGGATTTTCATTCAACGGATCCAGCGACATGTTCTCAGCCTCTTGGAAATTTTCCGATACTTCTCGCTGACTACCACCAATAAAGCGATCACAGTCAGGCAGACCTATAGTCAGAAGTTGGAACAGCCAAGAACATTGTACTTAGCCCAGATTGTTTCAACACCCCTGTTTGGGATATGGCGATCTAAACGCTTGACGCTAAGTTGAAGTTGAAGAGATAGGATCGTATGGGGTACTGGCCGAAGGGTGCAACGCGAACAGGCTGAAATAGCGTTCCGTGATTTTGGCTTTCCTTCTAGGCTCGCCATGCCCTACCGAGATGTTTTTCGGTGACGTCTGATCACGTTCACGTATGGACGACCAACCAACATCGATTTTTCTTGACCTCGTATAACCTGTAGGCTATAATTTTGCAATGTGGGAAATCGAATATACGAATGAGTTTGGAGCGTGGTGGGAGGAGCTAAGCGAAAGCCAGCAGGATGCTATTGCTGCGAGTATTGGCTTGCTAGAAGAACTCGGTCCGAATTTGGGTAGGCCGCATGCTGACCATATAAAGGCGTCGAAATACACAAACATGAAAGAGTTGCGAACCCAAGTCGGAGGCGAACCGTTTCGAACTTTTTTCGTTTTCGACCCCCGCCGAGCGGCCATATTATTACTTGGCGGGAACAAAGGTGGTGATGATCGGTTCTACGAACGCATGATACCGATCGTTGATCTTCTTTACGAAATCCACTTGAAAGAACTCGCACAGGAAGGATTGCTACCATGACCGGACGAAACAAAATTTCCAACTTGAAAGCACAGTTGAGTGCTGAACGCCTGAAACGCGTAGAGGCTACAACCAAAACGATGCTTGCCGAAATGCTCCTTCCGGAGATTCGCAAACACTCGGGCATGACGCAGAAAGAGGTTGCAGCTATTTTGGGAATCAGCCAACCGGGCCTTAGCAAGATTGAAAACCAAGAAGACATGCAAATTGGCACGCTCAGCAAACTTATTGAAGCGATGGGCGGAACGCTTGAAATTATCGCACATCTTCCTCAAGGCGATTGCCGTTTGACGCAATTCGGTGACTAGCGTCATCCGGAACAGGTTGTTCCGGCACCCCTGTTTGAGTAATAGCGATCTAGACAAAAGTCATCAATCACCGATGGCGATTGAATGCGATCGCAACGGGCATCACGATGATGGGAAGAATCACAACAGTTGCTAGAAGAACTAACCAACTGAATATCCAACTGGTCAATTCCATCGGCGAACTGAAGCAGCTCAGCGATAGCAACGAAACCCAAACGGTGACTGCGACCGCAATTGTGCTGCCGCTTAAAAGTCCTCCGCGAAGTCCAATCGCTAACGCTCCCAAAACGGTCAGGACCGATGCTATCGACAAGACCAGGATGCACCATTGCTGTGTGGATGGGATTGCCACCAAAACTATGATTCCCACCAACGCCGCCGAAGCAACCGCTATGTTGCGAGTTCGTCCAAACAAGCAAACCGTGGCGGAGCAACTCATCGCGGCCCAAGGTAGGAAAAGAATCCCCAGCCAATACCAACCCGCAAAACTTGATCGCCACAACCCTGATATCAAATCGATTTTAACAATAGAAATCGCCACAAAAGGTAGCAGCGACAACGCTATTGCGATGAGTGACCCCTTGGCTGCCGTTAAAAGAATCGCTCTGGAATGTTGCTCATTGCTGATAGGTAGCGAAGACTGAAATGATCCCATCCGAAAGAGAAGGAAATCGCGAAGGGATTCTTCCACTGTCTTCTTGCGACGTATCGACGCGACCGCGTCAGCATTCAACATTCCAAAACCGGTCCCAAAAATCCCAGCTAACAGGATCATACACGATAGAGCCATCATTGGCTCGAGTCGCATTCGCGGGTCGGGCTTGAATTGCGTAAAGTCAGCATCACCCTGTATCAAACAAACGATGCTTCCAATGATCAGCATGCCTGCAATTAGGATTGGAAAGGATCGTCCCTGAATCTTCCACAGGTACCAGATTTGAGCTCTGACACTGCCGCCGAGTCTTTGTGTGCTGGCCTTACCACTTGCCCAAAAAGACAAGATGTAGTTTTGCCACGCGATGATCTGCTGGGCGATGGAATCTATTTTATCTTCGCCATGCCGATCGAGCGCGATCGTTTTGATAAATGCGATGGCGGAAACGATCGTTAGCCCAGTCATGATCAGGAGCTCTATCGACGTGGGCTGCTCCCATAAAATCGGATTCTTCGAAGTCGCGGCGTAGCGCGTCACAAAGCCGATCGCAAGTAGAATCACGAGTGTGAGGACCGCCAAAATCGTGAAGACCGTTTTGTGTGCTATCCTGGCGAATGGTTGGAGCAGAGAAAACGCCATCGTAAAATAGAGTGCCGGGCCGAGCACCGGCCAGTTCGCTTGAAATTGCATGTTGAACCAAAGGAGCGTTACGACGACTCCTGAAAACATCAAGCCTATCCCGCTGAACATGCTCCAACACGCGATGGTAGCGTTCGAGAGAGGGAGGCCATACAGTCGCTGAATGGGACCTTGCGTTCCAACGACCCCGAAGAAAAAAATCAGAAAGTGGAAAGGCATCAAGAACGCATAAATTCGGATGATCTCCGGTGAATCGGGTGGTATCCCTAGCGATCGCAACGAAAAGAGCGAGAAGAAGGGAAACAATGCTGCAGCAAAAAAACCGATCACCAACCAATACCAGTGCCGCGACATTTCCCAAAGTAGAGCCTGACTGATGGATTTCATGGATCTATTCCACAATGCAATAAAAATTTATAAATAGAAAACGACCTTCATCCCAACCCGACGTGTGAGCGGGCTGTTGATTTAACGGTACGACGGACTTCCTAGTCCGTCGAATTCCCCATGGACGGACTTGGAAGTCCGTCGAATTCCCCATGGACGGACTTGGAAGTCCGTCGTACCGCCCTTACCCAATAACAACTTCACTAAAGCAACGAGCCGTTACGCTTCGGGTTGTGATGATCTAGGGGCGAATGTTCGCAACGAATATCTCATCCAACGACAATGCAGATTCTTCGACGACCTGCGCACCCATCGATTCGGCGGCTCCTCGTACTTGCCCCAGGTCGCCATCAACAACTGTACAGATGTAAGTCCATTCAGAACCTGAGCCTTGAGTGTTCCTGCCGCCTAACAATGGAGGTGGATGGGCGATCGGCGTTTCGAAACGCAGCGTCACGCGGCGATACGAATCTTTGAGATCGTCCATGCTGTTCGCTAGTACAACTCGCCCGTCGTGGATCATCGCGATATGATCTGCGACCCGTTCCACTTCGTCGAGCAAGTGGGATGAAAAGAGAACCGTTCGTCCTTCCTCCGCGATCGTACGAATGATCGCGCCCAAAATGTCGCGACGCACCACAGGATCTAATCCAGACGAAGGCTCATCAAGTACCAAGAGCTCGGGACGATGCGCCAGAGCTACCAACAGCCCCGCGCGTGCGCGTTGGCCGCGTGACAAGGCACGAATCTTCGTATTCGGATCAAGCTCAAACATCTCCCGCAGTTCCTCCGCGAAACGATCGTCCCATGTTGGGTAGAACGCTTGTGTGTAACGAATCAGCTCGCGAACTCGCATCCAGTTCGGCAGGTCCCGTTCTTCCGAAAGGTATCCCATCCGACTCAATACTCCGACAGGTTGAGCAATCGGGTCCAAGCCAAGCACCTTGACACTTCCCGTCTGGGCCTTCAGCATGCCCATCACATGTTTCAGGAGCGTGGTTTTTCCAGCTCCATTGCCACCGATCAAGCCGAAGACGCCACCGCGTGGGACGGTCAAGGAGACATCATCAAGCGCCAGCTTCGAGCCAAACCGGCGCGATAACTTTTTGATTTCAATGACGGACGAAACACCGTCGTTTCTTGCTGATGAGGTAGAGAATTCTGAATCAATCATGGAGTTGTTCCTTTGCTCTCGAAGACTGGAGCGCCTCGCTCCGTTGATGGATCAGTTTGATAAGGTCCTCTATGGAGAAATCCATTTGGTCCGCTTCAGCCAACAGCTGGTCAATTCGGCCAGTTAAGATTTTTGTGCGTTCGCGACGAGCCAACCGTGAACCTTCGGCAGAGATATAAGTCCCAGCCGTACGGCGTTTTTCGACAACACCCGCCATCTCCAATTCGCGATAGGCTCGAGCGATCGTATTTGGATTGACGATCAGCTTTTCCGCGAGCACTCGAATCGGCGGAAGCTCGTCGCCAGAAGAGAGCCGACCTGCGGACACGAGGTATTTGATCTGATTGACCACTTGAAGGTAAATCGGAACACCGTCGTGAGTATTGATATGAATCTGCACGGACACCCCCGTTTGAATCTGGGATCAATCTTGTATTAATGCAATAGTACAAGATTGGGAACGGGAGTCAAGAGAGATTTTGGAAATATTTGAGGCGGGGGTATGCCGCGTGGCTGCAGCGGTAGGAGTGGGGGTGAGAGCAGATGAGGGCGGTTTTTGAGGGCGTAAGTTGGAGTTGGAGTTGGAGTTGGAGTTGGAGTTGGAGTTGGAGTTGGAGTTGGAGTTGGAGTTGGAGTTGAAGTTGAAGTTGAAGTTGAAGTTGAAGTTGAAGTTGAAGTTGAAGTTGAAGTTGAAGGGAGGTTTGAGGGCAAACGCGAAGGTGGGCCTTGAGCCCTAGCTTCGCAACAGGTTTGGTGTGCTAACACAACCGAGCCCAAAAAGCCTCCGCGTTCAAGGGCCTGTGCCCGAAGAACGCAACAGGTTTTGTCGGCTATCCGCGATGTCTAGCACACCAAACCTGTTGCGACGTGTCGGGGCAAGCCCGACCGTCGCGGCGGCGTGTGTGTGCGGCGTGCACCCGGGCGTGCGGGGTTTCGGCGCCCGCGTGAGCAACGCGAAGCTGGGCCACGTGCCCTAGCTTCGCAATAGGTTTGGTGCGCTAGATTCGCCTCAACCCAAAGCCTCTTTGCGTTCGTGGGCCAGCGGCCCACGAACGCAAAGGGGTATCGGCGGCCGGGGTCGTCTTGGGTAGCACACCAAACCTTTTGCGACGCGTTGGGACAAGTCCAACGGTCGCTGGTCCGTCTATGTTCTTGATGTGCAAGGGCGGAGAATAAAAAAGGGGGCTAGTCTGTGTGTTACCCAAGAGCCCCCTTCCCTTGCACCTAAACCTAAACCTAAACTTCAACTCAAGCCTCAAGTCTCAAGTCTCAAGTCTCAAGTCTCAAGTCTCAAGTCTCAAGTCTCAAGTCTCAAGTCTCAAGTCTCAAGTCTCAAGTCTCAAGCCTCAAGCCTCAAGCCTCATTACTCCACATCCGAACTAACTTCACCACCGTCTCGTGACACAAGACGTGCAAAAATTCGGATACTGATGTTGTCCGACAAAAAGCGTGCGCTTCCATCGACAAACGCCGTCATCACTCCTCCGGTATGGAAAGAATACGCTTGGGATGTTCCATCCACTCCGTAGTAAGGATGTGGATAGGTTCCCAAGATCTCGCCGTTGGTTACGTTCATAGCTCGAGGTCCGGGGAAGGTGAGTCCGTCAGCGGAAGCTCCGCGTAGAACATTCAGTTCCGAAGCTGGTCGGCACCAACCTCCGCCATTCACTCGTGCTTCGCTACCTACTTGAGCATTAACCGCGATCCTTCGATTTCGGTAGATGTTAGGTCGGCCAGCAGATTCGACCAGCCGAATCGTGTTGCTGGTTCCATCAGAAAAACTCGCGAACTTGAGTTGGATCGTTTTCGAAATTCCACCATTGGTCGCGATTGCCGATGATTGATCGACAAGTCCCAGTGTGAACAACTGAGGATCGACTCCGTAGAAGCCACTATAGTCTCCGTTCGCGACGCGCTGTTGCCAAGAAGGAGCATCTGGTGGAGGCGCACCATCTAGAACTTGTCCCGACGTAGGATTCGAGGGGCATTCGTACAAAGGGATCTTGGTGCCAAACAAATCGTAGTTTAAACCTCCATCTGTATTGGGCACGACGGATGACCAGTTCTTTGTCAGATCAAGTCGCTGAAACAAGCTGCTCTGTTCCATGTAAGGAAGCAAGTAGGTTGCCCAGCGCACTCGCACGGTACTCACGGCTGAAGGCCGGATATTGCTTGGAAAGTACTTGAGTGAACTGTGGTGATTCTGAAACGCTAGTTCGATTTGACGAATATTGTTCGAGCAAGACATGCGGCGCGCTGCTTCTCGTGCGGATTGAACGGCGGGCAAAAGAAGCCCAACAAGAATCCCAATGATCGCGATCACGACCAGCAACTCAACCAAGGTAAAACCACGAAACTTACGACGATTTAAAGACATTTGATACTCCGATGGAATGAAAAAGCTCAATGAAAAACAAGACAAATAGACGAGGGAACGGCAGTGAATCCAGATACGAACGAGCTTTCTATTAAGAGCTCGAAAGTTCAGCGGGGCAGAATCACTTGGAAAGCAAACGTACTACTTCAGTTCGAACGGAGACAGATCATTGACTGCATCCGCAACGGTAGCTTTGAGTCCGGAAGTAGATGGATTGCTTAGGACTGAAGGCAATCGATTCTCGGGACTCTCTTCAGGCTTGGCTCGCAGCCATTGTTCAATGGAAACTTCGTAAGTTCCTGCTGGCGCACCGTCACCCGATTCGTAGGTTGTTAATTCGAAAGTGCCATCCGGTTTGGTGATTGCCCTGGGTTTGATAAACCCTTCTTCCGTTCGATTGGCATGAAAGATGACGGTGGCGTTGGGTACCGCTTTCCCTTTCTGCACAACCTTGCCTGACACTTTAAAGGTAGGTAGCCGGGCTTCTGTTTTCTCACAACCTACGAACATGGCCGTCATGCATAGCATGGTGAGACTAAGACCAAAAAGACCCAAACTCCGGGGCCGTCTATTACCATTCCTGAGCGTGTTCCACACGCTAACCACTTGACTCATACCAATCTCCCTAATGCGATTTCAGCGAGCCGTTTTCGGGCGCTTCATCGCGTATTCGCGGGCTCTAGTTAGCCAGTGACTCGCGAAATATATTGATTCGAATTGCCTCTCGTTATTCGAGTCGGACTTTTTTGCTTTGTCGGTAACTTGGATCGCTAACTGGTACGCGAGGAGTTTCGCAATCGAACCTTTTCAGTTCGATCGATTTGCACCACGAGTCCGTCCTGCACAATCACGTTCACGCTTCCAAATTTGAGGCCACGCAATGCTCCTCCAATCTGCTCCAATGAAGATTGCAATTCCTGTTCCAAAGGAGTGTGACTTAATGGATTTTCTTTTGATGTTTTCGAAAATGAATCGCTGCTCATGGAAAGTACCTTGACCACAAGTGGGTCTGTTGGGTGTCAGTTATTATCTAGCTGGTCAGACAGGCGGTTAAACGAAATACCGTTCAAAAAGTAGCAGGCACACTCCGTGTGCCGTCCGCCAAGCATCAAAAAGCTTTGCTTTTTGAGGGTTACGGCACATGGAATGTGCCTACTACTTTGCTTCATGGAACGGTATTGCGGTTCAAGGCTGGTTGATGGGGAAACGTTCTCAGCTTGTTGTTGGTACCTAAATCAGATGGTGTAATCAGGCACGAAGACTCGAGCTTTATTGGGATGCACAAAGACTGCGTCATCCAATTGCAAATCCAGTTCCAAAAGTTGTTCCATGGTGATGTCCACCCGGATTTCTTCTTGATTGTCGAGTATCAAGTTTATTTTGGCTTGGACACCAGCACGATTGATTCGAGTGACCTTAGCGGCCATGCTCGCTTGACTCATCGAGTTTCGTGCAATCGACATGTCATTGGGGCGGACATAGACATTCGCTTGTTCCCCATCCGGCACGTTCGGGTCAGAAAGTCCCACACGAATCGTATCCAGGACAGCCTGACCTTGGTTAATGCGCCCATGGAAAACATTGACGTTCCCTAAGAAATCGATAACGAATTCTGATGCAGGGTGATGAAATACATCCGCTGGCGCACCGACTTGTTCAATCTTAGCTTGATTCATCACGACGACTCGATCCGAAACCTCCAGAGCTTCTTCCTGGTCGTGGGTTACCAGGATCGTCGTGGTGTTCAGTTCGTCGTGCAGGCCGCGCAACCAGTCGCGAAGCCCCTTGCGAACCTTCGCGTCCAATGCGCCGAACGGTTCATCCAGCAATAGAACTTGTGGTTCGATGGCCAGGGCGCGGGCCAAGGCAACTCGTTGGCGTTGACCGCCGGAAAGCTGTTTGGGAAATCGTGAGCCAAATCCTTCCAGCTGGATAAGGCTCAGCAACGAATGGACTTTATCTCGAATTGCATTTTCCGAAGGTCGCTGTGATCTGGGGCGTACTCGCAATCCAAACGCGATGTTTTCGAAGACGCTCATGTGTTTAAATAGAGCGTAGTGCTGGAAAACAAATCCTACCTTGCGATCCCCCACCGGTTTATTGGCAACATCCTCTCCAAAGAACAAAACATGACTATCTGGATTCGGGTCGGGAGATTCCATTCCGGCGATCACACGAAGGAGTGTTGTTTTACCGGACCCCGATGGTCCCAAGAGCGATATGAGTTCACCGTTCTCGATCTTGAGGGAAATGTTATTGAGGGCAGAAAAAGAACCGAAGCTTTTGCTTATGTTTTTGATTTCAATACTCATTTGGATTCCTCTGTCGTGGACGACTCAAGTGATGACGATGTTTCTTGTTGTAGCTTGCGTTCAAGTAAGGTTTTTCCGATAAGTGTGATGACCCCTAGTAACGCAAGGATCGAAGCCATCGCGAACGCGGCGACGGAGTTGTAGTCGTTGTAAAGGGCATCAATATGGAGAGGGAGCGTATTGGTGCCGCCACGAATATTCGATGAGACCACCGATACCGCGCCGAACTCTCCCATGGCTCGAGCGTTGCATAGAAGAACTCCATAAAGAACGCCCCATTTGATGTTTGGCAAAGTGACTCGCCAGAATGTTTGCCATCCGTTAGCACCCAGCGAGATTGCAGCCCATTCTTCCTCGCTCCCCTGCTCTTGCATCAATGGAATAAGCTCTCGAGCAACAAACGGAAAAGTCACGAAGATGGTTGCAAGGACAATTCCAGGGACGGCAAAGATAACTTGAATCCCGTACCCTTCGAGCCACTTTCCAAGCCACCCTTGCATGCCAAACACTAAAATGTAGACCAAGCCGGAGATGACTGGTGAGATAGCAAAGGGCAAGTCGATTAAGGCGATCAGAAGCGATTTGCCTCGGAAGTTAAACTTGGCGATCGCCCAGGACGCCGCAATTCCAAAGACCAGATTGAGCGGAACGGCGATTCCTGCCGCTAGGCAAGTCATGTAGATAGCTCTTATCGCGTTACGATCTTGAAACGAGTCAAGATAGGCGGAGACACCTTTGCGGAATGCTTCCCAAAAAACGACCCCCAGCGGCAATACCAACATCAATGCCACAAAGGCGATCGAAATCGAGATCACCAAAAATCGGACCCAAGTTGGGTCTTGCTGTCCGATTTTGATACCTTTTGTATTCGTTGACATGGCTTATGCCCTCCCTGTTCTTCGCTGCGACCACCACTGGATTCCTTGCACGGACAGCAAGATCAAGAGGGTCGCAACCAGCATCACAGCAGCGATCGCTGAAGCCCCCGGAACATCCGCATCATCCAACTTGCTGATGATCAACAGGGAGGCGATTTCGGTTTTCATGGGGAGATTGCCTGCGACGAAAACAACGCTTCCGTATTCGCCTAGTGCTCGCGCAAACGCCAACGTAAAGCCTGTTAGCAGCGATGGCAGAAGGGACGGAACGATGATTCGCCAAAACGTTTGCCATCGACTGGCTCCCAAACTTGCTGCAGCTTGTTCCGCTTCGCCATCAAGTTCTTCGAGAGCTGGCTGCAACGTACGGACGACGAATGGCAAACCGATAAAGGTCAACGCAATTACGATCCCTAGCGGTGAGATCGCCGTTTTGATCCCATAGGGAAGCAGATGTTTACCGATCAGTCCATTCGGACCATAGATTGCCATCAATGCGATTCCCGATACGGCCGTTGGCATCGCAAAGGGAAGATCGATGATCGCATCAAGGAGTTGCCGTCCAGCGAATCGATAACGCACAATCGACCATGCTACGACTGCACCGAAAACGGTGTTAATGCACGCAGCGATGAACGAAGCTCCAAATGTCAGTCGATAAGCAGCCAGCACGCGTTTCGAAGTAATCGTCGCATAGAATTCCGCTCCATCCATGGTAGCGGCCTTCAAAAACAGTGCCGCTAAAGGGATCAGAACAATCAGGGATAGATACAGCAACGTATATCCCATCGTTATCCGAAATCCAGGCAAACTAACGGTGGATCGTTTCTTCATCATTTTGACTTCCCTTGCTTTTGTAGCATCAGGTACGAGTTATTGGGCGATGGTTATTTTGCGTCCGCGCTGTAGATTTGATCAAAGACGCCCGAACGATCTTTAAAGTGGACTTCGTGCGCTTCGTCCCACCCTGCGACTAGATCTGTCAGTTGGAAAAGCTTTAGTTTGCCGAAGACCGCCTTTTGCTCGTCGGAGATCAATTCTTCGTTGCGAGGCCGATAGTAATGTTTTGCCGCTAGCCGTTGCCCTTCTGCCGAGTACAAGTGGTTTAGATAAGCTTTGGCTACTTCGGTGGTGCCATTGGCCTCGGCGTTCTTGGTAACCACTGCCACAGGCGGTTCGGCCAGGATGCTGAGTGGTGGAACCACCATCTCGACTTGGTCTGTTCCAAGTTCCTTGAAAGCCAAGAATGCCTCGTTCTCCCAAGTGAGCAAAACGTCACCGATGGAGCGTTGAATGAAGGTGTTGGTCGCAGCACGTGCGGACGCGTCCAGAACAGGTACATGTCGATACAACTCACCCATGAACTGCTTGGCCTTTTCGTTGGCTGCATCCACCTCGGCTTTTTTGTTAGGATCTTTGAGAGCCGCCAGATCTCCTAGTTCGCGATGAAGCGCGAAGCCCCATGCCGCCAGATAATTCCATCGCGCACCGCCACCGGTTTTCGGATTCGGAGTGATCACCTCCACCCCGTCGCGAATCAAGTCGCCCCAGTCCTTAATCCCTTTCGGGTTCCCTTTCCGGACCAAGAAGACGATCGTTGATGTATAGGGTGAGCTGTTGTGTGGGAACTTGGTTTGCCAATCACCTTCAATCAAGTTGGATTGCTTTGCAATCGTGGCGATGTCTCCAGCCAACGCGAGCGAGACGATATCTGCTTTCAGACCTTCGTTCACAGCGCGTGCTTGCTTGCCCGACCCACCATGCGATTGATCGATCTCGACCGTGTCGCCGGTCTTCTCCTTCCAAAGCTGAGCGAAGGACTTGTTGAACTCGACATAAAATTCACGAGTTGGATCGTAAGAAACATTTAACAACTTCACTGTCTTTCCAGCCGCAACGCCAGAAGCCGAGGGGGAACTGCTGGAGTTGCTGCAACCGACCAGCGGAAGCAACAGCAAAGGAACGACAAATGCGATAGTTCGTAGGGCTAACATTTTCATTTTTAAGATTGGGTTTACGGTTGGAGACGGTGGAAGTCTCGGTGGGAGAGGCATTTTGCTTCACCCAATGCAACCGCCGGACCAACAGACCAATCCTAAAAAGTGGACCACAAGGTCCCTCCAAATTAGCAAAAACGGAATTGATAGCAAAAAGATCCGCGAAATAAGACGGCACGGCCGTTATATTTAACGGAAAGCCGTTGCGGATGACGGATAATGGGTGCGACTCAAAAAGAAGTATGATGATGCAGGAATTGGAACAGTTGGAGGCGTTGGTCCGAGGGTGGGAAATGGCGGTCGCCGATTGGCAGGGCGCTGGGCAAATCATCCAGGGCACCGGACTACCAGGTTCGCTGGGTGGACAATTTGCTCTTATGCAAGCTTTCGTTCCCATCGAGTCGGTAGTGATTCAGTACTTGCATTCGGAATCAAAAAGTCTCAACGTGGTTGGGTACGGAGGAAGTGCTTCGGCAGTTGCTTTGGAAGAGACAACGGTAGAGTGTTCCGACGCCAAGTGGTTGGGGGTGGAACCATGGTGCAGGTCGGGCGAGATATTGCATCAAGCGGGCGCGAAGCGAGCCGGTAAGTTGAGCATTTTGACACCGAAGGAGTTTACCAACGAAGTCTTTGCGATTCCTTTGCGTCCGAAGTTAAGTGAAAGTAGCGGCCCGAATGCGGTGGTGGGAGCCGCGGTTTTCGAGATCCCTGCGAGCCGTGTGTTGCGAGAGGATCATTTTCGACTCTTGGAGAGATGGAGCCCAATTCTGTGGTTGGCGATGGAACGATCGGTCCGAGTGCGTTGGCCGGAGCGATTCAGCGATGGCGCAGGGAATGTTTCGAGCACACTCGCCAACGAATCCAAAGATGAGGCTCGTGAGGCCATTGTGGGTTCTGAGACTGGGCTGCGCGCGGTCATGGATCGGGTGCGAATCGTTGCGCCCTCCGATATGCCTGTATTGATCCTGGGTGAAACAGGAACAGGCAAGGAAGTGGTTGCTCGCGCGATCCATGGACGTTCGCCCAGAAGTGCGAAGCCCTTTATTCGCGTTAATTGCGGGGCGATCCCAACCGAACTGATTGATTCTCAGTTGTTTGGGCATGAACGAGGTAGTTTCACGGGTGCTTCGGATCAGCGTAAAGGTTGGTTCGAACGGGCGGATGGAGGAACCTTGTTTCTCGATGAGATTGGCGAATTGCCGTTGGCAGCTCAAGTTCGGCTGCTACGAGTGTTGCAGGACCATCAAATTGAACGAGTCGGTGGACAGGAGCATATTCATGTTGATGTTCGGATTGTGGCTGCGACGCACCGAGACTTGTCCGCGATGGTTCACAACCGCTCGTTCCGTGAAGACCTTTGGTACCGGATCAACATGTTCCCGATTTTGTTACCTGGTCTGCGAGAACGGGTCGAGGATATTCCATCGCTGGCAAGGCATTTTGCCAAGCGGGCTGCCAACCGATTCGGATTACCCTATGTCGAGCCGACACTCGCGGACATCAAATTGTTAATGGACTATCGATGGCCCGGCAACATTCGCGAACTGCAAGCGATCATGGACCGCGCGGTGATCTTAGGGGGGGGGACTCGATTGGACGTTGCCATGTCATTGGGAAACACATTTATGCAACCTCCACCGCCACCTTCCAATTCGGACGAGCCGACTTTTTATGAAGTCATTCCAGAATCGACCACTAGGAGTTCTGCTTCGGCACCTGTTCCAAGTGCGTTGGAAGAGGAGGGGCCTGTTGACTCCTTGGACTCGGCCATCGTTCGCCATATCCAAAGGGCTTTGGCGGCGGCGAGTGGTCAGGTCGAAGGACGCCGTGGCGCTGCGCAATTGCTGGGTGTTAATCCGCATACGCTGCGTGCAAAGATGCGAAAGTTGGGAATCGATTGGGATCGGTTCCGTCGCTAAGGGTGATTTTGCGATTCCAATAGCTCGTTTCCCCTTCCGTCCCGGCTTGTTGATTTAATTGATTTGCCGCAGTCAAGGGAAACATCACAACCCGAAGCGTGACGGGCTGTTGTTTTAATGGTACGACGGACTTCCTAGTCCGTCGAATTCCCCATGGACGGACTAGGAAGTCCGTCGAATTCCCCATGGACGGACTTGGAAGTCCGTCGTACCCCCCTTACCCAATAACGACTTCATTAAAGCAACGAGCCGGTCCAAAAGGGACGCGACCCAAGCAACCCTATTTTGGGGGGCCTGATGTCCCTTTGTTGGCAATCCTGGCGGTTTTAATTCACTAAAATAGCAAATCTGTTGAATTGCTTGCGGCACATCCTGTATTATTAGGGGTTATTAAGTCATGCGAAGATGCGAGGTCGACTAGTGCGCTGAATGAGATGTTTGTTTTGAATGTGACACAGGATCACATGAAGGGAGAATGCAAAATGTCTGCCGACTGGTTTTACATGAAGAAGAGATTTTTCTGGGGCCCCAAGACGGTTGGTCCCATCGCGGAATCCGAGTTCTTACGCAAGATTGAAAAGGGAGAGATCAATCCCGAGACGATGGTCTCCAGTACATCCAAAACGCATGGGCATTGGATGCATTTGAAGCAGATTCGGGCGGGCGTAAAACATTGGGAGAAGACTCATCCAACCTCCCATGACGCAGCTTAATTGGGACAAACCATCTCGAGGATTTTTGGCTAACTCTAAGAAAAGACAATGTAGCCAACGAGTCTTATTGGTAGCCAACGAGTCTTATGGAGTCCTGCCAACCCGTCAAGAAAGGGTTTTCAGCACGCAATCGCAAAAAGTTCAGCATCACTATGTAGGCGAGTCTCACCGAGACTCGCGGGAATCAGCGTCTCGGAGAGACGCTGCTACGTGCGACCAGCAAATCAACTTGTTTAGCTTAGATTGCTTGGCTTGCGAGGCATTTGCCGTGGGTAGGGAGGGGATTGCTTGGCCGGCGCTTCCATGCCGCTGTCATCTTCCCATTGGTCACGTTCTGAATCGGTGGCATAGTATTTGAGCCACCCTTCCATATCATTGTCTTGCAGGCAGTGCCAATGCAAGAAATTGCGATGCTCGGCAATTCGCTTTTCGTAAGCGGGCAAGATATCGCGGACGATCAAGCAATACAGTTGGCGGTCGCTCAAGTGGTCCGTCAAAGCCAAAACGATGCGTTGGCTGTAGAGTTGATGGATGGTTTGCCATAGAAGTCTGCTTACCTCGATATCGGTAAGGGATTCTGGCTTAGGCAGTTTGAGCTCGGGCTCAAACCACTGGCTGATTGGGAGGGTTGGTGCGCGTTCCCAGGCAAGGATGGATGCCAGGAATTCGTTCTCTTCTGCCAGCGACATGTGGCGGATGGACACTAAGTCTACAGCTTCGTCCAAGTATGGCTCTAACTCGTCGCGGAGTTGTGCGTTGCGGAGCAAAAGCTCCACTTCGCTTTCCATGGGCATCGGCAATTTCGACATAAAGACTTCAGGGGGTGAAAACCAGAGATTCAGATACCCTGTTAATTTATCCAGAGCCCTCTCGACAATGAAGAATCAACTTGAGCGTTTTCTCGAATGTCAAAGAGAATTCTGGAGCGAATGAGGTAAAAGCGTTACGACCGGTAATCTTTTCCAAGCGGTGGCGTTGTCAATTGCGCAATCGGCAAAGTCATTAGGCGATCAGTTGCGTCGAGCACCTAAAGCAGGTAGGTTTAGCGTTTCTTGAGGAGACAGAACCTGCCGCAAGGGAGCGTGTAATCAAATGAGCGAGACGGTCACGATCGAAGGAGTCACATTGACTCTGGGCAATCCAGTGAAAAATACAGCCAAATGGATTGGACAGGAAGAACCATTGCGGCAATTGGCTGCTTGTTGGTTGACGGTGGATGATCTCGACTTGCCTTTGACTCCACGCTTGATCGGTGTACCCGGAGTTGGCAAAACGGCGTTAGCCATGGCTGCGACAGCGGCCAGGAATCAGGAATTGTTCATTTACCAATGCACTGCGGACACAAGGCCGGAAGACTTGTTGGTGACGCCGGTTCTGGCCAGCAGTGGCAAAATAGCCTACCACGCTTCCCCCTTGGTAACAGCCATGATTCGCGGAGCGGTGTGCGTCCTGGACGAGGGGAATCGCATGAATGAAAAATCATGGGCATCGCTTGCTCCGTTGCTGGACCAACGTCGCTATGTGGAATCGATTGTGGCTGGCATTACCATTCCTGCTCATCGCGAGTTCCGATGTGCTGTCACGATGAACCAAGATGATTCGACGTACGAGATCCCGGACTACATTTTGAGTCGGTTGCAGCCATCGCTTCAAGTTGGGTTCCCGAATCGCAAAGATGAGCTTGAGATACTGCGTTACCATCTGCCCTTTGCGGAGGCGGATGTATTGGCGATGACGGTCGACTTTTTGCAAAATGCCCACTCCCTCAAGCTCGATTTTTCAGCTCGGGATGGAATCAATGTTCTTCGATATGCTCTGAAGCGTTTGTCCCAACAGACCAATCATCCGGTAGCCAAGGACCATGCTTGGCGCGAGGCCCTACAGGCATGTCTGGGGGACGAAGCGCTGGATCTTTCTGCGGCGGCGAAACGAAAGCAGAACGCGGTCGGTGGCAATTCTTTGCCGATGGGTCTTGGTGATTTTTTCTTCGACCCCGACGACCCATTGCATCCCGATGATGGTTGAAAAGCCCATCGGTAAGAGACGTCGAGTGAAACAAACGGATTGAGCCTCTCGGTTTATGCCATGCATTGATAGCCAGTAATCTCAATGGCTACCGATGGTGATGGATTTCATTGAACCTATTCGGAAACTAAATAAGTGCAACGCGAAGGTGGGCCTTGAGCCCTCCTTCGCAATAGGTTTGGTGCGCTAAATCGCGACTCCCACCTACGAGACCGAAATCGTGGGCCTGCGGCCCACGAACGCAAATAGGTTTGGGCTTGAATCATTTTGCACACCAAACCTATTGCGACCTACGGGGCAAGCCCGAATGTCGCTGGGCAGTCCCCCAAGCACGAGCTGGTCATCACGGGACCGCGCCTAAGCGACCCTAGCGTTATGGATCTGTTGGATCCGATTTGGCAAATGGAGATGATTCCACCGATCGTAGCTTGGCACAAAGAAAAGCTGATGTCGTGTCGGTTGGGTAAAATAGAACGGACTTCAGAAAACTTTTGAAGATTTGCTAAAGTCTCGTCGATAAGACTCGCTCGCAAGAAGGCGAACGGCTAGAGAGGTTCTAGACGAACACTACGGATGGCGGTTTCTCACTCTTACCGAGAGGTCGCGACCTATGACTATCGATTTTTTGAATGCGGTTATTGGATGCTTGTTCTTTGGAGTATGGCTAATTGTCGGCCATATCATCGCGGTGGATTATTTTTAGTTACTGATTGACGGTTGTAACGAGGAACAATCTACTAGAAACCGCTCTGGAGCTATCCAGAGACGTTGACAACTGGTAGATCCGATTCTTGACCCGAAATGGTTCCGATGGTATCAATCCCTTCATTCCCTAAACTCAAGTACTGCGGCTTGACTCGGACCGAGGATGTGGATGTGGCCATCGCATGCGGTGTCGATGCGATCGGACTCAATTTCTATCCACCGAGTCCTCGTTCCGTTGGTACGGAGCTGGCCCGGCAATTGACTTTGACCATTGCGAAGAGAGCGATGGTTGTAGGGGTTTTCGTGAACATGAGCCCCGAGGATGTGGGTCAGATTGTACTGGCTTGCGATCTGGATTGCGTCCAGTTGCATGGGGACGAGACGCCAGAATGGATGAATCAAGCTGCATCAGTGCCGTCCTTGCAAGGAATCTCGGTCATCAAAGCGGTCGCTTGGCGTGGGATACCGGAAGATCAAGAGATGGTGAACCAATGGCGACTTGGTGTCCAAAGCCAGCAAGGGAACGACCTTCAAAACCTTCCCAGGTTATTAGGCTTCTTGGTGGACAGTTTTGATCCGATACAGCGTGGTGGAACGGGCAAGACGGCTCGTTGGGATCTGCTGTATCCCCGGCCGACGGAGTTTCAGGGAGTGCCGATCCTGTTGGCGGGAGGCATCAAGCCAGAGAACGTTGCTCAATCGCTTCGTATTGCCAAACCCGAAGGCATCGATGTTGCCTCCGGTATTGAATCAGCCCCGGGCATCAAAGATCCTGACAAGATGCGAGCCGTTGCGGAGGCCTTTCGGGGCCACTCTCAATAAGAGTGACCCGAGGCGCCCGATCGATCGACCAATCCATCGATCCATTAGCCAAGTTTAGGGATTTCGAAACCTGCTCTTGGTTTTCGTGCTTGCATGGCCTTGGCCATATCGTCACCTTCGATCATTTCCGTTTTGGGATTCCAGCGAATGGTGCGTTTGAGTCGAGCGGCAATGGCTGACAGATGGCACATATTCATAGTTTGAAGGTGGGAGTAAACGTCGGAGACAGGCAAGCCACCTTCGCGAATGCAGGTGTAGAAGTTCTCTTTGTGCCCTTCGTACTTCTTGCTCTTGTACAGAGCCTTCACATCATCCTGGGTGTAAGCGTCCTTGTCCCAATGTTCTTCGATGGGAAGGCCAGTAATCTTTTCGCGATTTACGAAGATGCGTCCCTTGGTGCCTTCGATCAGGATCCCGTTATCGCCACGGCTGGTGACAACGATTTCCAATCCGTTAGCCATCTTGTGGATAATGTTGAAATCATGCGAAGTGTTGTACGAGTTATCAACCAGTGGGTTGCCGTCTTTGAATTCGACTGGGTGCACGGAATCGGTGCCGTCGATTTCCACCGGGCCGGTCCCTTGTTCGCTTAGCTTGGCTGCCCAAAGAGCGATGTCGATATGGTGAGCACCCCAATCGGTGAACTTTCCGCCCGAGTATTCATACCACCAGCGGAATTCGTAGTGACAACGTCGTTCGAGATAGTCAACCTTCGGAGCTTGCCCAAGCCACATGTCCCAATCGAGATGAGCGGGCGGATCTACTTTTTCGAAGGGTCCGCCGGTGGGGCTGCCGTTGATACCGCAGGTGATTTTCTTGATATCGCCAAGGAGTCCTTTGTGAGCCATGTTCACCGCTCGAAGAAATCGGTCACGGTCCGAACGTTGTTGAGTGCCAATAACGAAGACCAAATTGGGATTCGCTTTGCATGCCGCGCGGATCAGCAGGTTCTCTTCCAAGGTCAGCGTAAGAGGCTTTTGGCAAAACACGTGTTTGCCGGCTTGCAATGCCTCGATCGCGATCTTGGTGTGCCAATGGTCTGGCGTCACGATACTCACCACGTTGATGTCTTTTCGTTCGAGCAACTTCCGATAGTCGCTGTAGGAATCCGCCTTTCCTTTTCCAATCCCTTCATGATTTTTGGCGCGATCGGCGTGAACGGAATCGACATCGCATACAGCAACCACATCGCCAAAACGGGCATGGCCCTGAGCGTCGCCGGTTCCCATGCTGCCAACACCGATGCAGCCGATCGTAAATCGATCGTTTGCGGAAAGCTTGGCTGCTTTTGCGGTTGGATGAACGTACGGAATTAACGAGGCGGCTGTAGCAGCGACCGTTGTTTTCTTAATGAATTCGCGACGGCTTCTTTGGATCATGATTTGGGTAGGCTCCGAGGGTGTCGGTGAGAGAAGTCAACAAGGTGTAGGGTTGGAAATCCGCCAAGGAAATGACGGGGCCGGACGGATCCCCATTCTGTCATGGGAAGGTGCACGAAAACACCCCTTTTACCCTCATAATTGGGCAATTTCTTACGCCTAGTCGCGGCCAAGTAAATCGACGAGCGATCCTCATTTGCCAAAACAGAACCAAAAAAAACATCACTTCGACGTGGTTCAGGCAATTCGACTTGCCGAAAGTCCACACGAATCGGCGATTTTTTAAATACAATCCCTTCAATGCAACCTTGCCAGAAATAAATTGCAAATCATCTCTCGCTTTTCCCCCATGGACATCGGCTTCATACCGTACTTTTTGCTCGGAGCATCTTGCATTCACCACGAGAAAGTAGATTGCGACTGTTCCCCTATCGTTCTCGAAAGCAAGAAACCATTGTGGCCAATCTTTGGAGACGAATGAATCAATTTCTCAGGGAGCCGAACTCCCAAGAAATACACTAAACGTTTTGTCTGAATTGGGATTTAAATGCTAGCACTTTTCGCGCAAGGAAACGCCAAGCTTCTGCTCGAGAAGCGATTGGGCAGGGTCATTAATTCAACATTCACTTCCCAGCCATTTGATTTTTCGAATGACTCTGGAGTTCGAAGTGAACTCAGATCCCAGCGAAACATAAGCTGCATGTTGTTCGAGATCAATGAATCCAAGGAAATCGTAGATTGCTGGCCTTGTATTACGACAGATCTTTCCATGCATGGTACGTCGGTTTTCGTTACCAAAGAATGTTCAGAGAACGAAAAATACATATTTGCTCTTCGTCATGAAAGGGAATTTGTTATTGTCCAAGCGCAGTGCGTTCGCTGTGCTTCCAACCATTTAGGTGGATTCCAGGCTGGCTTCCAATTCATGGAGCTAGTTGACCTGAAGGGCTTTCTGGCCATAAAACTGCTTCTCGAAATGTTGAGCAGTCCGGAATGTTGAGCCGCCCGGAGTAGGCAATTAGATACTTGCTCTGGGAAAACTAGGTAGAATTCTTAGCTTGTTCGAATTCGCTCTGATACTTGGTTTCCCTTTCGATGAGGATCTTTGAATGCGTCGTATATTAACGTTAGCCGTTGCATTATCGTTGGTGGGTGGATTTGCTTTGGCAAACAACTTGGTTCCCAAGAAGTCTGTCAAAGAAGTGATGAAAGGCGCCTTTGCAGGCGAAACAAGCTTAGCCAAGAAGGTTTTGAGTGGCGAAGCAAGTGATGAGGACAAGAAACTGTTTCTAGATTATCTTGTTGACCTTGTGGAAAACGATGCTCCCAAGGGGGATGGAATTGAATGGAAAGTTCAATCTGGTACAGCTCTTCTTGCCGCGGCAAAGGTCGTAACAGGTCGGGACGGTAGTCTAGATGAACTTAAGGCGGCAACCAATTGCAAGGCATGCCACGATAGGTTCAAAGGCAAGTAAAAGCCTCCCGAAGTTTCAAAATCGGACTAGCTTGTTCGCAGAGAAATCCGTTGCGCGGCAGGTGCTGATCAAGCTCGTTCCTTGTACCCCTGGGTTTGCCCGGGGGACAAGCCGAGTTACTCGCGAAATCAGTAGCCAAAAAACCTCCGTCGCACATTCTCGGTTACAATGTTGATGGACAAGGTCTCCTTACTCGTCGCCAGTGCAGCTTCGGTTTCGAAGATGCGCAAACCTCCCCGTCTTTTGGAATGATCCGATGCAAGCGTTCTTTCAACCGCTGACGCAGGCTGTCAGCATTGCATTCGCCTTTTCGTTAATTCATGGAATCGCGTTGTTTGGCGAGGAACCAGTCAAGAAGTTTTTGGACCGGCTGCGCGAAGAGAAAATGTACGAGATTGGGCTCAAGTACCTTGAGATCAGCGTAGCGCAGAATCGGTTGCCCGAAAGCATGAAAGAAGACCTGCCGTTGGAGCGGATCTTGTTGCTGCAAGACTCCTTGATGGCCAGCAAAACAGTTCAGCAGCGGGATGAACGTATTGCTGCGATTGAAAAGGATTACAAAGCCTTTCTGACTCAGTTCCCGAATCACTTGCGACGTAGCGAGGCACAGACCAAATTAGGGGACTTGCTGTTGGGTCGAGCTCAGACGGCGATCGAGGAAAGTAAGAAAGACGAGAACAAGGAAACAGCCGAAAGCTTTCGCATCAAAGCTCGAGAATCCTACACCGAGGCGCTGGATCTTTACAATCGCATCATCGAAGAACTTAAACCCATTCTTGAAGCCATGAAGGGCGACAAGATCAAGCCAGACGACACCAAGGGGAAGGAGCGCCGAGACCGTTATCAAGCAGAGTATCGCCAGGCTCAGATTCTCTCTGCAAAAATGATGGAGTATGTCGGCCAAACCTATGCATCGGGATCGGCAGAATCGCGTCAATGGCTGGAAAAATCGGAAGCAGCGTTGTCTCAAATCATCGACAAAACCAGCGCCGCAACCGAAGCGGGGCGACGCATGCTTAGCTTGTTGTATCGAGCTGACGTGCAGAGCCAACTTGGCAAAGTAGATGAAGCACGCGACAGCTACACGCGCGTTGCCGAGAATGAAGGTCAGGGGATCTTTAAGACTTGGCGAGTTCAAGCGCTCGCAGGAATCATTCGATTGGATTCCACGGACAAGGCCGGCAAGTACGAAGCGGCGATCGCTCGCGGCGACGAAGCGCTCAAGGGAGTTAGCGGAAACGAGAAGTCGGAACCGGAATGGATCGATCTTCAACTTGCAATTGCCGAAGCTCGATTGGCTTACGCTCCTAAGATCGATGCCAAAGATGATAACAAGATTCGCAATAATCGCAGGGAAGCTCGCGAGCTACTTCAGGCAATCGTCAAGAGGCAATCGTCTCGGGACCTGGGAGTGCTTGAGTCGGTCCGAAAGGCCAAAATCCTGCTCGGGGATCTAGGTGTCGAAGTCGCTGAAAAGGTGGACGTGAAATTACCCGAATCAAGAAATTTTACGGACTCGATCAAAGCAGGTCGCGAACGGTTGAATCGAGCGGAAGACGCCGATTCCACCCTTCCTGTGGTTGAAAAACAGCTTCAATCCGCCAGCGAAGCAGACAAGCCAGCTCTCGCACAACAATTGGAGGACATCAAGTCCGATTCGATGCGAGATAGGCAACAGGCGATTGAATTGTATCGACGGGGATTGAAGCAATACAACGAAAAAGATTCTCGCGATGACTTATTGGAAGCGAGATTTTTGCTCGCCTACCTATTGCTTCGCACCGACCAGATTTGGGAGTCCATTGCGGTCGCTCAAGACTTGTTGGTATCTGCTAACGGTACCGACAAAGCTGAAAAAGCAGGCGGCTTCGCGTTGATGGGGTTGAACAAATTGATTGTGGATGCCGCCCCAGAGCAACAAATGGTATTGATGCGCCCGCTTGAGTCTTTGGCAAAACGTCTCCGACAAACCTCGCCTGAATCTGAGGAAGCCACCAACGCTGTCGACCTTTTGGTGAAGCTAGCCTTGATTCATAAAATGTATGACAAGGCTGAGCAGTATGTTGCGTTGGCTGACGGCCAGGGAGGTGGCGGCGCAAGTATGCTGGGGCAAATCTTGTGGGGTGATTACCGCAAAGCAGCGACCAAGCATCGGGCAGAAAAGACAACGGAAACGGCCGAGGATATCAACTTAAAAGATCGAGCCGAGAAATTACTGGCCGCCTCTTTCAAAGATTTGGATCCTTCGAAGGCCGATAAGATTTTGGTATCCGGTGTGAACGCGTTGGCAAGCATCTGCCTTGCGTCCGATCGCGTGGATGAAGCGTTGAGTGTGCTAGAAACGAAAGGCAAAGGAGCAATCAGCCTTATCGAATCCATCCCCAATTTGGAATCGAATACCAAGCTGGAAGCTTATCGGATTATGTTGCAAGCGATGGTTCAAGCCTCCGGAATGGGCAAGCGACAGCTTGAGGCCAGCGACGTGTCCAGTTTGGTTGAAAAGATGAAAGCATTGACCGCCGGAGACGATACGCTTCTCACCAATTCACTTCGAAATCTCGCCATCGAGCTTCAATCGAAACTGGAAGCGACCAAGGACATCAATGAACAAGTCAAACTTGCAGAAGCCTTCGGCCTGTTGATTGAGCAGTTGGTATCCGTGAGCTCGGACATCAGCACGCTTGATTCGGCTGGTACGTCTATTTTTGTGGTGGCCACCACCATGTTGAAAACGCCTTCATTGGCGGCTAACGGCAAAAGCTTGATGGCTATCGCGGAGTCTGCTTTTAGTAAGATTGCAACGAAGCCCGAGTCGGATTTGATGGATGCTAAACGGAAGCCTGAAGAGTTTCAGTTGAAGCTAGGTTTGGCCAAAAGTGGATCAGGCAAGTTCGAAGAGGCGAATGCGATATTCGTTCAAACGCTCAAAAAGTCCGCAAGCAACTTGACCATCCAAGTGGAAGCCGCTCGAAACTTACAGTCATGGGCGGCCGGCCAAGATAAAGAGCTTCTTAAGAAAGCCCTGTTAGGTTCGGAACCCAACGACAAGAAAGTGAATCAAGTCTGGGGTTGGGGCACCATCAGCACGGTCACATCCAAAAGGTTGAACGACTTCAAGGAGATCTTTTTTGAAGCTCGATTAAACGTTGCCGTTTGCCGCAAGATGATGGCATCGTCTGAAACGGGTGATGCCAAGAAGAAGACTCTTGATCGAGCCCTGTCCGATATTCGCCAAACAATGCAAACTTACCCTGAATTGGGTGGTCCCGAATCGCTCGCCAAGTTTGAAAAGCTGACCTTGGAGATCCAACAAGAACTTGGAAAACCCGCGATTGGCTTAAATGAATTCAGACCTAAAGTCGATCCGGCTCCCTCCAACTAAGATTAAGTCACTCGCAACTTCACTCTCTTCGTTACCCCATGATCCTAACAAGTATGAACCGTCAACTTTCCCTATCGCTATGCGTTGCAGTTGTCTCATGTACATGGATGGCAAGCGTCGCTGTCGCTCAAGAGGATCGCATTTTCACGCTGAAAGGCGGAGTTGCCATTCGAGGTAAAATTATCGAGCGAACCCGAGACAAAGTCGTCATCGAAGTCAAAGGAGCAAATCAAAACGTTGCTACCAATGAGATTGCTCGTATTATCAACGATGGCGAACCCCAACCGTTAACGAAGGCCAAAGACTTGATTAGCCAAGGGAACATCGATCAGGCCATTCAAGAATTTAAGAAGGTTGCGGACGACACTCTTAAGTCAGATGTCGTTAAGCAGGACTACCAGTTTTATCGGGGGTATCTGGCCGCTTCCAATGCGTTGCAAGGAAAAGGGGATGCCAATGCGGCTCAAAAACTGCTTTTGGCGTGGGCCAAAGAAAACAGCACCTCGAATCATTTTTATACGGCTTCGGAGAAGCTTGGTGAACTTGCCATGGCTTTAGGAGCTCCGGATCAAGCGGCCAAGTACTTCGGCGCACTTGCTGGTGCCCCTTTCCCTGACTTGAAAGTGAAGGGAGGCTACTTAGCAGGCAAAGCTCTGCTCGCTCTCAAAAAGACCGCGGATGCACGTGCGAAGTTTGAAGTCGTCACACAAGCACAAGTCTCGGATCCTGCCTCACTGAAGCTTAAGAAACTTGCCAGCGTCGGACTGATCGGTTGCGATGCGACCGACGGGAAAGCGGATCAGGCTCTAACCGCCCTTGAGAAGATGGTCGACGAAGGGGACTCTGGCGATGCCGAGCTCTTTTCGGAACTCTACAATGCCATGGGAGGCATCTTGCTAACTGCTGGACGCAACGAAGAAGCGATTCTTTCTTATTTGAAGACCGATCTATTGTATGCCAGTGAGATCGAAGCCCATGCAGAAGCTCTCTATTGGCTTTCGCAGCTTTGGCCTAAGATAGGTGAGAACCAACGCGCGACCGAAGCCAAGTCGCGTCTTGCAAAACTGTATCCCACATCTCTTTGGCTTAAGAAATAGCGGTCAAACAGGCCCATCATGCGAATTCCAGGACCGTTCAAGGATCTCCTGCCCGTAGAAGCAGTGAAACAACTGTCCCAGCTGGTAGCTCAACCCGCGTTGATCTCTGCACTGAAGGACGCGGCCCAAAAACTTGGATGGAAGGATACGCTGCAAGCCAGCAACATCCAACAAATCTTGCAGCAGACCGGCAAGTGGATGGAAAGTGTGTCCGAGCCCTGGTTGCGCGACGCTCAACCAGGATTGACTCCAGGAATCAATGCTACTGGCGAGCTGTTTTCGAGTCGCTGGTGCACACACCGCTTAGGGGTGGACGCTGTTGGAACGTTGCATCAGCTCCATACCCAATACGCTGAGACGACCAAGCTGGACTCTCAGCTGAACCATTTGCTTATGGGAATGACTAGCGCCCCGTCAGTGCTGATCGTTCCGAATATATCCATAGCTCTTTATCTGGCGGCATGCGCGGACGTTGCCTCCGGGATAGGATCGCAATGGGTGTTACCCAGGGTAGACTGCATTCGCCTTCCGCAAAGCGGCACAACGCCCGGTGGTAATGTCCGAGCGATCTTAGATCAAGCGAAGGTTCGCACGATCGAGATTGGAACCATGCAAGATTGCGAACGATCTGATTTTCGCGAAGCGCTGGCTGCTCCGAACGGGGTTTTGCTGATGGCATCGCCCAATGCATTGTCGATTGAGTCCCGGCAGGAGCATCGTCGAAGTAGCATCGATGTGGCTTTGCAACAAAATGCTTCGATCATCGAGATCTTGATGGATGGCTCACTTCATGATCTGAGCGAACTGGGGGTGCAGTCGAGAGTCATTTCTGAAAGCTGGGAAAAGAACGTCGAACTCGTGATCGTTCCCGGCGATGCGTTTTTGGGCGGACCTAGTTGTGGTATCCTCTTGGGTAAGAATGAGATCTTGGAATCGATAACCAAAGTGGCTGATATCGTCGGTTGGCAGGCGAGCAGCGATACCAAAGCGGCTTTACTTCGAACGCTCCAGGCGTCGACCACCTTGCAAGATTGGAAGCAGCTTCCGATCGGCGCTTCTTTATCGACAAGCCTCGACAATCTGGAGCATCGAGCCAAACGATTAGCGACTCAGTTGGCAATGCACCCATCCATCGAGCGAGTTGCTATCGAGAAAAAGTCATGTCGTATCGGGGCGGGTGTTTGGAGCTCTGTCCGATTGGAATCGGCCGTGTTACAGCTATTCCCAAAATCGACCTCTGCATCGGCTCTAGCGGAGCAGTTTGCATCAGCACCCGTTCCGGTGTGGTCCAATGTGCAATCGGACCATGTTGAATTCGTGATGCGAACCATCGAGCCCGATGAAGACCGATGGATCGTGAAAGTCGATTAGCGTTGGCTACTTGGACCGGAGATGTCCAGAATCGAATTCGCGAAGGAAGCACTGGTAGGTATCGCGAATCCCCTGTTCGAGTTCGATTTTTGGTGCCCAGCCCGTGGAGCGAAGCAACGTGGTGTCGGTCAGTTTTCGCGGGGTTCCATCGGGGCGTGTTGGGTCGGTAAGAATGGCTCCGGTGAAGCCAATTGTTTTTGCCACCAAGGTTGCAAGCGTCAGAATACTGTGGTCCAAGCTGGTGCCAACATTGACCCAATCGGGTGGGTTCTCTAATTCGCACAAGTAAAGTATTGCATCTGCCAAATCGTCGACGTGCAAAAATTCGCGCAAGGGAGTTCCCGTCCCCCAGATGGTAACGCTCGCGTCCCCGGCCAGTTTCGCTTCATGGATGCGGCGAATCAGGCCAGGCAGCACATGGCTGTGGTCGGGATGATAATTGTCACCTGGCCCATACAGGTTGGTGGGCATGGCGGAGTGAAACAGCACGCCGTACTGTTGGCGAAAGTACTGGCACAATTTCAAGCCTGCGATCTTAGCCAGCGCATAGGCTTCATTGGTCGGCTCAAGCGGGCTGGCTAGGAGTTCGGATTCGAGGATTGGCTGTTTCGCCATGCGAGGGTAGATGCAGGTGCTACCCAAAAACAGGAATCGTTTGACACCGTGCCGATAACTGGCGTGAATCGTTGCCAGTTCTTGTCGAAGATTGTCCGTCAAAAACTCGACCGGGAAGGTTTTGTTGGCGAGAATTCCACCTACTTTTGCGGCTGCAAAAATGACGGTCGCTGGTTTCTCTTTTTCAAAGAATCGATTCACCTGAGCCTCGTCGCACAGATCCAAATCCTGACGTGTGCGAGTAATCACACGTACATTTGGTTCCTTGGCCAACCTGCGGCACACGGCGGAACCAACCATTCCACCGTGGCCGGCAATAAAGACCGGGGACTGAATACGATTCATAGACTGCCCATAGTAAATCTATTTGCGACGAAACATTGGGCCAGCATATTTAGCGCCTGGGCCGAGTTCTTCTTCAATACGAAGCAACTGATTGTACTTGGCCATTCGGTCGGATCGAGAGGCAGATCCAGTTTTAATTTGGCCCGTGGACATGGCGACCGCCAAGTCGGCAATGAATGAATCTTCTGTTTCACCGCTGCGGTGGCTGGAAATGCTGGTATATCCATTGCGATGAGCGAGTTGGATTGCATCGAGCGTTTCGGTCAATGTTCCGATCTGGTTTACCTTGATCAAAATGCTGTTAGCAATACCTTCATCGATCCCGCGTTGAAGCCGCTCGGTGTTGGTCACGAACAGATCGTCACCCACCAGTTGAATCTTGTCGCCGACCTTTTCGGTCAGCTTTTTCCACGAGTCCCAGTCATCTTCGGAGCAGCCGTCTTCGATGGAGCAGATCGGGTACTTTGCAACCCAATTCGCAAGGAAATCAACCATCTCATCGCCCGATAGTTGCTTGCCATCGATCGTGTACTTTTTGGTTTTTTCGTCGTAGAACTCGGTTGCGGCGACATCCAAGGCGATGAAAATTTGCTTACCGGCTTGGTATCCTGCTCGTGCGATGGCGTCCATGATCAAGTCCAAGGCTTCTTGATTGCTTCCAAGATCCGGAGCAAAACCTCCTTCGTCACCAACAGCAGTGTTCAATTTCTTTTCGCTCAGCACCTTCTTCAGGTGGTGGAAAATTTCGGTACCGGCGCGGAGGGCGTCCGTGAAGTTATCGAAGCCAAGTGGCATCACCATGAATTCTTGTACATCCACCGAATTGTCTGCATGCTGACCACCATTGACGATGTTCATCATGGGTGCAGGCAAAATATGAGCACCCGCGCCCCCCAAATACCGGTACAGCGGTTGGTTCGTGAAAACAGCCGCTGCTTTAGCAGTTGCCAAAGAAACACCCAACATGGCATTGGCACCCAAGTTCTTTTTGTTGGGAGTTCCATCAAGATCACAAAGCATGGCATCGATGCCGCGTTGATCGCACGCATCGGCCCCAATGAGCGAGTCAGCAATTTTTGAATTGATATTGTCAACGGCTTGGAGAACACCTTTCCCCATGTACTTGGTTTTATCGCCGTCGCGCAACTCCCAAGCTTCGTGAGCCCCTGTGCTTGCACCGCTCGGCACTGCTGCACGCCCCATCGACCCATCCACGAGCGTAACATCGACTTCGACAGTGGGATTGCCGCGTGAATCAAAAATTTGGCGTCCGCGAATGTTTTCGATCATACTCATGAGATACCTGCAAAATGCTTGTCGAGGGGATAAAAGGGGTTCGCCTGTTCCTTGAAAAACAGGAGACGAAGACAATAATCCAGAGACTTATCGCCTACGTTCAATTCGAGCGCATTTTCCCGATTTTCCGATCTTTGGCTACTTCAAATAAGCCTAGACGCCCCTGCCACAGCGACACGATGCTTGTCACCCCGATTTCCCGATTCGTTTTCTTCACCCAAAAAAGAGCCAAATCATGAGACTTATCTCAATCCTGTTCTTCTTGTTGATAACCTTGTTCGTGGATGGTTCGCTCCGCGCGGAAAGTCCTGTTGGAACTTGGAAGGGTCAATGGCAGAGCGGGGCCAATGGGCACAAGGGGCCGATGCGTGCAAAAATTAGCATGAAATCCGATGGCTCGTACCAAGCTCGGTTTACCGGTAGATTCGCGATCGTGATTCCATTCGTTTACCGGACCGATCTGCACCCCTCGGTGGATGGTGCAGGAAACACCGTTCTCACTGCCAACAAACCGTTAGGGCCGATCTTAGGAAGCTATCACATGCAAGCTCAAGTTAACGGCAACCAACTGTCTGGAGATTTCCAAGCGGCTGGTGATAACGGCTCAATTCGCATGAATCGAGTTCGGTAAATTCATGCCCAGAACCACGCATCGTGTCCAGTTCCAGGGGCATTCAAGCAATACGCTGGCCGGCATCTTGGAACTTCCCAATGAAATTCCGTTGGGGTTTGTTCTTTTCTCCCATTGCTTCACCTGCAACAAGGACCTGAAGGCGATTGTCCGGATAAGCCGGGAGCTAGCCGAGCGAGGCTGGGGAGTGTTGCGATACGACTTTTCAGGTTTGGGGGGAAGTTCTGGCGATTTTAGCCAAACCAACTTCAGCACCAACCGTTTCGATCTGCAACGGGCGATCGATTTTCTTGCTTCCGAGTACACCTATCCTGCTTTTTTGATGGGGCACAGCTTTGGTGGGGCGGCCAGCATGTCGATGGCTGAGAACTCTTCGGTAAAAGGGGTTGTGGCTGTCGCCTCCCCCAGCGACACGCATCATCTGGCGGATCTATTGCAACATATGGATCCAAGCATCAACGCCACTGGAACGGGTGAGGTTACTATCGGAGGGCGAAAGTACAGAATCGAAAAGCAAATGATCGACGATTTTCGGTCCCACGACCTTCGAACCCTGGTTCGGTCCATGACCAAGCCATTGCTCGTTTTTCACTCTCCCACCGATGAGACCGTCGGGTTTTTTCACGCGAAACTCAACTGCGGATTGGACGACGACCTGAAATCGAAGCCCGCAACGCACAACCGGTCGCTCATTAGCCTGCCTAATTGCAACCATCTTTTGACGACAAGTGATGAGGACTGCCGTTTTGTAGCGGAGATATCGGACGCATGGTTTCGGCGAATCTTAGCCGTATAGCCTACCGTTTTCAGTCAGACACCTGGATAATCATCGAAAATTACGCTGTTTTGCTCTTCCCAATCCAGGCCAAATCCGTCACCATATTGGCCCTTCACGTTGGAAAAATGTCGTTCGGAGACGTAGTTTCCGGCTTTGGGCAGATTTCCCGTTTTCAAACAACTTAATTGTCAAGTCATATCATGAGCCAGCAAATTCTTAACTTGGTCGAGCAGCCCTTCTTGAAGGCGAATGTCGACAAGTTCGGCATTGGTGACACCGTGGACGTTCACACCAAGATCCAAGAAGGTACCAAAGAGCGGATCCAGATTTTCAGTGGTACCGTGATTGCGATGAGCGGTTCGGGCACTCGCGAGATGTTTGTGGTGCGTCGAATCGTGGGTGGTGAAGGTGTTGAACGCAAGTTCCCAGTTCACTCGCCTCGTATCGAGAAAATTGAAGTCAAGCGTCGATCGGTCATTCGCCGTGCCAAGCTGTATTTCCTACGCGAGCGAAGTGGCAAGGCGGTTCGGCTCAAAGAACGCCGAGTTTAGTTTCGACCAGCCCTGGTGTGGCGTGGCTTAAAAAACAAACGAAAAGAGCCGGTGAATATTCACCGGCTCTTTTTTTATGCTTGCATCGACTTTATGTTCGCATTGACTTCATCGGACTACTTCTTGTGAGTGAAGTCCAAGTACCACAGTCCATCATCCCATTCCAGGGCGACTTTTCGCCATCCCAATGGAACTTGAGGGTAGGGGTAGAACGGGCCGATGTACGGCCAAGCCGAAGCACTGTATTGCTTGGGGTAGGTTACTGCGGAGTAATTTGGATACGCTGCATAACTTGGCCATGCATAGCTTGGCATGTTTGGCTGGTCGTACCGAGGAACTCCAGCACCGTAAGCAGGTCCTGGCTGCATCGGAACGGGTGCACCTGGGGCCCCCATTGGAACGCCGCCCATGGAACCGTTCGCTAAAGCACTTGGTGCAAAAGCTCGAGGTGCTCCGCTGCCAACAACAGGCATAGACGATGGAACCGGTGCTTCTGTACTCGCCCGACGGACAGCACCTGTTACTGTAACGTCATCGATCACTTTTCGTACGCCTGGAACGCGCTGAATGGTACCAAGAACTAATTGCTTTTGTTCTGGTGTAGCTACATAACCTCGCGTCCATACCTCGCCGTCCACGGTTGAGACATCGATTTCAAAGTTGCGAAGTCGTCCTGCCGACTGAGCACTTCCCAAACGACTTAAAACTTCCGACGTAACGTTGGCATCTGCTGGCGAAACCGTTGGTTCACCTTCGTTGCCAATCGGAGCGGGTTCGATCAACAGAGCGGGTGCATCTTCACTTGCCGAAGCAGGTGATACGTAGCTGTTAGCGTTGGTTGCAACCGAAGAAACGTCTGGCGTTATTTCTCGAATGCTTGCTTTGTTTTCTACTAAAGTCACTCCATTTGTAACCGAAGCTACATACAGAACGCCATCCAATTGTGCTTTGTTAGCAAAAGTGCCACCGATGACAACTTTGCCTTCCTCGACACTCAGCTCGAGATCGAACCCACGTAGAGTTCCATCCGTTTGCTTTTGCTTCAGTGTAGTTACGATAGCGTCGGCGATCTCGCGATCTCCACCGAACGCCGTCAAGGGAGCACCGGCGGTCAGCGAGGCGATCGCCATGCCCAAAAAGAATCGTCGCATGGAAACCCTCCTACGGTTTTTTTGCGGGAAAAAACGGCGTTGTGGAACTGTCGTCATTGACTTCAGCACTCCAAACGGTCCTTGTCGGATCGCTTGCGAGTGAGCTACGTGCACGAAATCGAATTCATCACCGTTGAGACGATGGAAAACTCGCTGCACAAGGCTCCCCCTCGTACGACCAAACTACTGGTTTGCGGATACATCCTATGTTTCGGCATTACCTGTCGAATTACGAAGTGTTTTTACCAATTTTGACGAGCTTCGGGATGATTCCAAAGATTTGCATCAGGTGTAGCGGCCTAAGCTTTGCCCAGTCGCAAGGGACGCCCCGACCGGTACAATGAACCCCGGCAGCAACGTTTCACCATCTAGTGCAGTCTAACAAAATGTCTATTCGAATTCTCTTTCACCATTCTGATGACGTCCGAGCATGCGATACAGCACGGATGGAACGGGCCATTGAAACCATCGCTTCCGATTACGATTGGTCAAATGGCGAAATCTCCGTAGCTCTTGTAAGCGACGCCGAAATTCACGTCATCAACCGCCAGCACCTACAGCACGACTACCCAACAGATGTGATCAGTTTCGATTTAACCGAGACGAACGACGAGCTGGAGGGGGAGATTATTGCTAGCGTTGAAACCGCAGACCGCGAAGCACCCCACCACGCGTGGCATGGGGATGATGAATTGCTTCTCTATGTCATTCACGGCATGCTGCATGTGATTGGATTGCTGGACAAAAAGGAAGAGGACATCCAGAAAATGCGATCGGCAGAGAGGCACTATTTGAGCATGTTCGCTCTTTAGCTAGCCAATTCTTTAGCTAATTAATGCCGTAGATTTCAAGCACCGCTTTCCTTCGAAGCGAGGATCGGGAATTCGCAATCTCAGCAAAGTGCTGAGCCAAGCCTTTGGTATCTTGATCCCCATCGCAAATGATCCGCTGCATTAGGTCCAATTGCTGATTCAGTGAATCGACCAGTTTACCCTCGGGATCACTCCAGCTGTTCCAAATGGTCATCACGATCTGATCGATCACAATGCCCACGACCAACCCAATGCCTAGCGTGGCCCAACCCGAAGCAGCGCCCGTTCCTAGGATTCCTGCCGATACACCCAGCCTCACAGCAACTTGAGTCAGCACTTCGCCCACAACGATAGAAACCAGTTGGGAACTGATATTGGACTGAAGGTCACTGGACGCCACTTGCATGGCGTTGGATATTGCTTGATCGAACATCGATTGGATTTCTTTGGCGTCCAATTTTGCCAGTTGATGCTCTCGAGAGAAACCTTGTACATCGGCTTGAAGGTCGACAAGCATGTTGCTTTCAATGCTGTGCACTTCGGCAATGAATTCGTTGACGCATTGCTCGATCGCCCGCTGAAGCTCCTCGCCGTTTAAAACATGCAGTTCGAATTGTTCCTTGAGATACTTCTCGTTACTTCCCCCCTTCGTGAAGGGAATGGCATCGGTTGCTATTCTCCATTTACTGCTCCATCCTAACGCAAGTTTGGCGAACTTGTCGGTGTTGGAACGACCCCGATTCAGCAAGGCGCGTACAGGAAGGAAGTGATTCAGTACCGCTTCGTTGATGCGCGAGTCGGCATTCGAAAGATGCGGCGTTACCAGCTCAAGTGGAACAGATTTCTCAGGCGCTGGGCTTCCGTTCCCTTGCGAAGTCCTAGATCTTTGGACGGGCGCCAACCAGACCAGGACGGCCAAGCAAACCATCGCAAGCCCCAGGACGGGATAGACCCAACTAGGATACCTTCGCATTGGAACCCTCACGCTTCATCAAAATCAGACTCGGTTTGATCTGTACGCTTTAAGTATAATCCCCACACGAGCATCAGGCCTGCCGTTAAAAAGTATCCGAATGCTAATTGAAAAACCGTACCTTGCATCTCAGTTGGCAAAACCCATGAGTCGCTTAAGCCAGGAATTGCGGTCGGTAAAAACAAGGCGTTACTCGACAATGGGCAATGAATCAGTCCAAACAAAGTAAAGACTCCCGCAATGGCCAAAAACAGAGCCGAAGTGTAGAGCCTGCGATCGATGGCCATCGCCAGAAAAGAAGCCCAAAGCAAACTGGATAGAATAAAGCCGTTCTTGATCAATTGAACGGTCTGCAGATCCGAACGCAAATCAGGACGCATCGCGAAGGCCGACTGAATCGTCTTTGCGTGTTGTGCGAGATCTGGATCCGTATTGGGTTCGCCGGCCAATTTCCCGAAAGTGTCTACTGCCTGCTGAACGTCCGGTCGCAGCGTGACCGAGTTCTGGACCGAAAGAATTCCGAATCCTCCAAGCAGCTGGTCAACAAAAAGATAGGCAAGGAATCCTAGAGCAGGCACACAGGCTAAAACCAAAGCAGGATAGTGGCGCTTGGGTGTTGCAAGAAAGCTTTGTGAGGATATCTCCAGTCCCACAAAAATGAGAATAGGATAAACCACCGACTTAGGCACCAGCAAGTAAAAGTAACTGAAGCCACCGATCAGTCCAATAGCGCCGATCGTCAAGGCAGTGCCAAGTACATACGCGGCTCGCCCGCCCATCGCTTTGTACGCGGGATGCCCAATGTAAGGCGTGGTCTGAATCACGCCTCCACAAATTCCAGCTGCCAAAGTCGCGAATGCTTCGATCACCAAAACGTGCCCCGTGGAATACTCATCGCCCGCCGCAGAAGCAGATTCCGTACAATCGATCCCTCCGACTACTGTCGCCAGTGCGAACGGCAGCACCACAGGTAAATAGTTGGCAGCGGTACCCATTTGTTGCCACCAACCGAATCCAAAAGTCTCCATCCACGCAATCGACGGGTACCCGGGGGTCAAAACGAAATCGCCCGAAAGCAATGGCTCCCCCATGACCATTCGCTGAAGATAATGAACGGCGCCACCTACTATCAAAGCCATCAAGGTTCCAGGGATCTTGCCGGGCAGCGGAACGCGTCCAATCAAGCTGGTCAACACAATCGACAATGCGATCAATCCTGGCAATGGCTCACGAACAATGTCGACCAAGGGTACAAAGCTGATAATGACCAAAGCGATCGAAGCAAGCGATCCAAACAATCCCGCTCGCGGAATGACCTTGCGAATCCAGCTTCCACCGAAGGAACAAATGAACTTAAGCAGGCTCGAATAAACCATGCAGCAGATTCCAATCTGCCAAGCAAAGTTCGCCGCCTCTTCCGGTGTTTTTCCTGCCTGTAGAGTCGTCGTGTACGCTGCACCCACCACAAAAATGGAGATCCCAAAAATGCTGGGGGTGTCCAACCCAAGGGGCATGGCGGTAACATCCGACCTGCCGGACTTTTTCGCCAAACGCAAGGCAAGCCAAAAGTAAAGCATGTCCCCTACCAACACCCCGACCGCGGTCCCCGGCACCATTCGGGTCAAAACGAAGTCCGCAGGAATGCCGAAACCTCCCACCAACAACCCGACCATCAAAACAAGACCAGCGATGTTATCTAGCAATAAGCCAAAATAAGCATTCCAATCGCCCGCGGCCGCCCAACGATAATTCCGTCCCATAGGTTACAAGCCGCTCTCATCTCGATTCGGAAAATTCAGAGTTATCAGACTAAGGTTGAGAGTAACAACCCTCGAAATGCTGTCAATCATCTTTGGGGAATTGGTCTACCCAGAACAGGAACTCTTTGACTTCCCGTTCTCCCCTCGACTACAATGGATTAGCGGACAGCTACGATTCGTCCTGAGCCGGATGACGGATGTTTTTTCAAAACGACCACCGGGCATGCAACCGGGAATTGCTTAAAGTGCGATCATGAACCAACCAACGGACTTGAATACGTGCACCGAAGACAAAATGGAGCTAGCTGCTTCCTTTTTGCCTGTTTCTGGCTCCGAAGTGATTTCAGATGTCACTGATGAACTATTGGTCGAGTCTTACCTACAAACTCGGAGCCCAGACGTTTTTGCCAAACTGGTCAAACGTTATGAACGGGAACTGTTTACGTTTTTGCGACGATTCGTTGGGGACGCACAGCAAGCAGAAGACGTCTTCCAAGCAACTTTTTTAAGTGTTCATCTACGCATCGATCAATTTGAAAAAGGACGCCGATTCCGCCCCTGGCTGTACGCGATTGCCAGCAACAAAAGCATTGACTTTATGCGTCGAAACCGACGGCATCAGGCGGTCAGTTTGGACGCCAAATCAGCCCGAAGCGATTCCGATGATTCGCTAGCGCAACGTCTCCAAAGCTCAGGCGAAAGTCCAGACCAACTGGCAATTCAAAAGGAAACCGGAGCCCGAGTTCGCAAGGCAGTGCAAGAACTGAGCGAACCGACGCAGCAACTGATTCAACTCGCTTTCTATCAGGGCATGAAGTATTCGGATATCGCCGAAATTCTGCAGATTCCAATCGGTACCGTAAAGAGTCGAGTTTTTACCGCGGTACGCAAACTAAATCAGATCTGGTTGCGTATCCATGAAACGAGTCCTGAAGCAGAGACTCCAAAAAAGTAACCCGATGCTGTCGCAACGCATGATTTGACCCTCCCACTTTTTCCTTTCGGAACTATCTATCGCTTCGATGGGCCTCAACAACGAGCATATCTCCGACGAAACATTGCTGGGCTTTTTGCTAGAAGCACTTCCAGAAGAGGAACAACAGAAGATCGCCCTGCGGGTTTCCTCAGACCCAATCGTCGCCCAGAGAGTGCTTGATCTGAAGGATTTGTTAGAGCCCCACAATTCATTGGATTTTACACAGGACAGTGTAGACCGTGTCCAATCAGAATTCAGCCCGCCGTACAATCTTACTGAATCGACGATGGCCCTGATCGCCAATTCGGATCAAACGTTGGTGCCTGCGGGTTCGATGACGGTGCCCGCATTCGAAAGCAAGCCCGCAACTCAACTCGCTTGGCTTGATAGTTTGGTTGCCCTGGCTGCCGGCATTATCATTCTCTGCGTTGTCGCTCCCTCGATCTTTGTTTCGCGGGAGTCTGCGCGACGTGTAACTTGCGCTGCCAATCTGCGTGAGCTTGGCCAAGCTATTCATTCGTTTGCCTACGGTAATACCGACAGACGAGTTCCGAATATCGACATCCACGGCCCTTTGTCCTTTGCCGGAATCTATCCCATGCGGCTCAAAGACGCCGGATTGCTGGTTTCCTCCGAACACGTCTGGTGCCCGGCAGCGGAGTCCATCGACTTGGACCAACCTATCCCAACGACAATCACATTTTTGTCAGCCTCGCCGTCGGCTCGAACCAACTTACGCTACACGGCAGGTGGAAATTACGCCTACAACCTTGGGTACGTTTTGAGCGGCCAGTACATCACACCGACAATGGAGTCCAACAACAATTTTGCTTTGATGGGTGATACGATTCTGTCGACGGAATCGGATGGTGATAGTCCGGTGGTGCACGGACGCAATGCGGCCAACATTCTCTTTGCCGACGGTCAAATACGATACGTCCGAATCGATCGTATCGACGCAATCCATGTGGATCATCCCTATCTGAATACAGAACATAAAAAGGCAGCAGGAATCGGCGACCAAGATTGCTGTTTAGGTCCAAGCCACCAATTCCCACTGATTCCGATCCAATGATGCGGGCCGGTGCCTTGCCCACACAGCGGCTTATGCCTTACAGCAAGGAAGCCGCAAAGGTACTTTGCAGACATTCAAGACCCTTCTGGCCCTGCTTCCCGTCAACCACGACGTTGACTCGCAATTCGCTCGTGTTGATCATCAAGACATTAATTCCTGAATCTGCCAACGACTTGAACATGGCGATTGCAACGCTTGTGTGACTTCTTAGCCCAATGCCACTGACCGATAACTTTGCGATGTCCATGGAGCCACTGATTCTGCGAAACTTGTAGTCCATCGACTCAAGTACCTTCAGGCACTTGTCCATTTGCTCTTCGGGAACCGTGAAGCTGATGCTTGTTTCCCCTTGGTAACCGTCGCAGCTTTGAACAATCATGTCCACAAACACACCGGCTTCTGCTACGTGTTTGAAAACCTTATCGGCAAGACCTGGTGTATCAGGAACCCCTGACAAGGTGACGCGAGCTTGGTCACCGACCATAGAGATATCCAGCAGAGTCAGTTGCTCCATATTAGAATTTCGCAATCGCTCAATGATGTCATTGGCACTCAAGTCGCTCGCTCCCTTCTGGCCAATGCGCCAGACGTTTGCATCCGAAGGCTTCAAATGCAATCCAAAGCCTTGATGGACAGCCCGTAAGGCGGCGGTCGCTTCTGAGCGCTGCACCAGCACGCTAATTTTGATTTCACTTGTCGTGATCATTTGGATGTTGATTCCAGCGACTGCCAACGCAGCAAACATGCGTTGGGCAACACCGGTTTGAGCAGCCATGCCAAACCCGACGACAGAAATTTTTGCGACTGCGTCGTCGTGGGTAATGCTGGTGGCTCCGACAACCTTCGCTGCTTCGTTGACCGCCCGCAAAGCATCCTTTAGTTCTTCGTTGGGAACCGTAAACGAGATATCCGCTAAATCTCCTTGACCAATGTTTTGCACAATCATGTCGACCGTGATCTTGCGATCAGCAAGTCGCTTGAAGATCTCGAAGCTGGAGCCTGGTTTATCGGGCACTCCTAAGATGGTTATTCGAGCTTCGTCCTTGGTCAACGCGGCGCCACAAACGGCTACCGTTGACGATTCAGGCTCGGAGACAATCATTGACCCAGGAGCATCTGAAAAACTGCTGCGAACGCAGATCGGGACATCAAATTTTTTGGCAAACTCGATGGATCGACTGTGCATCACCCCCGCGCCCAAACTAGCCAGCTCCAGCATCTCGTCGTAGCTAATCTGTCCCATCTGCCTAGCTTCCGGCAGCAGTCGAGGATCTGTCGTGTACACACCATCGACATCGGTATAAATCTCGCAAGCATCAGCTCGTAAGACCGCTGCCAGCGAAACCGCGGTGGTATCGCTCCCGCCGCGGCCCAGGGTTGTAATGTTGAGGTCGTCATCCACCCCTTGAAAGCCAGCCGCAATCACGATATTGCCAGCTTCGAGCAAACGCCGAATTCGTTCCGTCGAAATCGTTTTGATGCGAGCTTTTGTGAATGAGTTATCCGTTAGGATCCCCATTTGAGCACCCGTTAGGGAGACGGCCTTGTGGCCAAAACGATGGACAGCCATAGCCATTAACGCCACACTCACTTGCTCGCCCGTGCTGAGCAACATGTCCATTTCCCGCGCCGGAGGCTCATCGTTGACCTGCTTTGCCAAGTCGATCAAATGATCAGTGTTGTGCCCCATCGCGCTCACCACCACAACGACTTGATTCCCTTCCTGTTGCGCGCGAATAGCTTTGCGAGCCGCCGCTTGGATTTTTTCTGGAGTAGCAACACTTGTGCCACCAAATTTTTGGACAATCAAAGGCATTTCAAATCTTGAGTGTTGGAACTAGGTAAGTTGGAATAGGTAAGGAGCGACAGTAAGTGTGATCTATTCTATTTCCCGAGCTACTTGCCGAAGCGATCGGTCGACTGCATCCATTTTGGAATCAATTCCCAGCCATTCTGAAGCTGAAACCCGGAATTCGCAGCTGCAATTTCGTCATAGGTTTCGCTTGCATCCTTTACGACCCCGGATCCACAGGTCACGAAGGGAACAAAACCGTGCGAGTGCTTTTTGGTGGAAACAGGCGTCGGATGGTCCGGCATGACAAGAATTCGATACTCACCATATTGTTGAAGAGCTTCATGCACCGGTCCAACAATGTGTTTGTCAATCGATTCCAGGGCTTTCACTTTCTCGTCAACGCGACCTTCATGGCTCGCTTCATCCGGTGCTTCGATATGGACGCACACGACATCGTAGGACTTCAGTGCTTCAATGGCTGCGGAGCCTTTGCCAGCGTAATTGGTATCTAGGTAACCAGTCGCTCCCTCCACTTCCAAGCGATCCCAACCCACCAAAGCTCCCAAACCCCGAAGCAAATCGACGGCGGTGATCATGACCCCTCGAGCTCCAAATCTTGATTCAAACGAAGCCAATTGCGGAGTTCGACCCAACCCCCACAACCACAACGTGGTCGCAACCCGTTTGCCATTCGCGGCTCGAGCCAAGTTCACCGGGTGATTGGCAAACAACGGTTCGCTCTTGGCCATCAAATCACACAGCAAATCGCAGCCAGGCCCTTTCGGGAAATCATCAAGAACGCTTCCGTCGGTCAAGTCATGGGGCGCGCTTGTTCTGGTGTCGCTGGAGAACGGAGCCCCTTGCGATGCGTTTCCGCGGTAGATCAGTAAATTGCGATAGCTAACGCCCGGCACAAATTCCCAACAAGTTCCACCGAAAGCATCTTGAGCCGCTTTCATCAAGGTCGCTGCTTCCGCACTGGAAATATGATCCGCCGTGAAGTCGACCATGATCTGATCTTGGACTGTGACCAAGTTGCATCGAATGGCGAAATCGTAGGGCCCCAGCTGAATTCCCTGAGCGGCCGCTTCAATAGGCGCTCGTCCTGAAAAAAATTGGTTCGGGTCGTATCCAAGCAACGACATGTTGGCGACTTCGCTTCCCGCGGGAAAGTGGAGCGGCACGTTGTCGCTTTGCCCCACACATCCAAGCCGGGCTATGGCATCCATCGATGGCAAGTTGGCTGCTTGAAGGGGCGTCTTGCCGCCCAGGGCTTCGACCGGATAGTCCGCGCATCCGTCTGGAATAATGATGACCCACTTCATCGTCGCTTGCCCTCTCGAATCATAACGAAAATCATTCTGTCTCTATCGACTCGCTTCCATCACGCGCAGCTTCACCGATTCTTGGCTGACGCTTTCCAGCTCGCGAATTTCTTCGTTCGCTAAGGAAGCAGCCTTTTCATTGGCCTCATGCGTCATGATCACCAGTGGTACTTGCCTTGGCTGAAGCTGGCTGGTCGGTTCATGCTGGATGATCGAGGCGATAGAAATACCATGCTTGCCCAGGATACCGGTAATTTGCGATAACACACCGGGTTCGTCCGCCACGAAAAATCTCATGTAATATCGGCTGAGTGTCTGTTCGTAAGGCAACAAACCAATCTTGGATTCACGATCCGACCACAGTTCCAGCCTTCGGAACGTAATGTCCGTTCGACCTGCTGCGGTATCAATCATGTCGGCAACCACCGCCGAAGCAGTCGGCATTTGGCCAGCTCCCTGACCATGAAAAAACATATCACCAACGGCGTCACCCACCACCGTCACGGCGTTGTACGCTCCGCGGACCTCAGCCAAAGGCCTACCGCGACGGATTAATGTTGGGGAAACATGAAGCTCAAGGCCATTCTCTTGCAAATGAGCCGTTGCAATCAGCTTGATCCGATACCCCAGTTCGGCAGCGTACTTCAAATCGGCTAACTGAAACGCTTCTAACCCACGACGGTAGATTTCTCGCCACTTCACTCGCACACCAAAGGCCAAGTGAGCCAATATAGCAAGCTTTTGCGCTGCATCGCTTCCATCGACGTCCATGGTTGGGTCGGCTTCCGCATAACCCAATTCCTGAGCATGTTTCAGAGCAACCGAATAATCAGCACCTTGCTCGTCCATCTGAGAAACAATGTAGTTGCTAGTCCCATTGAGAATTCCTCGCAGTGACAAAATTTGATTCGCCGAAAAACACTGGCTAATGTTTGCGATAATGGGAATCCCACCACCCACGCTGGCTTCAAAGGCAATTGTTCGCCCCAAGGCTCTGGCCCGATCAAATAACTCTTCGCCATGCTCAGCAAGCACGGCCTTGTTTGCGGTAACCACGTCTTTACCAGCTTCAAGCAACTGCAACATATAGGTTCGAGCGGGCTCCAGCCCCCCAACCAACATGGCCACCACTTCAATTTCTGGATTGGTTAGAATCGTTTGCAAGTCGCCCGTCAGAATCCCGTCCGGAAGACAAATGTTTCTGACCTTGCTCAAATCGCGAACGGTGGCCTTCTCCAACCAAAGCACGCGACCCGCATGGCGGGCCAATCGGTCTCCATGATCCAGGAGCAATCGAGCAACACCGGTGCCGACCGTTCCCATGCCAACGATGGCAACTCTAGTTTTCTCCATGAACGTCGGCAGCAATTCTACGAGGGTGAAACCTGGAAAAACAATCTAAGTTGCTAACTTCTTGTAACGGAACCGCTGAGGCTGGTCGTCTTGAATTCCAAGTCGTTCCCGCCGCTGTTGTTCGTAGGTTGCAAAGTTCCCTTCGCACCAATGAACATAACCGTCCCCCTCAAACGCCAGAATGTGGGTTGCGATACGATCCAAGAACCATCGATCGTGCGTAATCACTACCACGCAACCAACAAAGCTCATGATGGCTTCTTCCAACGCACGCAACGTGTCCACGTCGAGATCGTTGGTGGGTTCGTCGAGCAGCAGAACATTGCAGCCCTTTCGCAAAAGCTTCGCTAGGTGAACTCGGTTACGCTCACCGCCAGACAGATCGCCGACCTTTTTCTCTTGGTCGGTTCCCTTGAAATTAAACTTCGAAACGTAGGCTCGCGAATTCATGCGTTTGCCTCCCGCCTCCAAGAAATCCAATCCCCCTGAAATTTCTTGATAAAGCGTGTTGGTTGCGGTTAACGAATCGCGAGATTGATCGACATACCCGAGCTCAACCGTGTCCCCAACACGAAGTGTGCCCGAATCCGGAGTGTCTTGACCAGTGATCATGCGAAACAGCGTTGTTTTTCCCGCACCATTAGGACCAATCACACCCACAATTCCACCCGCTGGCAACCGGAACGTTAGGTTATCGATCAATACCCGATCGTTGTACGACTTGGTAAGCCCCTCCGCTTGAACAACCACTTCGCCTAAGTGCTTTCCTGGCGGAATCTGAATTTCCAGTTCGTCTGGCTTCTCTTCAAACTGCTCTGCTGCTAGTTGTTCGTAAGCGGTGATCCGAGCTTTACTCTTACTTTGCCGCGCGCGAGGCGACATTCGAATCCATTCCAATTCCTTCTCGAGAATCTTTTGCTTGGCTGCGGACGATCGTTGTTCGATCAATAACCGCTTCTGCTTCTGCTCTAGCCAATTCGTGTAGTTTCCTTCGAAAGGATACCCCGCACCGCGATCCAATTCCAAAATCCACTGCGCTACATTATCTAAGAAATAACGATCGTGCGTGACCGCGACCACCGTCCCGGGGTACTTGGCCAAATGCTGTTCCAGCCAGTTCACCGCTTCGGCATCCAAGTGGTTAGTAGGTTCATCTAATAGAAGTAAGTCTGGTTGCTGTATCAGCAATTTGCAAAGCGCAACCCGTCGACGTTCGCCCCCAGAAAGCTTGGTAACGTCCGCATCCCCTGGTGGCAAGTTCATCACCGCCATCGACTGCTCGATCTGACGGTCCAGTTCCCAAAGATTCTGCGCGTCGATCACATCTTGCAATCTCGCCATCTCATCGCAAAGCTTTTCCATCTGCTTATCATCGGTGACTTCACCAAGCAAGTTGGAAATCTCATTGAAACGATCCAGAACTGCTCGCCTTGGAGCAACCGCCTCTTCCACATTGCCTTGAACATCCTTTTCGACATTCAATTGCGGCTCTTGCGATAGATATCCGGCAACGAAGCCATTGCTCAATCGAGCCGTTCCGTCGAAATTTTTATCGGTCCCTGCCATAATACGAAGGAGCGTGCTTTTTCCCGCCCCGTTGGACCCAAGAACGCCAATTTTCGCACCAGGGTAAAAGGAAAGCCAAATGTTCTTGAGAACTTCCTTCTGCCCGTGACGCTTGGTCAGGTCTTCAATCTGATAGATGTACGATCGATTCATCGCGAACGTTTATTCCCATTCGATAGTGGCAGGTGGTTTCGAGCTGATGTCGTAACAGACCCGATTGACCCCTCGCACCTCATTGATAATGCGAGTTGAAATACGGGCTAGCAAATCATACGGCAGATGGCTCCAGTCGGCCGTCATAAAGTCATCGGTGTTTACGCACCGTACGGCAACTGCTTTTTCGTACGTCCGCGCGTCACCCATAACGCCAACGCTTTGCGATTCGAGCAACACCGCGAACGCTTGTGACGTTTGACGATAGAGGTTCGCGTTTTTGATTTCGTTAACGACAATTTCGTCCGCTTCACGTAACACATCGAGTTTCTCCTTCGTAATGTCCCCGAGACAACGTACCGCCAACCCTGGACCAGGGAAGGGATGCCGCCAAACCAAATGCTCTGGCAGCCCAAGCTCAACGCCTAGTTTCCGAACTTCGTCCTTGAACAAATCTCGCAACGGTTCGATCAACTCGAAACCAAGCTGCTCGGGCAACCCGCCCACATTATGATGCAATTTGATCGTGGCCGCTGGCCCGTCTGGCGCCGCACCACTTTCAATCACATCAGGATAAAGGGTTCCCTGAGCCAAATACTTGGCTCCGTTGATCTTTACCGCTTCTTCTTTGAAACATTCGATAAATGCATGACCAATTCGACGACGCTTTTCCTGCGGATCGGAGATCCCGGCCAGCGTTTCCAAAAACCGATCGCTCGCATTTACGACACGTAAGTCGGCCTTGAAGTGATTGGTAAATTCCGAAATCACCCCAGCCTGTTCGTCTTTGCGCAAAAGACCATTGTCAATCAAAATACAAGTCAGCTGCGGACCAATCGCTTTATAGAGGAGCGCCGCCGTCACCGACGAATCCACCCCGCCCGATAATCCACAAATCACTCGGTCTGTGCCAACCGCTTGGCGAATCTGCTCGATCGATCGATTGGCAAAATCGCTCAAGTGCCATCGGCCCTCACAGCCAGCAATATTGTACAAGAAGTTATGAATGAGCGTCCCACCCAAAGAAGTATGGGAGACCTCGGGATGGAACTGCAATCCGTAAATGGCTTTCGAACTATGCTTCACCGCAGCAAAAGGACAGGTGCTGGTGGACGCTAGAAGCTCAAAGCCCTCCGGCAACGATCGTACTTGGTCGCCATGACTCATCCATACGTCGATCTCGTGCGGGAAGCCCGCAAACAATTTCTCCATGGAACCAATTTGCAAGCGGGAACGACCAAACTCACGCGAAGGACAACTCTCAACAGCCCCACCTAATGCCTGTGTCGCCAGTTGCATCCCATAGCAAATCCCAAGAATCGGAATTCCCATCGAGAAAATTCTCGGATCGCATTTGGGCGCGTTCTCTTCATAGACGCTGGAAGGACCGCCAGAAAGCACAATCGCCATAGGCTTCCGAGACGCGATCACATCCACCGACACATCATGCCGGATAATCTCGCAATACACATTCTGTTCTCGAATGCGACGGGCAATGAGCTGTGCATATTGCGACCCAAAATCAATTACCAGCACACGCTCGCTCAACAAGTGGTCGGTTGTAGCACCTTTGCTCATGAGCAACTTTTCTGACGTGCCATTTGCGTCCATCGAGCGCATATTCATAAATCAAGAACCGAACGAGTCGCCCACTTTATCGGGCCGCTACCAAGCAATACCACGAACACATCATTGTAGCGTTCTTGAAATACGATGTAAGTCGAAAGCTCGGCGGCCAAATCCTTAAACAGAATCTGCTTGCATGCACAGGCTCGGCCTGGTCGCCGGAATTGCCGGGATTAGCTCGAGCCGATGACCTTGGACACAAGTGGAAGCAGCAGAAGATTAACTTACTTATGGCTTCTCTTCGGTTTTCCCTTCTTCGTCAGGCTTCTCTTCAGTGGGCTTCTCTTCAGTGGGCTTCTCTTCAGTGGGCTTCTCTTCAGTGGGCTTCTCTTCAGTGGGCTTCTCTTCAGTGGCCTTCTCTTCACTAGGTTCTTCGGCAGGGCCGGCGGGAGCGGCGCTGAGTCCTGGCATTCCTGGTTTTGGACCGTTTGCAACGCCGGTTGGCATAGACTGCTTGGAGGCGGCTGCTTGATCTAACGACTCTTTCAGGAAAATCGAACCTAAAATGGCCGAAAATGCGACGACTGCAAAAGCCAATACTCCCAAAAGAAACTTCTTTGAAACCATTGGTTTCGCTACCACATTGTTCGAAGTCGAATCAGCCAAAATCACACCCCTCAGGAAATAAAACAAAGGATCATCAAAATGGAAAGAAAGGCACTGTAAAACAGAGCCTACTTAACTAACGGCTCTTGCTCGAGTGATGTTGGTTGCTTGCAGCCCAAGTAGATGGTTGTGCATGATCTGGCCATGCCCTGCGATGCCAGTCACCTACATCACCAATCTTAATATACAGCAATAGAAAAACAAAAGGGCATCCAATCTGGATGCCCTTTTTTAATTCAACCAACCCTAGCAAATCAGGAAGTTTCACCAGCAGATGCTGAAGAACCTGACTTCGCCTTGCCATCAGGATTTGTGACAGGTGAAGAAGCGGGACTTGGGGGAATCACTTCTGGCTTTGTCGTCTTCGTATCCGCGGAACACCCGTTAGACACAACGAAACAAGGAACAAGAAGTAGCAAACCAATCAAATTACGCATACCAAAAACCCTTCAACCTTACTCAGGAATGTTAGTAACAATACCATCTGCCATACTGCCCATCAAAAGCCATAGACGGTATTCCATTGTTGTCGACATGCTTCGAACCGATCCATCACCCAAAGTGGCATTGATCACACCACCAGCATGCATGCTCGAAAACTTGAATGGTGCCTTGCAATTCACGCTTGTTTGCCAAGGAGTTGCCGATGTTGGAACCGACTGCATCCAGTGGGTGATCATACCACCCGTTGATGCGTAGGAGAATGACGTATGTCGTCCGGAAGGACGGCAAGGTTGATCCCACTCGCCAGTAACTTCCGAGAACATCAAGGTGTTCGTTGTTCCGTCCGAGATCTGAGCGATCTTGGTCTTGCTTCGCTGAGTGAAGATACCTTGAAGAGTATCGAACGTTACGCCTGGAACTGGATCGGTTGCTGGAGTGACGAAAGTCGTTCCCGCTCGTCCACGTCGTCCAGCAACACCAAGGTAATTGGTCTTGCCGATAGTACGGTGCCAGTCAGCATTCGGAGTGCCTTCGATCCAGTGGGAAGTAGCAGGTGCCGCTGCTACACCGCTGGCTGCCCAGCTATGAATTCCGATCGTGGTGTGACGGGTTCCCGAATACGCATCGTCGGTTGGGCACAACAAAGAACCAATGCGATACTGAGCAGCAAACCACACAGGATCTTGAGTCCACCAAATTTGATAGCGAACTGCATTGGCGGTTGGAACACCAACGCCATCGATGTCTGGGTTCAAGTCCAAATTGGTAGCAAACGGATCGTAAATTGCAGTTTGCTCCATGAACGGCATCAGATACACCAAGTGGCTAACGCCCGAATTGGTATTCCAGTCTTGCTGCGGCAAACCTGCTGTTCCGATACGATTGTTCCCAAGATATCCGGGAGGAAATCGCTTGTAAGCCGACTCAAAGTTCAAAGCAGCCAAACCAAGCTGCTTCAGGTTGTTCGAGCATTGCATACGACGAGCTGCTTCACGAGCTGCTTGCACTGCTGGAAGTAACAAACCAACCAAGATACCGATAATTGCAATAACGACCAAAAGCTCAACCAGCGTAAAACCGCGACGGCCTGGTCTCTTTCCTAGAAAACGTTCCATTGAACAACCCTCAAAAAAAGCCAACGAAAAAAACGAAATTTGTTGAGTGCTACACGTTGGAGAGGTGACGCCTAGCCATGCTATAATAACGCGAGCACATCGAATGAAGAGCCCAAAATTAAGAAAAAAAACATCTTTTTCTTTGCAAGATTTAAAGCATGCCTGCTTTACGACCAGCGCTCGCTAGATTTCGGGCGCGTCGGACCGACCTCAGAAAAACAAGAGGATTCCGATTGTTTCTCGTGAAAACAACGTCGACCGGCCGGAAGATCTGTCAAAAAACTGCCTGGTAAGCAGGCAACAAATGATCTGGGACAGCGAGCGCGTTGGTTCGGATTCCCCCCTCCTAGCACACCGAAACATACGTCCATTTCATGAAAAAAGGTCACTAGACACTGTCTAGTGACCTCGCAAAAAACGGGATCAACATTCTGTTGGCTACGGCTTCGCAGGGGCTGGTGCCATCCCACTGGAAGCCTTCATTTTTCCGTCAGGCCCCTTCTCGTAGCCAGCAGGTCTTTCTTGGACGATGTTCGCTGCAGGTTGGGCTTCGTTCGAACTGCTGCATCCCACGAAGAAGGGGGATGCACACAGAAACAACAGAACACAAATCATTTTCTTCATTTTCAAAGTCCTTTATTCTTCTACGTTCGCAATCAGTCCATCCGCCATTCCGCTCAAGCGTAGCCAATTGGCACCTTCCATCGCAACCGACATAGACCGAACCGATCCATCTGCGTTTGCCATGTTGATGACGCCGGTGTGCATGCTACTGAACCGAATCGGTCCTGGCAACTGAACTGCATTTCGCCAGCCCTCTTGAGGATCGTTCACGTTGATCGCTGGTTCTGGAATCATGAACTTAGTGTACATCGGGCCGTTTGAGAGGAACCAGAAAGACGCTTGACGGCCGGCTCGACGAGCAGGCTGAGTAAACCAACCGGTTACTTCCCCGAACAGAAGTGTGTTGCTGGTTCCGTCTTGAAAGCCCGCCATGCGAGTCTTGCTTCGCACAAAAAACGGACCTGTCAATACGTCGCATCCGAGGCCCAATGTGGTATCAGGCAACACGTTCGAAACAGCATTCGAGCCTGTCTTGCCGTTTCGGCCACCGTTCCCAAGGTAATTGGTTTTTCCAATAGACACGTGAAATGACGCGCTCGTCGGATTTACATACTCGGCGCTTCCCTCAGGGAGGGCTGAGACCGACGGTGCCACGAACTGAGTCGTAGAAATCGAACTGATGATTGCCGTTTCCGCTTGATCACTAGGGCACAGCAGGGCCGGTAATCGATACTGGGCACTTAGCCAACTGTCGGTGAAGAACCAATAGCGATTCAATAACTGCTGGGGCGAACCCGTGACAGCCCCAACTCCATTGGTGTCAGGATCAAGATTGTTCGCGTTTTGATAGTTATTGTAGAGAGTCGTTTGCTCGATGTATGGGAACAAGTGAGCTAGGTGACCGATTCCGGAGTGCGAATTGAATTGAGTTGGCACCTGTGGGGGATACAAGCCACCAATGGGACCCGCTGTCAGTGTGCCAGGCGGTAGTCGCTTGTAGGCGCTTTCGAAATTGAGGCAGGCTAGCCCCAACTGCTTTAGATTGTTGCTGCATTGCATCCTTCGAGCCGCTTCGCGAGCAGCCTGAACAGCAGGAAGCAACAAACCCACCAAGATACCGATGATCGCGATAACGACCAGCAACTCAACCAACGTAAACCCGCGCTGGCTACGATGTCGACTCAAAAAACGTCCCATATTGGAAACCTCTGAGAAAGAAAATAAGATAAGAAACAAAACAATTTATTGGAAAACGATCCAGATCGGACGCTAAACCGCTCTTCGAATATTAACGCACCTCCTCCAAGTTTTAATGCGGAAAATGTGAATTTCAATACAATTTTGAGCTTTTTGCACGCCCGGAACCAGCGGTAATGCGGCTTTACCCGCCCCCGTCATGAGCTTCGTAGCCTCCGAAAAGTACTCACTCGGCCATCGGAAACAGGGCAACTCAAGTTCCCTTAGGAGAACATTTGAAACTGCCCAATCGCCTCGAAAGCACTCACAAAATGTCGGAACTCGGGTTGCATGCCAGGTTGGACACTTGCAAAAACAGCTATCACATCGGCTCGGCCTGATGATTCGAGCAGTTGATGGCGTTTCATGTAAGCAAGAGCCACACGCGTTATTTTTTCTTGTTTTTTTTCGTCCACTGCATCGCTAGGCCCCCCGGCG